>ERZ835762.1605-NODE-1605-length-10899-cov-15.400775_pt1 | contig 10899 bp, 19 predicted proteins | sample MGYA00519687_ERZ835762 | MGnify/ENA primary metagenome ERZ835762 (study PRJEB31850, sample SAMEA3708783) | human gut metagenome | biome: human gut; feature: human-associated habitat; material: faeces | place: China | collected 2014 ...
GGTCATCGGGCATTATCTGAACATAAAACACTATCAGTAAGTTGGAGTCATTACCTCGAGATGCGGCAAAGCCCTTGTTCCCCCTCTTTCAGGCAATCCGCACGCTGAACGGTACACCCATCAGTGTCATTTTATTCAACGCCTTCACCCGCGCCCTTGCCTCGCCCACCTGCGCATCGTAATCACGCAGCGACAACCGTTCTCCGAACTGCATCTTCATCCGCGACATCGCCGTTTCCGCCAACGAACGCAGATGGTAGCCGATTTTAAGGTGTATCACGGCGGCTCATACTCTCAATAAATCCCTGTTAGTAAATGCCCCTGTTATAGCTCATTCATTGCCTGAGCCAGCAGTCGCGCAGCTACCTCAAGCGCAGGGGATTGAAAAAATCTTCAGATATATATCATCACTCTGAACATACCCGACTAACGGCAGAATCTCACGACTCTGCCGTTTTTGTATTATTTTTCAGAGGAGTAGTAATGAAAAATTCTGAAGGTTTGAAGTCATTTCAGCAATCGCTTTCCGGCCTACCGCAGTGGGTAACAGAGCGGATTCTGCAACAAATTAACCAGTTAACTGACTACGAGCCAGTGATCGGCATTATGGGTAAGAGCGGTGCCGGTAAATCCTCACTCTGCAATGCCCTGTTTGCCAGTGAGGTATCACCGGTCAGCGATGTGGCCGCCTGCACCCGTGAACCTTTACGCTTTCGTCTGCAGGTTGGCGAGCGCTATATGACCGTCGTGGATTTACCCGGTGTAGGCGAAAGTGGCGCTCGCGATACCGAGTATGCTGCGCTGTATCGCGAACAACTCCCCCGGCTCGACCTGGTTCTGTGGCTGATTAAGGCCGATGACCGAGCGCTGGCGGTGGATGAGCACTTTTATCATCAGGTGATTGGGGAGGCATACCGGCATAAGGTGCTGTTTGTTATCAGCCAGTCGGATAAGGTCGAGCCCACCAGCGGTGGGGGGCCATTGTCCAAAGAGCAGAAGCAGAATATCAGCCGTAAAATCTGTCTGCTGCATGAGCTGTTCCAGCCCGTACATCCAGTGTGTGCCGTGTCGGTCCGTCTTCAGTGGGGACTGCGGGTGATGGCCGAGCGAATGATTAAGTGCCTGCCACGTGAGGCCACCAGCCCGGTGGTGTCGCAACTCCAGCCTTCCTTTCGCACGACGGTAGTCCGGGAACAGGCGCGTAGCGATTTTGGTGAAACCGTCGGTGCTGTACTCGATAGCATCAGTGCCTTTCCCCTGATACCAAAGAAAAATACTTTGAGTACGCCCATGACGGCAAACTGATGGGGCGACTGCTGATACCCTCAAACCCTGAGAACTAGGAATAAAACAACGACAAAGGAGACAAGAATGACAATACTTTCACTAAGTCGGTTTATGCTGGCGGGTGTACTGCTCGCGAGCTTTAATGCCTCTGCTATCCCGGGGTTCTGGCAGCAGGGTTACGGTCAGGGCAATACGGAATACAGCGTGACCGAAGCCAGCGGAAAGACGTTTACCATCAACTGCACAGGGAACCCGGACCAGAATGGTTTCTATCAGCATTCAGTCTTTCTTACCCTTGCCGATGACAAGATGGTCAGTTCGCACGATGACGACACTACTATCACCGTAGTGATGGATCACCAGCAGTACATTATTCCGTCTAGCCTGGGCTGGCGTAACGGCGATAACGCCTGGTTTGACTTCATCAGCAATATCTCTGAGGCCGGGCAGTTCGACGTCTACGTCAATGACCACAAAGCAGGGACCTTCACTGCGGACCGGAAGAACGCTGAGAAAGTTCTGTCCACTCTCGGAGACTGCAGCAACGACTGATAGTAGTATCTTCCCCAGCAAATCCACCCCGACAGCTAGCAGGCTGCCGGGGTTTTCTTTTATCAGGAGCCCGAAAATGACCCAATCCGTGTTGCTGCCACCGGGGCCTTTCACCCGGAGACAAGCGCAAGCGGTCACTACCACGTACAGCAATATCACACTCGAAGACGACCAGGGCAGTCACTTCCGTCTGGTGGTTCGTGATACTGAAGGCCGGATGGTCTGGCGGGCATGGAACTTTGAGCCGGATGCCGGTGAAGGTATTAACCGCTATATCCGCACCTCAGGCATCCGTACAGACACGGCCACCCGCTGATCGCGAAGCATTTACCCGCATTCACCTCCCCGAACACACTTTATATCCCCATACGCCAGCCATCGCCGCTGGCGTTTTTATTGACGGAGACATACCCATGACAACACAGACGCAGCACGACCTCGCACCCGCTAACCAACCCGAATTTGAACTGACCGTCACGCCGGTCCCCGATGAACAGCGTATCGATTTCTGGCCACAGTACTTTGGCGCTATCCCGCAGTGGCTACTCCTGGAGCCGCATATCTTCGCCTGGATGGACCGCTTCTGTGAGGGCTACAGCGGTGGTATCTGGTCGTTCTACACCCTCAGCAATGGCGGCGCATTTATGTCCCCCGAGCCTGACAACGATGAGACATGGCGTCTGTTTAACTGCCTGAACGGTAACGATGCCCAAATGAGTGCAGAAGCAGCAGGTATTGCTGTCTGCCTGATTGCGTATAGCCACCATGCCTGCCGTACAGAATGTGACGCGATGACCGCACACTATTACCGCCTGCGGGAGTATGCCATGCAACATCCAGAGGCTCACGCCATTCTGCGTATTATCGACTGACCGAAGGAGCAACAGATGAAACAGCTTTCCTTTTTACCCGGCGAGATGACGCCACAGGACCGGCGTCTCATTCAGCGGGCGCTCAGGGCTCTGGACCGCCACCTGCATGAGCCCGGCGTAGCCTTCACCTCTACCCACGCCGTACGTGAATGGCTGCGACTGCATATGGCCGCGCTTGAGCGGGAAGAGTTCCGGGTGTTGTATCTGGACAACCAGAATCAGTTGATTGCCCATGAAACGCTCTTCACCGGCACGATTAACCGCACCGAGGTGCATCCCCGGGAGGTGGTCAAACGTGCTCTGCACTTCAACGCGGCGGCGGTGATACTCGCGCATAACCATCCTTCCGGCGAGACGACACCCAGCCAGGCCGACAAAACCCTCACGCAGCGACTGGTTCAGGTGCTTCAGCTGGTGGATATCCGCGTCCCTGACCACCTGATTGTCGGTGGCAGGCAAATCTATTCGTTCGCAGAACACGGTCTGTTGTGAGGTATGACATGAAAATTATCAGTAAACGCCGGGCAATGACGATATACCGCCAGCATCCTGAGTCCCGGATCTTTCGCTACTGCAGTGGAAAATATCAGTGGCACGGTAGCGTCTGCCATTACACCGGCAGGGATGTGCCGGATATCACAGGAGTCCTCGCGGTATACGCCGAACGCCGCCAGGACCGCAACGGGCCTTATGCCTGCCTAATGAGTATTACCCTGAACTGACAATAAAAGGAGAGCCGCCATGACCCACATCAACTGGGGCCTGCAGCGGGCTATCACGCCGCGCCTGGGAGCCCGTCTGGTGCAGGAGGGTAACCGACTGCACTATCTGGCTGACAGGGCCAGCATCACCGGCAGGTTCAGTGACACCGAATGCCGGAAGCTGGATGAAACATGCCCGCACTTTATCCGCCAGATGGAGTCGATGCTAACCACCGGTGAACTCAGTCCCCAACACGCCCACTGCGTCACCCTGTACCACAACGGTTTCACCTGCGAAGCCGATACTCTTGGCAGTTGCGGCTACGTATACATCGCCATTTACCCCACTCAGAGTTAATTACCTTCACGAGAGTAAACATGAAAACTTTACCTGCAACAACTCAGCGGGCGGCGAAGCCCTGCCTAGCACCCGTGGCTGTCTGGCAAATGCTACTGACCCGCCTGCTGAAACAGCACTATGGTCTCCAAGACGATTTAACTCATTAAACACTGCGCGGAAGTAGGCGAGTTCAAGATTAAGCGTGCGAGGGGAAACCTCTTTAACCCTATTTGAACGGGCATGCTCACCCTTTAGCCGCTTTTCCCGGTAGCGAGAAAACATCTGCGCATCGAAATCGCGTGCGAGCGGTTCGCCCATGCACTCAAAGGCATGATGCATAGCTAACTGGCGTTTTAGCCCGTCTTTCAGAGTAATACCGTGAGCGCTGTACCATGCGTCAACCAGTTCTTTTAATGTGCGTCGGTCTTCCTTTTCTTCCTGCCAGGGGTTTTGTACGGTGTACTGCTCAAATGCCAGCGCCTCGCCTTTAGTTGCGAATTTCTTTCTGATTCGTTTGCCTTTTGCTCCGTTTGGATAGAGCTCGCAAATCCAGCCTCCGTCCGGATTTTTACGGACAGTCATTAACTCACCTCACTATATACACCCACCACGCGGCCTAATGTTTGAATGTCATCAACCAAGCATTCAAAAGGGACTTTCCCTCCGGCTACGTGTAGTTTTCTACCTGGTAAAATCGTTAACTCACGAATGCTTTTTGCGCCCTCAATATCAACAAGCCATGAACCATCTGACAGCAAGGCATCAGTCTCAATAAAGTGAGCCGCATTGTCCGACAGTATGCATTGTGGGTTGTTAAGCGGTCGATTAAAGAGGGACTTAGATATCCTCAAATCTGTACCGTCAATCAATCGACCTTCACTTAATGTGAATGATTTAACTGTTAACTCATCAGATTCAACAGATGCCTTGAGGTTACTGCCTGATAGCTTTTCCCCTTTACCTGTAAGCAACCATTCTACATTTGCACCTGTTTCCAGAGAGCAATGAACTATGAAGTCATAGGAGATAGCCCCTCGTGTGTAGCGGTTTTGCAGGGAACTGGCCGCGATATTGAAGTGCCGTGCAAGCTGGATTTTTTGAGCAAATCCGTAGATTTCACAAATCCTATCTAAGACGTGTTCGTTACTAATTTCTGAATCGATTTCCATAAAATTCGCATCCGAGTATTGACCGTTGCGGCTTTTGCGCATTAACATGCGGTTTAACCGTAATGCATTGATGATAATCGCTGACAATCGAAGAGCGTCAATGATAATTATTGATAAACAGGGAATGATGCAATATGGCTTCTGAAATTACAATTGTGAAAATTCCAAGTGAGATTGTTTCTCCTCATGAGTTTGCCGCTTTAGAGCGGGTCTCTATCGCTACAGTTCGTCGCTGGACTACTGGCGACAACCCTTGCATACCAATCGAGCCGCGAGTCATTAAGCCTGGTCGTAAACGTGCAAGCGGCATGGTTCGCATTTACTACGCGCGCTGGAAAGAAGAGCAGTTGCGCAAGTCGCTGGGACATTCCCGCTTTCAACTCGTTATTGGTTCTTGATTCACTTTATGTGAATTATAAGGATGCAGCATGTTAGATTTTCGCGTTTCGTCACATACACACTTTGATGACGCTTGCAGTAAATTTGCAGCCTCTCACAACGTTAAAGAGCTAGCGGTAAAGGCTGGCATCAAGCCTCATACGCTTTATAACAAGCTAAACCCTGAACAGCCGCACCAGTTAACTCCCCGCGAGATATGGACACTGACAGACCTGACCGAAGACTCAACCCTCGTTGATGGTTTTCTGGCGCAGATTCATTGTCTGCCATGCGTGCCAGTTAATGAGCTGGCTAAAGACAAATTGCAGTCTTATGTCATGCGCGCAATGAGTGAACTCGGTGAACTGGCGAGCGGTGCGGTATCTGATGAACGTCTGACCACTGCCCGTAAGCACAACATGATTGAAAGCGTTAACTCCGGCATTCGCATGTTGTCATTGTCGGCTCTGGCGCTGCATGCACGTCTGCAAACTAATCCCGCTATGTCGAGTGTGGTCGATACCATGAGCGGTATTGGCGCATCGTTTGGTCTGATTTGAGGTGCGTATGCTGAAAACTGAACCGTCATTCGCGTCTCTGCTCGTTAAGCAAAGTCCTAGCATGCACTTCGGCCACGGCTGGATCGCAGGTAAGGACGGCAAGCGCTGGCACCCGAGCCGCTCGCAGGCTGATTTACTGGCTGACCTGTCCACCAAAAAACAGGGGAAATCATGGCTATCGAAGCTGTTTCCGAGAATGTTCCGCTAAAGGCGGGCGAACGTCTGGCTGGTCTCAATCACATAGCTGAATTGCGCGCGAGATATTGGGGTGATGGCTGGAAAGAGGTTGAGCGTTTTGTCGATGATATGCGCGATAAACACGATCCACAATTTGAAGAAAATACTCGGGCGCTGGCCGCTATTTTCTTTCTGGCAAAAATACCGGCGGCTCGTCATGAGCTCGAATTAAGTGAGCTGACTACTGACGAGAAAAAAGCATTGATTACAGCGATGAATCATTTTCGTGCAGTGGTGAGCTTATTTCCAAAACGGCTAACCATGCCGAATTAATCCAAACAGAAATTTAATGGCGTAAACCCGCCGGGCTTCTTATTGCCCGAAATCAGGAGAGTCAATTATGCGTAATACCGAAGCACGTAGCTTTCACACCGATAGCGATGCACTGGCCGTACTGCTGACCGATGCCAAAAAAGAAGAGCGTAAAGACCGAGCTCTCGCCGTTTCCATGCGTCTTGAGGCGCTGGCTATCTACATCACCAAAGAGGGTATGAGCGGCATCGAAGCCGCCGAACTGCTGCGCCGTGAAGCAACCCGCTTTGAGAATGAATCACAGGAGCTGCACTAATGGCCGACGCAATGGATTTAGCACAACAGCGTGAGCAGGAAGACCGCGAGCGCCACATCAGCAAAGCGCGCAGCCGTATCGCTGCGCCATCTCGTTTCATCTGCGAAGAATGTGACGCACCACTCCCGGAAGCTCGCCGCATCGCGATTCCGGGAGTGGCATTTTGCGTGACATGTCAGCAAATCGCGGAACTCAAACACAAACACTACAGGGGTGTTTAAATGGCTATCCGTATTGAAGTAGGTGATAAATGGGTTATTACCAGCGACCAATATCAATTCATTTTGAATGAAAAGAAAGTCGTTAAATCAGGTAAAAAAGCTGGCGAGGAATGGCTCGATACAATCGGCTATAACCCAAAGATTAACCAGCTTATTTCCGGCCTGATACACCATCATATTCATGGCTCGGATATTTCTGCCCTTGTCGCTATGGCGGAAGAAATTGAGCGTGTAGGGAAACTATGCTTTGCAGCCATTGAGGGGGCTGACGTTGATGCATAGCTCCACGGTTGCTTATGCTTATCCGTGGAATGCCCCTCGGTCGGCAATAGCCAGCCCTTATCTTACTTATGACCAACAGCATCGCCGCGATCGTATGTTCGCGGCTTTGCTGCATGCGAGAAAGGTGCTTTCTCTGCAGCCTGAGTGCGTGCGTTTTGATGTATACCGCACCGCTGCGGTGTTGGAACAAAATCAGGGCAGTCAACGAGCCAATGCTTTTTTAATCAGCTTCTGCAAAAAGGCATTGCCGCGTCTGGAACTGGTCGCAAAAAAATACGAGTGCGCGAGCATCAACAGCAAAGTGTCAGCCGCTGTTTTCGGTGGTCATTTCGATACTGAAATCATGCAATATCTGGCGTCACGTATGGTCAATATGGTTGCCAGATATAACCGCCTCCCTGATATGTCGCGTGCCGATATTGACCTGCTGGCCGCTGATATCGCTAATTTCATTCGTGCTGAACTGGCTGACAATGATGACGCTGGGTTTAGCGAGCTTAAAACGCTGTATAGCTGGTATATGCGCGCCGGTTTTATTTCTATGCAATTTAACGTTACCCCGCCGCATTGGGAGCGAGTGACAAAAAAGTATGTCGGTCAGGATGAGATAGCACCGGCAGTAATGCGCATGTTTAATGAGGTTTGGTGGCGTGGCCGTCTGCGACGCATTGCGGCGTCATGGCGCGAACATCTGCAAATTGCAGTCGGCAACGTCAGCAAGAAACGCCACGCCTACGCGAGTAAAAACTGCGTGACAGACTGGCGCGAGCAAAAGCGCCGCACGCGTGAATTTCTCAAGGGGCTGGATCTCGAAGACGAAGACGGCAACCGCATCAGCCTTATAGAAAAATACGACGGGTCTGTCGCTAACCCTGCGATACGCCGCTGCGAGCTGATGACCCGCATCCGTGGGTTTGAAAATATCTGCAATGATCTCGGTTATGTCGGGGAGTTTTACACCCTGACCGCGCCGTCTAAGTATCACGCCACAACTAAAGCAGGCTACCGTAACAGCAAATGGAACGGAGCCAGCCCGTCGGACACACAAAGTTATCTCACCGGACTTTGGGCGCGCATTCGCGCCAAGTTGCACCGGCAAGAAATTCGCATTTTCGGCATCCGTGTTGCTGAACCTCATCACGACGGGACGCCTCACTGGCACATGCTTATGTTTATGCTGCCGGAAGACGTTGAGCGTGTGCGCCTCATCATCCGCGATTATGCGTGGGAGGAAGACCGTAACGAACTGAGAAGCGAGAAAGCCAAAAAGGCACGCTTTCACGCCGAGGCGATCGACCCGGAAAAGGGCAGCGCTACCGGCTATGTTGCTAAATACATTTCAAAAAATATCGACGGCTATGCTCTCGATGGTGAAACCGATGACGAAAGCGGTGAGCTGCTGAAAGAGACCGCTCCAGCCGTTTCAGCATGGGCGGCGCGCTGGCATATCCGTCAATTCCAGTTTATCGGCGGTGCGCCGGTGACGGTCTACCGAGAGTTGCGTCGTCTCGCTGATACCGAAACCGCGCACGGCCTGAGCGTTGAGTTTGCCGCCGTCCATGATGCCGCCGACGCTGGTGATTGGGCTGGTTACGTTAATGCGCAGGGTGGTCCGTTTGTTCGCCGCGATGATTTGCAGGTGAGAACGCTGTACGAGCCGCGTACCGAGTTTAACCAGTATGGTGAGGAAACGGTCTGCATCCGTGGCGTATACGATGCCGCTGTCGGTGCCGGCACTCCGATTTTAACCAGACTCACGCAATGGAAAATTGTGCCGAAGCGTGCCGTTGATTTGGCCGTTGACGTTAAGGGCGCTCCTGCGCCCTCTCGGAGTTCTGTCAATAACTGTACGGGAAGCGAAAGCGATCCACCGATATTGGATTTAACAAAACCTTTGAGCCGACGAGCAAGGCGAGAACTGACCAACCGACTTAGGAAGCAAAAGCAAGCAACTCGGCGAAAATTCATCCACGGAACGGATGAGCAAAACGCAGCTATAGCGAAAACTATCGACGAGATACATCTGACAACCGGCATTGCTATCAGCCGGGGCGAAGCTCTGCACCTGATGGCAGGAGGTAAAAGTTGTCTTGATGGTAAATGGCTACGCGGAATATCTAAAGGAGAAATCTTTTCCGCTGCGCCATCGCATCAGGCTCAAGCCAGGAAAATACTTAATCGTGTTGCTGCCTTAGCTCAACTGGCAATGAAAGTGTAATCGCTAATATTCATCCATATCATGTACATACGGAGTGTTTTACTGTGATTTTTTTCTTCACACCTTTTGCTAATACGTGTTACTGTATGTTTATACAGTATCCCGTTTTGGAGGTTGTGTGGATAGAGAGTTTAACGAGCACGTTATGATTGAGCGGGTCGAAATGATTGCGCGTCTGACTGCTGAGGGTCCCTGTCAGGAAAGAGACCGTGAAATCGCATTGAATCTAATTGCGGAAATAGCAAGAGGCAACCTAATGAAAAACAATAATTTTTCTGTTGTTTTTTCCGCGCCACCTGTCGACGAAACCTTTGTAAGTGAACGCAGTGTGAAAGTGAATGTCACTTTGGATCAAGACCAACAGATAGGTCAAACTGTGATGGATGCGTTTAAAAATGAACTAACCAAGCGAATACAGTCTGTTTTTCCATCAACGTGCGTTACTGTTAAAAAGGGCTCCATAACAGGTGTTGAATTGATTGGATTTGATAAGAATTCAGAACGCGAAGCGTTAGATGGTATTCTTCAAGAGGTTTGGGAAGATGAGAGTTGGCGATAGATTTGAATACAGTACATAAAGGAATTAAATCTATAGTTTTATGTGAAAATAAAATTTTTAATGTGATTTTTCTATTTTAAAATAGTTCCTTATAGACTGTATTTTTCTTTGACTTTTAATGATTTAACGCTTGCAAAAATAAAATTGGTAGGCTGATAATATAATGGATGGATTAGCATGAAATGATATCGAGGGGATTTTTTTTCGAGAAAAGATATCCTGATCGCGGATATCTATACTATTCATAAAATGCATGAAGCATCGCGTTTGTGAAATTAAATTCAGAGTGTGGCGATGTTTTTATGTTGATTTTTTTCGGAAAGGTGAAAAATGCAGAAAAGTTATATAATACATATCATGAGACGATAACTTGTAATCATCATTATCGCAGGAATACGTATTTCCAGAGAAGTAGTTACCATTTTATGTTGTACACCAGCCCGTATACTCAAGCTCGGGCTGGCGATAACATTAATAACTCATACTTTTAGCCCTAACTCACGACTTGCATGGTAGGAATAACTTCAACCTTTTCACTATGCTCATACGACAAGTATGTTGTTGTTAATACTCGCAAGAAATTCTACCGCCTTTTCTATGTCATCGAAAGGTATCTGCCGGATAGTATCATCTGGTAAATTCCACCACTTGCTTTCAAGAAGTGACAAAATTGTCTTTTCATCAAAGCGATATCCAATTACCTCTGCAGGTATACCGGCAACGATAGCATAAGGGGGGATATTTTTCGTTACGACTGCCTTCGCTCCGATGATGGCTCCGTCTCCGATTGTTACGCCATTCTTTATGAAGGCTCCATCACCGATCCATACGTCATTGCCTATGATGACGGGATCAATGTACCAGAACCGATCGTGAGTCGGCATTTCGCTTGTTTTGAACCCTAAATAGCTGCGCCTAATACCGCTACACTTTTGCCTGACCATGTTTTCCTCCG
>ERZ835762.1607-NODE-1607-length-10893-cov-2.616996_pt1 | contig 10893 bp, 6 predicted proteins | sample MGYA00519687_ERZ835762 | MGnify/ENA primary metagenome ERZ835762 (study PRJEB31850, sample SAMEA3708783) | human gut metagenome | biome: human gut; feature: human-associated habitat; material: faeces | place: China | collected 2014 ...
AAAGAAAAGTTTCTTTGTGAGACTCTATGTTACTCTGTAGTGAAAAAAGTTCAGAACAATCCTGAAAGGAAGTCAGTCCTTCATTTTCCAAAGCTTTTTGTGTCCTTTTCATTACGAGAAGAGCAACGACAGAAAGTTAGCCTCCTGCTCCCCGTCTTCGGAGTTGTGGATACAACCGTTTTCCGTCAGCAAGTCGCGATACATCAGGCAGAGCCGCATAGGTGAATGATAAGGTTCGTACGTACTGGCGGGAAGTTGCGATACCGTATGCAACGCATCGGCCATCTTCATAGCCACCCGTTTACTCTCCTGTATCTGTCGGAAGCACTCTTCCCGTTCTTCCCGGCTTCCGGCATTCACCATCCGCGACGCAAGCTCTTCCATCGCCTGGAGAGGTCCCCGAAGTTCCCGGCTGACATGGGAAAAAAAAGCGGAACGCAACCGATCCGCCTGTTCGGTACGTTCTTTCCCGATATGCAGTCGATTCATCTCCATCACCTGTGCGGTAATATTCTTGACATATCCTTTGAGGTAATAAAACCCGTTGCCGAGCGGTTGGCAGGTCACGACATGATTTTCGAGATAGAAGTCCTCTCCATTACCATGCACCTTATAGCGAATACCCTCCTGAGGAGGACGTCCGGCATGGAGGGCAGCCATAAATTGAGTGACTATTTGTGCATCTTCCCCATTCATCAGTTTCAGATAATCCAATGGATCCACATACTGCAATTCGTCGTGCCGGTGTATCGTATCGGCAAATCCAATGTAACGCAATTTCCCCGTTTCGGTACTGTACGTCCACATACCGACCCCTGCCACTTTCAGCATTTCCAGTAATACCTTCTCCCTAAAAAGGGCATCAAGGCTCTCTTTCCGATGTTTTTTCGTCATTCCGTAATGATTATGAATAAGATGGTTTTGAGTTGTTTTATAATTAAATCTATTATATAGGTCTATTATCCGATCAATTGCATAGTACTACATCTGGAAGATGTTTGCTGGATTACAACAATTGGGAAAAGAAAAAGTTCGGCATATATTAAGTTAAAGGCATCCTATAAAAAGAATGGGTGTGTGTCGAAACTCACCACAGAATGACACAGAGTGAATTTCAAGTCATTAATTATCCATATTGATAATCTGTGAAAATCCGTGCAATCTGTGGTGAAAAGACTTTCGACACAGCCCCATCCGTTCTTTACTTTAAGAGAGTATCACTTATCCCGGTACTTACAGCAACCGGGCAAGGTATCATAAACAGCCTTATCGGCTTTGTATTTATCGGTATCATGACCAACTTTAGCAATAGCTTTGGCTACGGCATCTGCAGAGGTTTTAGATGGATCAAACTGTAAGTGAATCATTTGTTTTTCCTGATCCCAGTCTGCCGTCCGGACACCGGGAACACGTTTAGCAGCTGTTTCAATGCGCTCCTTGCACATACCGCAGGAACCATGAACAGTGAACATAGTATGCTCATTGTTCTGAGAGCCGGCATGACTGTCATGCGTACCAGACATATTATGTCCTCCATGTCCGACCATCGGAGCAGTACCCGAACCGTTCTCATTCATCATGGAGCGTTTGCCCTCAAGCTGCGCACTGGCATCAATAGAGAAAACTCCGTTAGTAACAATCTCTTCACCATCAGAAAGTCCATCGAGAACCACATAAGCTCCACCCAGGGAAGGACCAAGAGTTATCTCACGCATCAGGAAGGTGGGAATGTCCGTACCAGGCTGACGTACATAGACCACAGCACGCTTACCAGTCCAAAGAATGGCAGTTTGGGGAACAATAATCTGATCCTTATAACCTTTCAAAGGGGCAGAAACCCGGGCAGTGGCATACATTTCAGGTTTCATCTCCTGAGCGGAATTAGCTACATCCACACGAACACGGGCAGTACGGGTGGTAGCATTGATGATAGGATCTATGAAGGAGATGCGACCGGAAAACTTCTTACCGGGAAAAGCAGAAAGAGTGAATTCCACGAGGTCCCCCTTGGTAAGGAACGGAAGGTCTGCCTCAAAAGCATCGAAAACAGCCCATACACGGGAGAGATTAGCTATGTCAAAAAGTACACTGCCTTGTGAAACATAGTCCCCCTGATTGATACGCTTGGCTATGACGATACCACTCGTATTAGATTTGATTTCTACCATAGGAGATGCCTGACCGGAATCGCGGATGGCATCGATCTGGGCATCTGTCAGATTCCAAAGACGAAGTTTCTCACGCGCAGCCTGCACAAGGGCAGGTTGCTGCATGTGGACGGCCTCAAGTAATTCCTGCTGGGCAGTGAATAACTCAGGCGAATAGAGAGTTGCAAGGGTTTGTCCCGCACGTACAGTCTCACCGGTAAACTCAATATTAAGTCGCTCGATACGCCCGCCAACATAAGCAGTCTGTGACTGAAGACTACGTTCGTCAGGAATAATCTTACCGTACAAACGAACCTGTTTCACAGGATTACTCCGGCTGACACGGGTGGTCTGGACATCAGCAAGTGCCATAGCTTCTTCGGACATCCGAATGGCATTGGGATCGATAGCGTCATCACTTCCGGAGGCTACATTCTTCTTGAGAGGGATCAGATCCATACCGCAGATAGGACATTTACCCGGTTTATCCTGACGGATCTGAGGATGCATGGAACAGGTCCAGACAGCGGATTCGTCCTGTACAAGGTCATGGGACGCTCCGTGAGTGTCGTGAATAGGAGGTTCAGACAGTATCCCTTCGGTAGTTCCCGATGAAGAGGAAGGACTGAACAAAAGCCAGCCCAAGATAAAGCCGGCAAAGGCTATCAATGGATAAAGTACTTGCTTTTTACGAAGAATATCTGATATCTTTTTCATATGGTTATCGTTTTTAGTGGTTCTATATCTATATTATCAGCGGGCTATTAGCTTTTCCATAGCCGCTACCATAGTATTATAAGCCGCTATAGCTTCACTTTTTTTCAGTTTATAATCAAGCATCTGACGTTCCACCTGGATGACGTCAGTCAACGACTGACGCCCGGCGGAAAATTCACGTACCATCAGCTGCCACGTGGAAAGTGACAAAGAGTACTGCTGTTCGTAGAGCAACACTTTACGGGCAGCATCATCAAGTTGCTGACGGACATTTATATATTCGGCCTGCAACTGGTTTTGTATATTGTCACGCTTCAATTCACTTGCCACGCGGTAATTATGGCTCTCCCGTTGTTGTGCATTGTATTTACGTCGGAACAAAGGAAGGCTGATTTTTAACATCGGCATTACCATATCCTTACCATTCATGTCGGGCATCCCCATGGGATCGGCCACCTTGTTGACCAAAGAGTATTGCAGTCCGATACCGATCATAGGATAACTCATACGACGATCCATTTTTGCTTTGGCACGAAAAGCTTCACCTTCTGCCTCGAGCATAGTAATCATAGGGTTATGTGTAAGAATGCTGTCGATCAGAATATGCTCATCTATGCGGTAGAAACGCTGTGTCAAAGAGTCAGGTACATGGACAGGAGCATCAGACGGCCGGTTGAGCAGGGCATTAAAGCGAGCCTCAGCAGTCAGACGGGCGGACTGAAGAGTGGCAAGGTTATCTTCCAGTTCTGCACGTTCCATCTGGATACGAAGAACATCGGACATGCTACCGGTAGCAGCACTCCCCATCGATCCTCCACCCATACCAGACATACCACCGGAAGAAGTACCGATTGAAGTTCCAGAAGCGATGGCAGACGCTGCATTTCCCATTCCTCCCATACCGGCCATGTCGTTACCGGAAGCTGACGCAAGTGGCATCGAGGAAATCGATTTAACAGCAGCAGCAGAAGAAGAAGAAGAAGATGAAACAGACAAAGAGGTTGCCTGTGCCGACGAAGCGGAAAAACGATTCAGCGCCAATTGTTCAAGCTGACGGAGAAGATGAATATTAGTCTTCATCGTGCGATATTGCTCATTGAGGTTACAGAGCTGATACCACTGGGCTTTGACCTCATACCAAAGGTTGTTGCGAGTATCACGAAACTGTTCATAAGCCATACGTGCCATCTCGGAAGCCTCACCACGGGCTGCTTTACGGGTACCGAACCAAGGGAACATTTGCATCAGGGTGAAGTCGGCCACCTGTTTACCCATCAAGGTTTCCATGGGTTTGATAAAAAGGCCGATCTCTAATTCGGGATCGGAAAAGGCACCTGCCTGAGGAATCTTCTCCAATGAAGCTTTATAGAGCATGAAGTCCGCATTTACTTGCGGATTATTGCGGGCAGCCTGTTCCAGATAAACCGACAAGCTGTCGACCGGTTGCTGTCCTTCGGTAGGTGAAGCGGATTGCCGCGCAGAAACGGGAATAACAGCGGTACAAAGCAAAATATTAATTGCTATGACCAATGGATATTTATATTTTCTGTTCATTATTATATGATCGTTTACTTATGAAATACTATTATGCAAAAAGGTGAGACTTACCCGGGGGGTATATACCCCCATATGTGGGGAGTATACGGACCCCATATGCGAGGGGTACTCGGCCCCTATATATTATGGGGGGATACTACTCACCGTATGCTCCTTTCCGTTTCTTCTCCCGTCTACGCTCCACCGCCTCACGCCACCAGCATTGCAGCACCGGAACCACAAACATCGTCATCGACTGTATCAGCATCCCCCCAAACGTCGGGATAGCCATCGGAACCATGATATCCGCCCCCTTTCCGGTGGACGTCAGCACGGGAAGCAGCGCGATCAGCGTCGTCGCCGTCGTCATCGCCGCAGGGCGGACACGCTTCAATCCGGCCTCGACCACCGCCTCACGGATATCGTGCCGGGTCCTCGGGTCACGCTCCAGAAAGACGTGATGGATGTACGTCCCCATCAGCACCCCGTCGTCCGTAGCCACGCCGAAGAGGGCGATGAAGCCCACCCAGACCGCCACGCTGAGGTTGATGGGGTGCATCTGGAAGAGATCCCGCATGTTCTCACCGGCGATGCTGAAATTCATGAACCACGGTTGCCCGTAGAGCCACAGCAGGATGAACCCGCCCGCGAAGGCGACAAACACGCCAGAGAAATGGATCAGCGAAGCCGTCACCGTGCGGAACTGGAAGTAGAGCACCAGCAACACGATGAGCAGCGCCAACGGGACGACAATCATCAGCCTGTCCGTAGCACGCTGCTGCTGCTCGTAGTTCCCGGCAAACTTATACGAGACGCCCTTGGGCAGCACCAGTTCGCCGCTCTTCACCTTGGCGTCGAGCATCGCCCCCGCCTCGTGCACCACGTCCACCTCGGCACGGCCGGAGAGCTTGTCGAAGATGACGTAGCCCACCAGGAACGTGTTTTCGCTCTGGATCATCTGCGCGCCGCGCGAATATTCGATGTCCGCCAACTCCTTGAGCGGCACTTGCGCCCCGGTGGCAGTGGGGACGAGCAGCATCGAGAGCGCCTCCGGACTGTCACGCAGCTCACGGGCATAGCGCAGCCGGATGGGGAAACGCTCGCGGCCCTCCACCGTGCGGGTGAGCGCCATCCCTCCCACGGCAGCGCCGAGCACCTCTTGCAGGTCGCCCACCGCCACGCCGTAGCGTGCCATTGACTCCCGGTTGAGCTTGATCTCGAGGTAAGGAGCGCCCACCGCCCGGTCGTAGAACACGGACGAGGGGATGACGGACGGAGCCGACCGTAACGCCTGTTCGATCAGCTTGCCCCCCTGCTCGATGTCCTCCAGCGTGGGGCCGTACACCTTCACCCCCATTGGCGCCCGCATGCCTGTGGAGAGCATCACGAGCCGCGCCTCGATGGGTTGCAGCTTCGGCGCCGAAGTCAGCCCCGGCAGGTGGGTGACGTTGACAATCTGTTGCCAGATGTCGTTGGCGTTCTTGATCTCCGGCCGCCACTGGCGGAAATAGTCGCCCCGAGGGTCGGCCACCAGGCTGTCGGCAGGCAAGAGGCGGAAACCGTCGGCAGGGTTATACGTGCCCCCGTCCTTCAGCACGAACGCCCCGTCCCCGTCCACCCGGAAACGTGCCCGCCGCCCGTCCTCGTCGAGGATATATTCGGGACGGTAGTTGATCGTATTCTCGAACATCTGCACCGGCGCCGGGTCGAGGGCGGAGTTCACCCGCCCCCACTTGCCGATGGCCGTCTCCACCTCCGGGATGGCGGCCAGGCGCTTGTCGAGTTTCTCCACATAGTCCAGATTCTGCTCGATGCCCGCATGCGGCATGCTGGTAGGCATCAGCAGGAAAGAGCCTTCGTTCAGGCTCGGCATGAACTCCTGCCCGACGCCCCGCCAGATGAAGAACCCGCAGACGACCGTCGCCACAGGGATCATCATGAACTTCCAACGATTGGCCAGGCACCAGCGCAGGATGCGTTCGTAGAAGATGACCAGCGCCCAGAGCAGCGCCAGGATGATGGCCACGCAACCGGCCACGAAGAGCACGTTCACCGTCAGCCCCCGCCCCGGCCCCATCGGTAACCACTCTTCGGAGAGGTAGAAGAGCGCCACGAGCAGGGCGATGGCGATGTTGACGTAGTTGGCTATCTTCGGATTCTTCCAGCGCCCCGCCAGCAGATTGTTCACCCCTACCGCCGTCAGCCCCAACGCAGGGATGCTACCGTAGATAGAGCACAGCGCGACGCCCATCCCGATCAGCACGTAATTCATCCCCCGCCGGATCATCTTCGAGTCGATCCGCACCGAGAAGAGGAAATAAGCCAGTGTCGGCAACAGGATCAGCCCCAGCACGAAAGCCGAAGCCAGCGCGTACGTCTTGGTGTAAGCCAACGGCGAAAACATCTTCCCCTCCTGCGCCTGCATGGCAAACACGGGCAGGAAACTGACAATCGTCGTAATCATCGCCGTAGCGATTGCCCCCGACACCTCGCTCACCGCCTTATATATCAGTCCGGCCAGCGCCTTCCCCTTCGTAATCCCCCGGTTCTCCGGCATCTCCATATACCGGATGATGCTCTCGACGAACACCACCCCCACGTCCACCATCACCCCGATGGCGATGGCGATACCGGACAGCGCCACGATATTCGCCTCGATCCCCGTGTACCGCATCAATATAAATGTAGCCAGCACCGCGATGGGCAGCATGCTCGCAATCACCACCGACGCCCGCAGGTTGAGCACCAGCACGATAATCACGATGATACAGATCAGTATCTCGTGCGAAAGGCTCGATTCCAGCGTGCCGATCGTTTCCTTGATCAGCCCCGTCCGGTCGTAGAAGGGGACGACGGTCACCTTCGACACCGTCCCGTCCGCCAGCGTCTTTTGCGGCAGACCGGCATCCATCTCACGAATCTTCTCCTTCACGTTGTCGATCACCTCCAGCGGGTTCGACCCGTAGCGGGCAATCACCACGCCGCCCACGGCCTCCACGCCTTCCTTGTCCAGTCCGCCGCGCCTCGTGCCCGGCCCGATGTTCACGAAAGCGATATCGGAAATGCGCACCGGCACCCCCTCCCGGACGGTGACGACGGTGTTCTCGATGTCCGCCACATTCTTCACGTAGCCCAGCCCACGGATCAGGTATTCCACCTTGTTCACCTCCATCGTCTCGGCGCCGATGTCGAGGTTGCTCTTCTTCACGGCGTTCATCACGTCCATCACCGACACGTTGAACGAGTACATCGCGTCCGGGTTCAGCTCTATCTGGTACTCCTTGACAAACCCGCCCGCGGATGCTACTTCGGACACGCCCTCGGCGGCGGACAGAGAGTACTTCACATAAAAGTCCTGTATCGTCCGCAGTTCCTCGGCGTTCCAGCCTCCGGTGGGTCGTCCCGTTTTCGGGTCACGTCCCTCCAGCGTGTACCAGTAGATTTGCCCCAGCGCCGTAGCGTCCGGGCCCAACGTAGGCTGCACGTCCTCGGGCAGCGTGCCCGGCGGCAACGAATTCAGTTTCTCCAGGATGCGCGAACGGCTCCAATAGAACTCGATATCATCCTCAAAGATGATGTAGATAAACGACATCCCGAACATGGACGAGCTACGGATGGTTTTCACCCCCGGTATGCCCAGCAGCGAGGTGGTGAGCGGGTACGTAATCTGGTCTTGGATGTCCTTGGGCGAACGTCCCATCCATTCCGTGGCCACAATCTGCTGGTTATCACCGATGTCGGGGATGGCATCCACCGGGATCGGGTTTCTCGGCACGATGCCCCCATGCCAGTTGAAGGGTGCGGTAGAGACTCCCCAGACCACGACCAGCGCCAGCAGGAGCATGGTTATTACCCTGTTTTCGAGGAAATAACGGATTATTTTGTTGATCATATAGAAAGATATTTATTGTATAATAGTAAACACTTGGAATGCCCAAAAGGATATGGGAATCCCTGACAGAATGTCCCAGAGAATAGGATATTCCCTAATGAAATGCATCAAAAGGGTATACCAATTCCTGTCCCACATTGAAAATCAGAGGGGAATAACTTCTTTTCTTCTCTCCGGAAAGGAAGTAAAGTGAATACTAAATCAAATAAGTACAATGATAAACAAACAGAGGAACTCCCGTTTGCTTGGGTGGAGAATCAAAAGCAATAAAACTCTGGCAGGTATCTTCCACCTCCAACGACAGAAATCCTGCATAGAGCACCGGTAACAGTTCTGTCACCACAGGTACCAGGTTCGTCACCACCACATGGTTCACGTCCTGATCTACCGCCAGCTTGATGTAATGTGCCTCATCCTTACAACAATCCGAAGTCTTCTTCTGTCCACACATGGTGCAAGCAGATGCACTCCCCCATTCCACATCTGCCATACGGCCCATGCAGTAATGAACGTTGACTGTAATGCCTGATGACACCACAGCATATAATAACGTAAGGATGATTAATATGAACTTCTTCATGCGCGTTTTTGAGGTTGCGAAAATAAGTATCGGGATGGACACTTTCGAGCCCCGTTACATATAATTAACGTATGAATATCCTTTTTGGTTTAATCCTTTTGGTTATCTTTACCCCACCAACTAATAAAAAAACTGTCATGAAACATATATCTATCAACTATATCTTCACTACTGCCCTCGCCTTGGGCGCCGGTATCAGTATTCCTGTCCTCGTGGGGAGCACTTGCCTCAGCGAGCAACATTCTGTACAATCGGAAGTACCATACTGTGTCACTCCGCCTACCGTCCCCGAACAAGCAATCTTCGATGGCGACACCATCGACCTCCGTCGTTACGACCGACGTGAACGCATGGACCGTGAAATGATGTCGTTCACTTATATGCACTCCACCACCATGCTGATGTTAAAACGCGCCAACCGCTACTTCCCCATCATCGAACCACTATTGAAAGCCAACGGTATCCCCGACGACTTCAAATATCTGATGGTGATAGAAAGCAGTCTCAACCCTATCGCACGCTCCCCGGCAGGTGCCGCCGGCCTGTGGCAATTTATGCCCGCCACCGCCCGCGAATTCGGTCTCGAAATCAACGATAACGTAGACGAACGCTACCACATCGAGAAAGCCACTGCAGCCGCCTGTCGCTATTTTAAGCAGGCTTATGCCAAATATGGTGACTGGATGGCCGTTTCCGCTGCCTATAATGCCGGACAGGGACGCATTTCTTCGCAACTGGACAAGCAGCTGGCTGATCATGCCATGGACCTTTGGCTGGTAGAAGAGACTTCCCGCTATATGTTCCGCCTGCTGGCCGTGAAAGAGGTATTCGGCAACCCGCAACGCTTCGGCTTCTTGTTGAAACGGGAGCATCTCTATCCCGTCATTCCTTACAAAGAAGTGACGGTAAATGCCGAAATCAGTGACCTGAGCGACTTTGCACAGAAACAAGGCATCACCTATGCCCAATTACGTGATGCTAATCCCTGGTTACGCGGCTCTTCACTGAAAAACAAAACCGGAAAGAAATACGTTATCCATATACCCACACAAGAAGGTATGAATTATGACCCGAAAAAGACCGTTCCATACGAACGGAAATGGGTAATTGATTAATAATTGACTCTGGCAGTTACATTAACATATTAACACATTGAAAAGTGATTCTTGGCTCTATCGTTTTCTGCACAACCAGGCTCTGAAGCGTAAGTTGTACGTCATTATTTTCGAATCCGACACCCCCGCAGGGAAGGCATTCGATGTAGCCCTTATCATATGTATCCTATTGAGTATTCTGCTCGCCATTATCGAAAGCCTGCAAGGTCTTCCTTCCTGGCTTTCGACTCCGTTCATTGTACTCGAATACCTTTTTACGGCTTTCTTCACTTTTGAATACGTCACCCGTATTTACTGTTCGCCTCAACCACGGAAATACATCTTCAGTTTTTTCGGTATCATCGACCTGCTCGCTACGTTACCGCTCTATCTTGCCTTCTTCCTGCCCGGTGCGCGTTACTTGCTTATCATCCGTGCTTTCCGCATCATACGGGTATTCCGTATCTTCAAGCTCTTTAACTTCTGGCTTGAAGGCGAACGATTGCTCACCTCACTCAAAGAAAGTAGTAAAAAGATAGCCGTTTTTTTTCTCTTTGTCGTCATCCTCGTCGTCGCCATCGGTACGCTGATGTACATGATCGAGGGAACTCAGCCCAATACACAATTCAATAATATCCCGAACAGTATTTACTGGGCCATCGTCACCATGACCACCGTCGGTTATGGAGACATCACCCCCGCTACTGCCCTCGGCAAATTCCTATCCGCCTGCGTTATGCTGATCGGCTACACTATTATTGCCGTACCCACAGGTATCGTCTCTGTATCTATGATGAAGGAGTACAAAAAACTTAAAGATTTGCAATGTCCCAACTGTCACAAAACGGGGCATGAAGAGAATGCAACATATTGTAAATATTGCGGACATAAACTAAAAAACGAAGAAGCACCCCAACAAGAATCCCA
>ERZ835762.1608-NODE-1608-length-10886-cov-3.278829_pt1 | contig 10886 bp, 10 predicted proteins | sample MGYA00519687_ERZ835762 | MGnify/ENA primary metagenome ERZ835762 (study PRJEB31850, sample SAMEA3708783) | human gut metagenome | biome: human gut; feature: human-associated habitat; material: faeces | place: China | collected 2014 ...
GTACTTTCATCAAGAAAGTATACGCAGCTATCGAAGCTGGCGACAAAGCTGCTGCACAGAAAGCATTTAACGAAATGCAACCGATCGTGGACCGTCAGGCTGCTAAAGGTCTGATCCACAAAAACAAAGCTGCACGTCATAAGGCTAACCTGACTGCACAGATCAACAAACTGGCTTAATCGCCAATTTGCTGAAGCTTTGTGAAAAAGCCCGCGCAAGCGGGTTTTTTTATGCCTGCTGCTTTTGTGATGCGTGAGAGAACACACTGCCGGTTGCCAGATAGTCAAAAGATGCTGGTTCTTGCAGACATGCCGTTACACTCTCTGAACTCTTCGTGGCTTAAAAATCGTAGAATCATCTGCTGATACATTCTGAATAAGAATATATACTCAATCTTCAGACTCCCCCTACACAGAATGTGGAGATTGTGATACACATTGAGGTATTAAACTTAAGACCACTCTATTTTTGAATTAAATTCCTATACACTTTAACGATTCATAAATATCTCCTTATTAGACCTTGTAAATTATTAACAGCAATCAACACAGGTTAAATACCTATTTATATTCTACTTCTTAAAATTAATGAGCGATTTTTGATAGTAGTCACATTCACTCATAAATTAAATTAATAAAAATTCATCAACTTCAAGGACTGATAATGACAGATGGTATCTCAACTTCGCCACATTGTCTTTATAAATCAAATATAGTAGATGATGTAATAATAAATAAAACAAGACAAAATGAGTTAGTAAAAGTATTTTGCGAGTATAAAACAGAGTTCTTAATTTTGTTTGATGACTTTTTCAGAAGCCAGGATTTGCCTAAACCATCTCCAGTTCTTCATCATTTTTTTCAATATACTCATCTGAGAGATGCACATTTTTATAGATGTAAACTCATAGAACATACAGTTCAATTTTATTTTTTTAAACACAAAGGCATCACATTACTTAGATTGGATGTTTTTGATGACAGAACAAGCGAATGTCTTTCTGAAGAGATTAAGATATATCAAGAATGCTATGAAAAATTCGTTAAGTTCTTAAAGGCAAACTTCAACCAGGAAATATACCCACAGCTATATACTCCTGAAATATTTTATGAGGCCTGCAGAAATCTCCAGTCATTTTATGCTCATCAGGAGACGTCACAAAACGCTAAATATAGTGCAATAGACAAGAAAAAAAAGTCATCTTAACCAGGAAATCAAAAAGCTAATTAAAAAAAATATTTTCCCTGAGCTATATAATGAACAATGCAATAAAATCCCCTCCTCATCGAAAGATGATAACCAGAAAATAACATGGCAGAATTTTAAAACTAGCAATTCGGCATATTCAAAACTATGTGGAAAATTATCTTTATTTAAAAGCGTGCCCAGTCGGTTAATAGAAAAATCAGCTTACTGCTCAACTGAAAATATGGCCACTAATAAATTTGATGTCGTCTTTTCTTACTGCGGAGATAATATAAAGGAATTTATACTTTTATTACCCTATAATAAATCACTGGAGATGTATGAACTTAACGATCAAAAGATCCAGTATTTGACTGCCCCTAATATCAATATACATAAAATGTCGCTATCAAATATAACAATAGAAAAGAGCAACCTTTCATATGGGTATTATTTTAGTTGTGTATTATCCAATATATCATGTTTTGAAAGCGACTTATCAAACACCATCTTTTCAAATGGAGAAATTAATAATCTCTTCATTAAAAAAAGCAACATATTTGGAGCATCATTCACTAATACCAGAATAAAAAATTTGCTCTGTGAAGATATTATGCCTGGTCGATGGACCACTCAACTTGTCAATAAGCACTTAGGTTACAGATACACAGGAGTATTCAAAACCCTGGCAAGTATTGATGACAAACCGTCCCGTTTCGAAATTTTGATACCATTGGTACAAACTTTAGTTCGCGACAATGTAAAGCTAAATAATGATGTGTATAAAGAACTGAAAAAGTTTATGCACGATTACGACAAAACATCCCCGGAAATGAGAAAATACCTTCAGAGCATCAACGAGTCTATGTTCCTTATGAAAAACATAGCTCATCAAAATTAAAAAATCTCAAAAAAGAAGTAATTTCAGAATGAAATTAACTGTGATGATTATTAATTCACTACAGAGGAATAAAAAATAATCTGAAGCATACTCTGAAACATCCTACTCTCTCACTCTAATAATGGCACCTTGCTCTTCTTATAAAGAAGGGAATAATTAAGAATATTAAACTTTCATCAACTTCACATCAAGAAATTAAAAAATTTAAACATTAATCTAAATAATAACAACCTGATCACATAATCGGGTACGATTTTATCCGATAACTATAATGCTATAACTCTGGGAAATGGTTGGAATACACCGCTGGGTGCCATCTCTTTTTACGCTGCCCGATCGAGTAGTAAGTTAAATAATGATACCAGACACGAAGGTACGAGCTATCAGGTCGCCTATAATAAATATCTAGTACAAACAGCCACTCGATTTAGCGTGGCCGCCTGGCGTTATGCTTCGCAGGATTACAGGACATTCAGCGACCATCTTTACGAAAATGATAAACACTATCATCAGAGTGATTATAATGATTTTTATGATATTGGCAGAAAAAATAGCCTTTCTGCCAATATTATGCAACCTTTATCCAATAATCTGGGAAATGTATCATTAAGTGCGCTTTGGCGGAATTACTGGGGGCGAAGTGGAAATGCTAAAGATTACCAATTCAGTTACTCCAATAACTGGCAACACATTAGTTATACTTTCTCTGCCAGCCAATCTTATGATGAAAATAATAAAGAAGAGGAGCGTTTTAATCTGTTTATCTCCATTCCTTTCTACTGGGGGGATGATATTGCCAAAACACGTCACCAAATTAACTTATCGAATTCGACCTCATTTTCCAAAGATGGCTATTCCTCCAACAATACTGGAATTACTGGCATAGCCGGTGAACATGATCAGTTAAATTATGGTATATATGTTAATCAGCAACAACAAAATAATGATACCTCGCTTGGTACGAATTTAAGCTGGAGAACTCCCATCGCCATAATAGATGGCAGCTATAGTCATTCTAAAAACGCCTGGCAAAGTGGTGGAAGTATTAGTAGTGGATTAGTTGTCTGGTCCGGTGGTATTAATATCACTAACCAGTTATCCGATACATTTGCAATTCTGGATGCGCCTGGATTAGAAGGCGCGCATATTAATGGACAAAAATACAACCGAACAAACAGCAAAGGCCAGGTTGTTTACGACCCGATTATACCTCATCGTGAAAACCATCTGGTACTTGATATAGCAAACAGTGAAAGTGAAACAGAATTGCAGGGCAATCGTCAAATTATTGCGCCTTACCGTGGAGCAGTTTCTTATGTGCAGTTTACAACTGACCAACGTAAGCCTTGGTATATACAGGCACTGCGTCCCGATGGTTCGCCATTAACCTTTGGCTATGACGTACTGGATCTCCAGGAAAACAATATTGGAGTCGTTGGCCAGGGTAGTCGCCTTTTTATTCGCGTAGATGAAATTCCAACTGGCATAAAAGTTGCTCTCAATGATGAACAGAATTTATTCTGTACTATTACTTTTCAACACGTTATTGATGAAAACAAAACATATATATGCCAGTAAAAGGAGTTTACTATGAAGTGGCTTTTATTAATCACCTTGAGTCTATATTCTTTTATTGTGCAAAGTGCTCCCTGTGCATTGACCAATGTCGGTGAACAACGTGGAACATATATACTCAAGCCACTGAGTATGAAAGGTAATCTCACCGCCGAAAAAATTGAAAACACCGGAAATATCATTGAGTGTACAGACTTGCAAGAGACAACCAACGCCATTAAAGTTCATTTTTTAACACAGAACGCTTTAAGGTTTAAAGTCGGAAGTCGTCATTATATTATTAATTTCCCCTTTGAATATGACGGTAAAAAAATAGAGCTTCCAGGGAAGTCATCTTATAATTTAGAAGAAATGCTATCTGCGATAAATTTCACCATTCCATATTCTATCGCATCTGTATCAGATAGTTCTAACACCGCAGACATTTTTCCAGGAACTCCTTTTCCTTTGTTGTTCGAAATTGAAGTGAGTTCATGTACAGGGAATAATACTAATTGTAATAGCGTCCGCTTTAATTATAATTTAAATACTATTTTACAGGTAAATTTAATGACCTGTGGTTTTGAAGATCAATCCATCGACACTGGACGATTTGTACTGTCTCGTATCAATAATGAAAATTATCAGTTTCATCATATAAGATTTGACTGCATCCAGGGCGAGCAAGGTGAATTAGTTTTTGAACCCAGTGATGTTGAATATTACTTTGAACCAGTGACGATACAGGAGTCAGGAACCAGCATATTAAAAAATGAGTTAGAAAACAGTGAGGACGGTGCGGGTCAAGTAGGCTTTCAACTCTCGAATGATGGTACGAATGAAATCCAGTATGGTAAAAGCAATTACTACTCTTTTCAGCATCCCCATGAAGGAAGTAATCAGATTCCTCTATTTATTCGCCCGCGTACATATGGAAATAATGTCTCAAGCGGGCAAATAATGAGCCGAGTCAAAATCGTGGTTATGTACAACTAATCTATCTCCTCCACTTTAACTTTGGGGGAGCTGCCGATTAACGCGCCGCTGGACTAAAAAGCGCAGAATAATCCGTATTGCAGATTCGCTGTACCGCCGGGTGCTGAATCATCCGCTCAGCAAAAATAGCATGGTACTCTTCCATCACATTCTCGACGCGACCAATTTCTACGACAGTTTTATCGGCATAAAAGTCATATGCATAAAGCGTTGGGGCAACGAAGATTGCATTGTGCATTGCACCAAAAGCTTTCATCAACGCGGCATCATCAAACTCGCCGAGGATTTCTACGTTTAATCCCTGGGAGTTAAACCAGTTAAGCAATTTGCGCCCTAACATTGAACGTCGCCCAGGAATCAAAAGTCGCCGTTCTTCCAGACAAGCCGGGAACGGTTTTTCTGGTGGTGGATTTGTACACCAGAAACTCACGCCACATTCGCCAATTCTCACGGAGAACAGGCCTTCCTGCTGCGTAGAGTCTATCGGACAGTCGGAAATGATCATATCCAGTTTATGCTGGCTTAATTGCTCCAGTAGCATTTCGTGGGTGGATTCGAAGCAGCGAAGATGAATCGGCTCGCCTTCTACCACTGCAGCATTCAGCACGCTACTGACCAGGCGTTTGGAAAGTGCATCAGCCACGCCAACGTCAAACAATAAATTGGATTCTTTGCGATAGTTCACAATATCCAGCATTTCCTGGCTTAAGGTGAACATTTTATCGGCATAGCGATAGACCAGTTCTCCCAGCTCGCTGGGTTCGAGACCACGTCCCTTGCGCTTAAATAATTTGCCTTGCAGGCGCTCTTCCAGAGCCCGGATCTGTCCGGTAATGGTTTGTGGTGTCAAATAAAGCGCCTCCGCTGCGCCAACCACGGAACCTTCTTTATAGACATGCCAGAAGTAATACAAGTGGTTGTAATTGATATGAGACATGCTCATTTCTCTCCCTGATAACAATGAAAAGGGAGCCGTTTATGGCTCCCCGGTAAACCGTCCTGTCAAACTGATGGACGCAAACGAACGCGTAACCAACTGTATCCAATTACCGCCGAAGAGATAGAACCGACCAGGATACCGAGTTTCGCCCAGTTAATCAGTTCTGGATCTACGCTACCAAAGGCCAGGCTGGCAATAAAGATAGACATAGTAAAACCGATACCGCACAGGATCCCCACCGCCATAATTTGCTGATAAGTCGTTCCCTCAGGCAGATGCGCCAGTTTCAAACGCAGCGCCAACCAGCAGAACAGACTAATCCCCAGCGGTTTGCCAATCAGCAAGCCAGCGATGATCCCCAATGGCAGAATGGAGGTCAAGCCATCCAGCGTGACGCCTTGCAGAGAAACGCCAGCATTAGCGAATGCAAACAGCGGCAAAATCAGATACGCCACCCACGGGTGCAACACATGCTCCAGTCGCTTCGCTGGAGAACGCCCATGCTTCTCTTTCAAAGGAATAAAGAAGCCGACAATTACCCCCGCCAGAGTTGCGTGAACCCCCGATTTCAACACCGCAGTCCACAACACTACGCCAACCAGAATATAGACGCCCGTGCGGCGTACACCACACAGATTCAATACCGCGAGTACCGCAATTGCTACAGCCGCGACGCCAAGAGAGGCCATCGATAAGTCATTAGTGTAGAACAATGCGATGATAATGATGGCCCCAAGATCGTCGATAATAGCCAGAGCCATCAAAAAGATCTTCAGCGCTAACGGAACACGACTTCCCAATAGCGCCAGCACACCAAGTGCAAAGGCAATGTCAGTAGCCGCCGGGATCGCCCACCCTTCGCGGGTAATCGGATCGGCATAGTTAAAAGCCAGATAGAGTAATGCCGGCACAATCATCCCACCAATAGCGGCGATAACTGGAAATGCGGCCTGGCGTAAGCTGGCTAGCGATCCTTGCATCAGTTCACGTTTAACTTCCAGACCGACTAACAGGAAAAATACCGCCATCAGCGCGTCATTTATCCATAACAGCATGTTTTTGTTGATTTCGAGTGAACCAACCCGGAGCTGAACCGGCGTCTCCAGAAAGTCGTGATACCATCCACTGGTTGCGCCGCTGTTGGCCATCATCATCGCCAGGATAGCGGCAATGATAAGAATAATGCCTCCCGAGGCATCACTGCTAAAGAATCGATGCAGATGTTTCACTTTTTATTTCTCTTTCAGGTGAATAGATCGTTTTTACTATTTTACCCCGCACGAATCATCGTTAAAATCAGATTATAGTGTAGGAATAATTCGTTTTTTACGAGCCATTGAAGAATTTGCGCCATCAGCGGTGAGATGCGTTTTTGACGGCTGTAAGCGCTGACGAGTGACCCTAAGCCCTGATAATCATAGCTTAAGGTGAGGATTTCTGAGGGATTAATTAGGAAAAGTAATAATTAATTTGTTGTCAGTCGGCGATGTTTGTTAGGCCAATATTTCAAAAATAATCCAGCTTGTCGTCAATAATTGCGATGAAGAGATAAATTAAAGTTAAATAATTAAATCATTAAAAAATTACGCCATCAAAATGCGAGGCGTCTTCAGGATTAGAATCGATAAAACAGAATGAGTTAAAGAGAGCGATATAATAGCGGCGGGTGCTTGAGGCTATCTGTCTCAGGCATGAACACCAAAAGGCAGATAGAGAAAAGCCCCAGTTAACATTACGCGTCCTGCAAGACGCTTAACATTAATCTGAGGCCCAATCTATGTCTCACAAATGTAGGTTAGCCTCTTACGTGCCGAAAGGCAAGGAGAAGCAGGCTATGAAGCAGCAAAAGGCGATGTTAATCGCCCTGATCGTCATCTGTTTAACCGTCATAGTGACGGCACTGGTAACGAGGAAAGACCTCTGCGAGGTACGAATCCGAACCGGCCAGACGGAGGTCGCTGTCTTCACAGCTTACGAACCTGAGGAGTAAGAGACCCGGCGGGGGAGAAATCCCTCGCCACCGCTGATGTGTCAGGCATCCTCAACGCACCCGCACTTAACCCGCTTCGGCGGGTTTTGTTTTTTCTGGTCGTTCTGGTTTACAATCCATCCGTCAGCCTGAACAACTGGCACCTGCTGCGCCAGCAGAGACAACCAATGGCGCACAAAACCAAATTACACAATTCTGATACCGACCTTGCCATCCGGCACGGGCGGCGTTCTCACACATTCAAATCTGACTGGTATCAGCACGACCCCTGCACCGAAGAACAGGCTGAATGGCTGATTCAGCGCTACCGCAGACACGGATACGAGATTAAGAAAGCCCTCAGCCTCGATTATCGTCACTGGATAATCTTCGTCAGGCTCCCTTATTCCGAACGCCCACCGCGTCCGTCCCGCACATTCCAGCAACGGTTCTGGAGGTAACGTGCGGGTATTACTTCGACCTGTTCCGGTACCGGAACTTGGGCTGGTGGTGCTAAAACCGGGGCGTGAATCCATGCAGGTATTTCATAATCCTCGAGTTTTGGTGGAGCCGGAACCGAAAAGCATGCGCGGTCTGCCGTCCGGAGTCGTTCCTGCCGTTCGCCAGCCATTGGCGGAGGATAAATCACTACTGCCATTTTTCAGCGATGAGCGGGTGATTCGTGCTGCTGGCGGTGCTGGTGCGCTGTCTGACTGGCTGTTACGCCACGTTAAATCCTGCCAGTGGCCTCATGGTGACTATCATCACAGTGAAATCGTCATACATCGTTACGGTACCGGCGCGATGGTGTTGTGCTGGCACTGCGACAACCAGCTGCGTGACCAGACCTCCGAATCACTCGGGCAACTTGCTCATCAAAACCTGTCAGCATGGATGATTGACGTCATACGCCATGCAGTGAATGGCACGCAGGAGCGGGAATTATCGCTGGCTGAATTATCCTGGTGGGCGGTCTGCAATCAGGTGGCGGACGCGCTACCAGAGGCAGCATTACGTCGTTCTCTGGGGTTACGTGCGGAAAAAATTCGCTCAGTATACCGCGAGAGCGACATCGTACCGGGAGAGCAGACCGCCATCAGCATACTGAAGCAGCGCACAAAAAATATTGCGCCGTTGCCTCACGCCCACCAGCAACAGAATCCACCACAGGAAAAGACGGTGGTCAGCATTGCCGTTGATCCGGAGTCACCGGCTCAGTATCTCCAGCGCCAGAAACCACAACGGGAAGAGATGCCTGTATACACGCGTTGGGTAAAAACGCAGAAATGCATGACGTGTGGCAATCAGGCAGATGATCCGCATCACATCATGGGTCATGGACTGGGAGGGATGGGAACAAAGGCTGATGATTTGTTTGTTATTCCGCTGTGCCGTAAATGCCATAGCGAACTACACGCCGGGGTAAAAGATTTTGAAGAAAAACACGGCAGCCAGCTGTTGTTGCTGATTCGTTTTTTAATGCACGCGAGAAATTCGGGTGTCCTGAAGTGGAAAGCATGAATGACTGAACGCATAGAATTTGTTTTGCCTTACCCGCCAACGGTGAACACTTACTGGCGACGTCGTGGCAGCACATATTTTGTATCAAAAGCCGGTGAGCGTTATCGCCGGGATGTGGCGCTTATTGTTCGCCAGCAGCGGCTGAAATTAAACCTGTCCGGAAGGCTGGCGATAAAGATTATTGCAGAGCCACCGGATAAACGTCGTCGTGACCTGGACAATATCCTGAAAGCACCACTGGATGCGCTGACGCATGCCGGACTTCTCATAGACGACGAGCAGTTTGATGAAATCAATATTGTGCGCGGTCAGCTCGTTCCTGGGGGGCGGCTGGGCGTGAAGATTTACAAAATTGAGAGTGAGTGATCGTAAATATGATATATCCGGAAATTACAGGCAAAAGCGGCGAGCATTTACGTCTAAAAACGCTGGAAGCCGTCTGGATCCAGGGGAAATTACGGATGTGGGGGCGTTGGTCGTACATAGGTGGTGGCAAACCAGGAAATATGTTCAATCAGTTGCTGACATCCAAAAAACTGACAAAAACCGCGATCAATGAAGCCCTGCGTAGAATCAGGGAGTCAGGGATTGATAAACCAGAGCTGGAAGCATTCTTGCGAGAGATGATCGCTGGCAGACAGAAGAGCTGGTTGTCTCACTGTACTGATGCAGAGGCGTTACGCATTGATGGGGTGATAAGTAAAGCGCTTGCACGTTATCCTGGATTGATTGATATCCTGCGGCAAAGGTACGAAGGGCGGGGGATGAGTAAACGCAAAATGGCTGAATTGTTGAATGAGGTTCACCCTGAGTGGTGCTATGCAACATGCCGCAATCGTATAGATATGTGGCTGAGAATAGCTGAGTTTATTCTGTATCCACTGATGCGAGATGCATTTTCTTTTACTGACGCTTAGAATCTGGAGGGCGTTTGTTGTTGCACGAAGAGGATTTTTGGCTGGTAGTAAGGTTTGTGCAGTTTTAGAAAAAAAGCTTGTATTTTTAGCCATAAACTGTTTCAATCCAGCTACGCTTCGCAAAGCTGTACCGCGAGGCGAATAGCAGACATGGACACCTGAAAGAACCCGCTTTATGCGGGTTTTTTTATGCCTGAAAAACGGCACAGAACATTAAACGCGCTGGTAGTTGTGAATACTGGTCTTTCAGCTTGCTGGCTTTTTCGACAAGAGGTATTGGTATGTCACGTTAACCAGAAAAGGGAAAAAGGCATGCTAAAACAGCAGGATATGACCGAAACCGCCAGAGTGGTGTTTAATGAATTAAGCGTCACCGAACCGGCGACCGTCGGGGAAATTGCGCAGAATACTTACCTTTCACGCGAACGCTGCCAGTTAATACTGACTCAGCTTGTTATGGCGGGTCTGGCAGATTATCAGTTCGGTTGTTACAGACGCCTTCCTCAGTGAAGGTTTTTTAATTTGTGGTAATGGGCGGCTGGTGGGTGTTAGCGGCACCTGCCAGCCATCTGCTCATGCGTTGGGGTCACAAGCAAACCTCAGGCCCATCTGCTTTGCGCAAAAGCGGTATGAGCCTATCAGAGAAGTGCTTATTGATCTATGATTAATACTGTAAAAATATCCAGTTGTGAGTTAATCAACGCTGATTGTCTGGAATTTATCCAGACCTTACCGGAAAATTCTGTCGATCTGATAGTCACAGACCCGCCATACTTTAAAGTGAAGCCCGAGGGCTGGGATAACCAGTGGAAGGGCGACGATGATTACCTGAAATGGCTGGACCAGTGTCTGGCGCAGTTCTGGCGGGTACTGAAGCCTGCCGGAAGGCTTTACCTGTTCTGT
>ERZ835762.1612-NODE-1612-length-10849-cov-3.377802_pt1 | contig 10849 bp, 6 predicted proteins | sample MGYA00519687_ERZ835762 | MGnify/ENA primary metagenome ERZ835762 (study PRJEB31850, sample SAMEA3708783) | human gut metagenome | biome: human gut; feature: human-associated habitat; material: faeces | place: China | collected 2014 ...
GACTGATGCCAAACACAAAATTGCCTGATGCGCTACGCTTATCAGGCCTACATGCTTTTTAATTTATTGAATTTAATTGGTTTTGTAGGCCGGATAAGGCGTTAACGCCGCATCCGGCATAAACACAGGCACTTTGTCACCAATCTGAAACCAGCGTCATAAAAAGCCGATTGCTACTCGACAAGACGTCCGTTACCCGAGAATTTTGCTGGCTTCGCGCGCGACATTATCCATCTCGTCCAACAGTTCCAGCAGCTCCGGCTCCAAATCTTCTTCTTTAGTACCGCTACGTAGCTGTTGTTCGATCAGTTGGCAGAGATTCTTCATACGTGGCACACCGCTATAGCCGCAACTGCCATGCAGTTTATGAATCAAATCAACCAGGCCTTCCGGGTTTTCTCCAACCAGCTGTTCCTCAACTTTGTTGCGAACTTCAGGCAGGAAATCGAGTAACATTTGCAGCATATCGCGCGCTAAATCGGTTTTTCCTGCTGCCTGGCGTAGTGCCAGTTGCCAGTCGAGGGTCGCATTCGGGTTCACCACAATTTCGTTGACTTCGGGCGTCACGACGCGAGAGGAAATACCGCTGCCAGGCTTGTAGCGCAACAACAAATTATGCAATCGCTCTTCTTCAATCGGTTTCGCCAGATAATCGCTCATCCCTGCGCCAAGCAGCTTCTCTTTTTGCCCGGCCATTGCATGCGCCGTTACCGCGATAACCGGCGTTTGTTGCTGATGCGGGAGTTGGTGGATGAGTTCGCAGGCCCGAATGCCATCCATGTCCGGCATTTGAATATCCATTAAGATCAAATCGAACGGCATCTGTTTCGCCCGTTCAACCGCCTGATGCCCGCTATCGCAAAGTTCCACATGTTGCACCATATCTTCCAGCAATGCGCCGATAAGTTTCAGGTTAGCGGGGTTGTCATCAACCGCCATGACTGTCATTGCCAGCTTACTTTCATCGGTTACAGGCAAAAGCGTGTTTTGTTTGTGATGACAAAATTCCGTCAGGGCAGGCAACAGGCGTGTAGGTGTTAATGGTTTCAGCAGACACGCGCCGATACCATCTTGCTTGAGTTTTTCAGCATTGACTTGTGCATGGCAAGGAAGTGCCAGCATCAGGAAATCGGTCATCGATACCGCTTTCGCTAATCGCTCATGTTGCATTGTTAGCGGCTCGCGGAAGGTCACCGCGATGCCTAACAACATCATGTCGTAATGCGCGGGAGGCAGCGCGGAGAACGTTGGGCTATAAACCACTTCCAGCGGCGTTTCACTTAAAATATCCAGCGTGCATTGCGCTGCTGCGGAGTTTGGTTCGACATAGGCCAGGCGCTTACCTGCGAGGCACTGGGTGGATGGCCCTTCGATAATAATGTTCGGGTTCAGATCGAGATTAATGTGGAACCAGAAAGTTGAACCGCGATTCGGCTGGCTATGGAACGAAATATCGCCGCCCATTTCATTAACCAGTTTTTGTGTAATCACCAGCCCCAGCCCGGTGCCACCATGACGGCGGGAAATACTGGCATCAGCCTGTCGGAAGGCCTGGAATAAGCGCGATTGATCGCGTTCAGGAATACCAATGCCGGTATCCCGAATCTGCACTTCAATCTGCACTTTGGTATTACTCAGCGCACGTTTTTCTACCAGAATATCAATGTTGCCATTCTCGGTGAATTTAATTGCATTCCCCACCAGGTTAGTGATGATTTGCTGTAATCGCAGCGGGTCGCCGATCACGTTATCAGGCACGTCGCTTTTAATATTGAGCGTCAGTTCTAACCCTTTATCGTGAGAAGAATGTGCCAGCAGAGTAACGACTTCATCCAGCGTGCTGCGTAGTGGGAATGGAATACTTTCCAGAATCAGCTTACCTGCTTCCAGTTTCGAGAAGTCGAGAACATCATTAATAATTGCCAGCAAATTATTTGCCGAACGTTCAATCGTATTCAGGTGATCGCGCTGCGTTGGTGTTAATTCTGTTTTCAGCGTCAGGCGGGTAAAGCCAATAACACCATTCAGTGGTGTACGCAGCTCGTGTGACATATTTGCCAGAAACTCGGATTTAATACGCGCCGCTTCCTGAGCGCGCTTTTTCGCCAGATCTAACTCAACGTTCTGAATTTCCATCTGCTCCAGCGTTTCACGCAGATCGGACGTCGCCTGGTCGATATTGTGCTGCATCTCTTCGTGATAAGCAGCCAGCGACATTGCCATCGAGTTGATACCGTTTTTCAGCATATCCAGCTCGCCGAGCATAAATCCTTCCACCCGGCTGTCGAGTTGCCCGCGACGGATGCGGTCGACGGTATTCACCATGTTGCGAATCGGACCGGTTACATCGCGCATTAAGCGCCAGCCAAAAATAAGCGCAATACCGATACAAAACAGCATCATCACGCTGGAAATAAAGATCTCTTTATATTGCTGCAAGCGAACCGATTTAAGATCCAGCTCCAGCGCAATATATCCCAACATATTTTGACTATTTTTGGCATCGCTACTGGGCGATTCGTCGGGGGAGTAACTCTCAGAAATAATCGGCGTGCGGAGGATCATAATATCGCCGTCACGAGTGACAGTGAGCTGGCGAGGAAACGGCACGTTGCTGCCGAGCTGCATTGATGAGGGATCAAGATGAAAATTGGAGGTGACAAAGAGTCGGTTATTTTCATCATAAACCGAAATCGCGCGAACAATATCGGAATGGCGACGATGCAGTACGCTTATTAACTGACCGATAGATTCGCGATTTTGCAGGCTCATGCCATATTCAGTAGAAACTGCAAGCGGCTCAATAATGCTGGCACCGGCATCTTCCAGTTGACGCTGCAAGTCGTTATAGCGATGCACGACGAAAAAGATACTCAGCAATAAACCAATAAGGACGGTCGGTGCCAGGATCAGAATCATCATACGTGCGCGCAGGCTGTAGTTGGTCATGGAGTTCCGTTATGGGACAATTAAGGTCACACTGTTAAATTGAGAAAGTCTCGCCAATGGCGCAATTCTACTCTGCAAAACGACGCACGACGACGCGTCAGATCATAACCGTTTCAGTCAACGACCTCGACTCTTTTGGTCAGGGCGTGGCGCGACATAACGGCAAAACGCTATTTATCCCCGGATTATTGCCGCAGGAAAACGCGGAAGTTACTGTTACTGAAGATAAAAAACAGTATGCCCGCGCTAAAGTCGTACGCCGGTTAAGCGATAGCCCGGAACGCGAAACGCCACGCTGTCCTCATTTTGGCGTATGCGGTGGCTGTCAGCAACAACACGCCAGCGTGGATTTACAGCAGCGAAGCAAAAGTGCGGCACTCGCCCGATTAATGAAACACGATGTCTCTGAAGTGATCGCCGATGTTCCCTGGGGCTATCGCCGTCGCGCGCGTTTAAGTCTGAACTACTTACCGAAAACACAGCAACTTCAGATGGGGTTTCGCAAAGCGGGCTCCAGTGACATTGTCGACGTCAAACAATGCCCCATTTTAGCGCCCCAACTTGAAGCATTGCTGCCCAAAGTCAGGGCATGTCTGGGCAGCTTACAAGCTATGCGCCATCTTGGTCATGTTGAACTGGTACAGGCAACCAGCGGCACGCTGATGATTTTGCGCCATACCGCACCGCTAAGTTCGGCAGATCGCGAAAAACTGGAACGCTTTTCGCATTCTGAAGGCCTGGATCTGTATCTCGCCCCCGATAGTGAGATACTCGAAACCGTCTCTGGTGAGATGCCCTGGTATGACTCAAACGGGTTGCGCTTAACTTTTAGCCCGCGCGATTTTATTCAGGTCAATGCGGGTGTGAACCAAAAAATGGTAGCGCGTGCGTTGGAATGGCTGGATGTGCAACCTGAAGATCGCGTACTGGATCTGTTCTGCGGTATGGGCAACTTTACACTGCCATTGGCGACACAAGCTGCCAGTGTGGTTGGTGTAGAAGGTGTTCCGGCGCTGGTGGAAAAAGGCCAGCAGAATGCGCGTCTTAATGGCTTACAGAATGTGACGTTTTATCACGAAAATCTTGAAGAAGATGTCACAAAGCAGCCGTGGGCGAAAAACGGCTTCGATAAAGTGTTGCTGGACCCGGCGCGAGCAGGTGCCGCAGGTGTTATGCAGCAAATTATAAAACTGGAACCTATTCGTATAGTTTATGTATCCTGTAACCCTGCAACGCTGGCTCGGGATAGCGAAGCGTTATTAAAAGCAGGATATACCATTGCGCGACTGGCGATGCTGGATATGTTCCCACACACGGGACATCTGGAATCGATGGTACTTTTCTCGCGCGTTAAATAGTTGCGATTTGCCGATTTCGGCAGGTCTGGTCCCTAAAGGAGAGGACGATGGTTGCGGTAAGAAGTGCACATATCAATAAGGCTGGTGAATTTGATCCGGAAAAATGGATCGCAAGTCTGGGTATTACCAGCCAGAAGTCGTGTGAGTGCTTAGCCGAAACCTGGGCGTATTGTCTGCAACAGACGCAGGGGCATCCGGATGCCAGTCTGTTATTGTGGCGTGGTGTTGAGATGGTGGAGATCCTCTCGACATTAAGTATGGACATTGACACGCTGCGGGCGGCGCTGCTTTTCCCTCTGGCGGATGCCAACGTAGTCAGCGAAGATGTGCTGCGTGAGAGCGTCGGTAAGTCGGTCGTTAACCTTATTCACGGCGTGCGTGATATGGCGGCGATCCGCCAGCTGAAAGCGACGCACACTGATTCTGTTTCCTCCGAACAGGTCGATAACGTTCGCCGGATGTTATTGGCGATGGTCGATGATTTTCGCTGCGTAGTCATCAAACTGGCGGAGCGTATTGCTCATCTGCGCGAAGTAAAAGATGCGCCGGAAGATGAACGTGTACTGGCGGCAAAAGAGTGTACCAACATCTACGCACCGCTGGCTAACCGTCTCGGAATCGGACAACTGAAATGGGAACTGGAAGATTACTGCTTCCGTTACCTCCATCCAACCGAATACAAACGAATTGCCAAACTGCTGCATGAACGGCGTCTCGACCGCGAACACTACATCGAAGAGTTCGTTGGTCATCTGCGCGCTGAGATGAAAGCTGAAGGCGTTAAAGCGGAAGTGTATGGTCGTCCGAAACACATCTACAGCATCTGGCGTAAAATGCAGAAAAAGAACCTCGCCTTTGATGAGCTGTTTGATGTGCGTGCGGTACGTATTGTCGCCGAGCGTTTACAGGATTGCTATGCCGCACTGGGGATAGTGCACACTCACTATCGCCACCTGCCGGATGAGTTTGACGATTACGTCGCTAACCCGAAACCAAACGGTTATCAGTCTATTCATACCGTGGTTCTGGGGCCGGGTGGAAAAACCGTTGAGATCCAAATCCGCACCAAACAGATGCATGAAGATGCAGAGTTGGGTGTTGCTGCGCACTGGAAATATAAAGAGGGCGCGGCTGCTGGCGGCGCACGTTCGGGACATGAAGACCGGATTGCCTGGCTGCGTAAACTGATTGCGTGGCAGGAAGAGATGGCTGATTCCGGCGAAATGCTCGACGAAGTACGTAGTCAGGTCTTTGACGACCGGGTGTACGTCTTTACGCCGAAAGGTGATGTCGTTGATTTGCCTGCGGGATCAACGCCGCTGGACTTCGCTTACCACATCCACAGTGATGTCGGACACCGCTGCATCGGGGCAAAAATTGGCGGGCGCATTGTGCCGTTCACCTACCAGCTGCAGATGGGCGACCAGATTGAAATTATCACCCAGAAACAGCCGAACCCCAGCCGTGACTGGTTAAACCCAAACCTCGGTTACGTCACAACCAGCCGTGGGCGTTCGAAAATTCACGCCTGGTTCCGTAAACAGGACCGTGACAAAAACATTCTGGCTGGGCGGCAAATCCTTGACGACGAGCTGGAACATCTGGGGATCAGCCTGAAAGAAGCAGAAAAACATCTGCTGCCGCGTTACAACTTCAATGATGTCGACGAGTTGCTGGCGGCGATTGGTGGCGGGGATATCCGTCTCAATCAGATGGTGAACTTCCTGCAATCGCAATTTAATAAGCCGAGTGCCGAAGAGCAGGACGCCGCCGCGCTGAAGCAACTTCAGCAAAAAAGCTACACGCCGCAAAACCGCAGTAAAGATAACGGTCGCGTGGTAGTCGAAGGTGTTGGCAACCTGATGCACCACATCGCGCGCTGCTGCCAGCCGATTCCTGGAGATGAGATTGTCGGCTTCATTACCCAGGGGCGCGGTATTTCAGTACACCGCGCCGATTGCGAACAACTGGCGGAACTGCGCTCCCATGCGCCAGAACGCATTGTTGACGCGGTATGGGGTGAGAGCTACTCCGCCGGATATTCGCTGGTGGTCCGCGTGGTAGCTAATGATCGTAGTGGGTTGTTACGTGATATCACGACCATTCTCGCCAACGAGAAGGTGAACGTGCTTGGCGTTGCCAGCCGTAGCGACACCAAACAGCAACTGGCGACCATCGACATGACCATTGAGATTTACAACCTGCAAGTGCTGGGGCGCGTGCTGGGTAAACTCAACCAGGTGCCGGATGTTATCGACGCGCGTCGGTTGCACGGGAGTTAGGCCGAAATTTGCTCGTATCTACAATGTAGATTGATATATACTGTATCTACATATGATAGCGGTTTGAGGAAAGGGTTATGATCCACAGTAGCGTAAAGCGTTGGGGAAATTCACCGGCGGTGCGGATCCCGACTACGTTAATGCAGGCGCTCAATCTGAATATTGATGATGAAGTGAAGATTGACCTGGTGGATGGCAAATTAATTATTGAGCCAGTGCGTAAAGAGCCCGTATTTACGCTTGCTGAACTGGTCAACGACATCACGCCGGAAAACCTCCACGAGAATATCGACTGGGGAGAGCCGAAAGATAAGGAAGTCTGGTAATGGTAAGCCGATACGTACCCGATATGGGCGATCTGATTTGGGTTGATTTTGACCCGACAAAAGGTAGCGAGCAAGCTGGACATCGTCCAGCTGTTGTCCTGAGTCCTTTCATGTACAACAACAAAACAGGTATGTGTCTGTGTGTTCCTTGTACAACGCAATCAAAAGGATATCCGTTCGAAGTTGTTTTATCCGGTCAGGAACGTGATGGCGTAGCGTTAGCTGATCAGGTAAAAAGTATCGCCTGGCGGGCAAGAGGAGCAACGAAGAAAGGAACAGTTGCCCCAGAGGAATTACAACTCATTAAAGCCAAAATTAACGTACTGATTGGGTAGTGTTACTAACTCACTTCTATTCTGGTCACAGGTTTCCACCTGACAGACCCGCAATTTTCAGGACAATTCAATGAATCAAATCGACCGTTTGCTCACTATTATGCAGCGCCTGCGCGATCCGGAAAACGGCTGCCCGTGGGATAAAGAGCAGACATTTGCCACCATTGCGCCTTACACCCTTGAAGAAACCTACGAAGTGCTGGACGCCATCGCCCGTGAAGATTTTGACGATCTGCGCGGTGAACTCGGCGATCTGCTGTTCCAGGTGGTGTTTTACGCGCAAATGGCTCAGGAAGAAGGGCGCTTTGACTTTAATGATATTTGCGCTGCGATTAGCGATAAATTAGAGCGTCGCCATCCGCATGTTTTTGCTGACAGTTCTGCCGAAAACAGTAGTGAAGTGCTTGCCCGTTGGGAGCAAATCAAAACCGAAGAGCGCGCGCAGAAAGCGCAGCATTCGGCGCTGGACGATATTCCTCGTAGTTTACCGGCTTTAATGCGTGCGCAAAAAATCCAGAAACGTTGCGCCAACGTTGGCTTCGATTGGACGACGCTTGGTCCGGTAGTCGATAAAGTCTACGAAGAGATCGACGAGGTGATGTACGAAGCGCGGCAGGCTGTTGTCGACCAGGCTAAACTGGAGGAGGAAATGGGGGACCTGCTGTTTGCCACGGTCAATCTGGCTCGTCATTTAGGGACAAAAGCGGAAATCGCATTGCAAAAAGCGAACGAAAAATTTGAGCGTCGTTTTCGCGAAGTGGAGCGTATTGTTGCCGCGCGTGGACAGGAAATGACAGGTGTTGACCTCGAAACAATGGAAGAAGTCTGGCAACAGGTAAAACGGCAGGAAATTGATCTCTAAGGGAATTACGCGGTCAAGCGCCATTTGTGTCATTTTTTAAATGACAAGCGCTTGATTTGCGTCAAAAACATTTACCCCAAAGGGGCTATTTTCTCACTCCTGATTTCAATAGTGCGCTGGCGAAGAGGAGGGATAATGAAAGTTTGTGGCACAGGTCATGTTCGGGTATACTGCTTTCCCGTCCTGGTTATTCCATCGTCTTTTCAACCTAACTTCTCAGGTTCAGCATGACAACGAACTATATTTTTGTGACCGGCGGGGTCGTATCCTCTCTGGGTAAAGGCATTGCCGCAGCCTCCCTCGCAGCCATTCTTGAAGCCCGTGGCCTCAATGTGACCATCATGAAACTGGATCCTTACATCAACGTCGATCCAGGTACTATGAGCCCAATCCAACACGGGGAAGTGTTCGTTACTGAAGACGGCGCTGAAACCGACCTGGACCTGGGGCACTACGAGCGTTTCATTCGTACCAAAATGAGCCGCCGCAACAACTTCACCACGGGTCGTATCTACTCTGACGTTCTGCGTAAAGAACGCCGCGGTGACTACCTCGGCGCAACCGTGCAGGTTATTCCGCACATCACTAACGCAATCAAAGAGCGCGTGCTGGAAGGTGGCGAAGGTCATGACGTAGTACTGGTAGAAATCGGCGGTACAGTAGGTGATATCGAATCCTTGCCGTTCCTCGAAGCGATTCGCCAGATGGCTGTTGAAATTGGCCGTGAGCACACTCTGTTTATGCACCTGACGCTGGTGCCGTACATGGCAGCGTCTGGTGAAGTCAAAACCAAACCGACTCAGCACTCTGTAAAAGAGCTGCTCTCCATCGGTATCCAGCCTGACATCCTGATTTGTCGTTCAGATCGCGCTGTTCCGGCGAACGAACGTGCGAAGATTGCATTGTTCTGTAATGTTCCGGAAAAAGCGGTTATTTCTCTGAAAGACGTCGATTCCATCTATAAAATTCCGGGCCTGTTGAAATCTCAGGGGCTGGACGATTATATTTGTAAACGATTCAGCTTAAACTGCCCGGAAGCGAATCTGTCCGAATGGGAACAGGTTATCTTCGAAGAAGCGAACCCGGTAAGTGAAGTCACCATCGGTATGGTCGGCAAGTACATTGAACTGCCGGATGCTTATAAATCAGTGATCGAAGCACTGAAACACGGTGGGCTGAAGAATCGTGTCAGCGTCAACATCAAACTGATCGATTCACAAGATGTTGAAACGCGCGGCGTTGAAATCCTTAAAGGTCTGGACGCAATCCTCGTACCTGGCGGTTTCGGCTATCGTGGCGTAGAAGGCATGATTACGACCGCGCGTTTTGCGCGTGAGAACAATATTCCTTATCTGGGCATTTGCCTGGGTATGCAGGTGGCGTTAATTGATTACGCTCGCCATGTTGCCAACATGGAGAACGCCAACTCTACGGAATTTGTGCCAGACTGTAAGTACCCGGTTGTGGCGCTGATTACCGAGTGGCGCGATGAAAACGGCAACGTTGAAGTTCGTAGCGAGAAGAGCGATCTCGGCGGTACCATGCGTCTCGGCGCACAGCAGTGCCAGTTGGTTGACGATAGCCTGGTTCGCCAGCTGTACAATGCGCCGACAATTGTTGAGCGTCATCGTCACCGTTACGAAGTCAACAACATGCTGTTGAAACAGATTGAAGATGCAGGTCTGCGCGTTGCGGGCCGTTCCGGGGATGATCAGTTGGTCGAGATCATCGAAGTTCCGAATCACCCGTGGTTCGTGGCTTGCCAGTTCCATCCGGAGTTTACTTCTACTCCACGTGATGGTCACCCGCTGTTTGCAGGCTTTGTGAAAGCCGCCAGCGAGTTCCAGAAACGTCAGGCGAAGTAAGTAAAAAAGTTAGAGCGGCAACGCGTACCCTGGGTACGCGTTGTTTGTCTGGAGTTTCAGTTTAACTAGTGACTTGAGGAAAACCTAATGTCCAAAATCGTAAAAATCATCGGTCGTGAAATCATCGACTCCCGTGGTAACCCGACTGTTGAAGCCGAAGTACATCTGGAGGGTGGTTTCGTCGGTATGGCAGCTGCTCCGTCAGGTGCTTCTACTGGTTCCCGTGAAGCTCTGGAACTGCGCGATGGCGACAAATCCCGTTTCCTGGGTAAAGGCGTAACCAAAGCTGTTGCTGCGGTAAACGGCCCGATCGCTCAGGCGCTGATTGGCAAAGATGCTAAAGATCAGGCTGGCATTGACAAGATCATGATCGACCTGGACGGCACCGAAAACAAATCCAAATTCGGCGCGAACGCAATCCTGGCTGTATCTCTGGCTAACGCCAAAGCTGCTGCAGCTGCTAAAGGTATGCCGCTGTACGAGCACATCGCTGAACTGAACGGTACTCCGGGCAAATACTCTATGCCGGTTCCGATGATGAACATCATCAACGGTGGTGAGCACGCTGACAACAACGTTGATATCCAGGAATTCATGATTCAGCCGGTTGGCGCGAAAACTGTGAAAGAAGCCATCCGCATGGGTTCTGAAGTTTTCCATCACCTGGCAAAAGTTCTGAAAGCGAAAGGCATGAACACTGCTGTTGGTGACGAAGGTGGCTATGCGCCGAACCTGGGTTCCAACGCTGAAGCTCTGGCTGTTATCGCTGAAGCTGTTAAAGCTGCTGGTTATGAACTGGGCAAAGACATCACTTTGGCGATGGACTGCGCAGCTTCTGAATTCTACAAAGATGGTAAATACGTTCTGGCTGG
>ERZ835762.1632-NODE-1632-length-10708-cov-3.365155_pt1 | contig 10708 bp, 8 predicted proteins | sample MGYA00519687_ERZ835762 | MGnify/ENA primary metagenome ERZ835762 (study PRJEB31850, sample SAMEA3708783) | human gut metagenome | biome: human gut; feature: human-associated habitat; material: faeces | place: China | collected 2014 ...
ATCTCTTTGTAGCTGTAGTAGGTCATCAGGCGGACGGGCGTCGATATATCCCGCAGGCGATAGCGCAAGGTGTGGCTGCCATTATTGCAGAGGCGAAAGATGAGGCGACCGATGGTGAAATCCGTGAAATGCACGGCGTACCGGTCATCTATCTCAGCCAGCTCAACGAGCGTTTATCTGCACTGGCGGGCCGCTTTTACCATGAACCCTCTGACAATTTACGTCTCGTGGGCGTAACGGGCACCAACGGCAAAACCACGACTACCCAGCTGTTGGCGCAGTGGAGCCAACTGCTTGGCGAAACCAGCGCGGTAATGGGCACCGTTGGTAACGGCCTGCTGGGGAAAGTGATCCCGACAGAAAATACAACCGGTTCGGCAGTCGATGTTCAGCATGAGCTGGCGGGGCTGGTGGATCAGGGCGCGACGTTTTGCGCAATGGAAGTTTCCTCCCACGGGCTGGTACAGCACCGTGTGGCGGCATTGAAATTTGCGGCGTCGGTCTTTACCAACTTAAGCCGCGATCACCTTGATTATCATGGTGATATGGAACACTACGAAGCCGCGAAATGGCTGCTTTATTCTGAGCATCATTGCGGTCAGGCGATTATTAACGCCGACGATGAAGTGGGCCGCCGCTGGCTGGCAAAACTGCCGGACGCGGTTGCGGTATCAATGGAAGATCATATTAATCCGAACTGTCACGGACGCTGGTTGAAAGCGACCGAAGTGAACTATCACGACAGCGGTGCGACGATTCGCTTTAGCTCAAGTTGGGGCGATGGCGAAATTGAAAGCCATCTGATGGGCGCTTTTAACGTCAGCAACCTGCTGCTCGCGCTGGCGACACTGTTGGCACTCGGCTATCCACTGGCTGATCTGCTGAAAACCGCCGCGCGTCTGCAACCGGTTTGCGGACGTATGGAAGTGTTCACTGCGCCAGGCAAACCGACGGTGGTGGTGGATTACGCGCATACGCCGGATGCACTGGAAAAAGCCTTACAGGCGGCGCGCCTGCACTGTGCAGGCAAGCTGTGGTGCGTCTTTGGCTGTGGTGGCGATCGCGATAAAGGTAAGCGTCCACTGATGGGCGCAATTGCCGAAGAGTTTGCTGACGTGGCGGTGGTGACGGACGATAACCCGCGTACCGAAGAACCGCGTGCCATCATCAACGATATTCTGGCGGGAATGTTAGATGCCGGACATGCCAAAGTGATGGAAGGCCGTGCTGAAGCGGTGACTTGCGCCGTTATGCAGGCTAAAGAGAATGATGTGGTACTGGTCGCGGGCAAAGGCCATGAAGATTACCAGATTGTTGGCAATCAGCGTCTGGACTACTCCGATCGCGTCACGGTGGCGCGTCTGCTGGGGGTGATTGCATGATTAGCGTAACCCTTAGCCAACTTACCGACATTCTCAACGGTGAACTGCAAGGTGCAGATATCACCCTTGATGCTGTAACCACTGATACCCGAAAACTGACGCCGGGCTGCCTGTTTGTTGCCCTGAAAGGCGAACGTTTTGATGCCCACGATTTTGCCGACCAGGCGAAAGCTGGCGGCGCAGGCGCACTACTGGTTAGCCGTCCGCTGGACATCGACCTGCCGCAGTTAATCGTCAAGGATACGCGTCTGGCGTTTGGTGAACTGGCTGCATGGGTTCGCCAGCAAGTTCCGGCGCGCGTGGTTGCTCTGACGGGGTCCTCCGGCAAAACCTCCGTTAAAGAGATGACGGCGGCGATTTTAAGCCAGTGCGGCAACACGCTTTATACGGCAGGCAATCTCAACAACGACATCGGTGTACCGATGACGCTGTTGCGCTTAACGCCGGAATACGATTACGCAGTTATTGAACTTGGCGCGAACCATCAGGGCGAAATAGCCTGGACTGTGAGTCTGACTCGCCCGGAAGCTGCGCTGGTCAACAACCTGGCAGCGGCGCATCTGGAAGGTTTTGGCTCGCTTGCGGGTGTCGCGAAAGCGAAAGGTGAAATCTTTAGCGGCCTGCCGAAAAACGGTATCGCCATTATGAACGCCGACAACAACGACTGGCTGAACTGGCAGAGCGTAATTGGCTCACGCAAAGTGTGGCGTTTCTCACCCAATGCCGCCAACAGCGATTTCACCGCCACCAATATCCATGTGACCTCGCACGGTACGGAATTTACCCTACAAACCCCAACCGGTAGCGTCGATGTTCTGCTGCCGTTGCCGGGGCGTCACAATATTGCGAATGCGCTGGCAGCCGCTGCGCTCTCCATGTCCGTGGGCGCAACGCTTGATGCTATCAAAGCGGGGCTGGCAAATCTGAAAGCTGTTCCAGGCCGTCTGTTCCCCATCCAACTGGCAGAAAACCAGTTGCTGCTCGACGACTCCTACAACGCCAATGTCGGTTCAATGACTGCAGCAGTCCAGGTACTGGCTGAAATGCCGGGCTACCGCGTGCTGGTGGTGGGCGATATGGCGGAACTGGGCGCTGAAAGCGAAGCCTGCCATGTACAGGTGGGCGAGGCGGCAAAAGCTGCTGGTATTGACCGCGTGTTAAGCGTGGGTAAACAAAGCCATGCTATCAGCACCGCCAGCGGCGTTGGCGAACATTTTGCTGATAAAACTGCGTTAATTACGCGTCTTAAATCACTGATTGCTGAGCAACAGGTAATTACGATTTTAGTTAAGGGTTCACGTAGTGCCGCCATGGAAGAGGTAGTACGCGCTTTACAGGAGAATGGGACATGTTAGTTTGGCTGGCCGAACATTTGGTCAAATATTATTCCGGCTTTAACGTCTTTTCCTATCTGACGTTTCGCGCCATCGTCAGCCTGCTGACCGCGCTGTTCATCTCATTGTGGATGGGCCCGCGTATGATTGCTCATTTGCAAAAACTTTCCTTTGGTCAGGTGGTGCGTAACGACGGTCCTGAATCACACTTCAGCAAGCGCGGTACGCCGACCATGGGCGGGATTATGATCCTGACGGCGATTGTGATCTCCGTACTGCTGTGGGCTTACCCGTCCAATCCGTACGTCTGGTGCGTGTTGGTGGTGCTGGTAGGTTACGGTGTTATTGGCTTTGTTGATGATTATCGCAAAGTGGTGCGTAAAGACACCAAAGGGTTGATCGCTCGTTGGAAGTATTTCTGGATGTCGGTCATTGCGCTGGGTGTCGCCTTCGCCCTGTACCTTGCCGGCAAAGACACGCCCGCAACGCAGCTGGTGGTCCCATTCTTTAAAGATGTGATGCCGCAGCTGGGGCTGTTCTACATTCTGCTGGCTTACTTCGTCATTGTGGGTACTGGCAACGCGGTAAACCTGACCGATGGTCTCGACGGCCTGGCAATTATGCCGACCGTATTTGTCGCCGGTGGTTTTGCGCTGGTGGCGTGGGCGACCGGCAATATGAACTTTGCCAGCTACTTGCATATACCGTATCTGCGACACGCCGGGGAACTGGTTATTGTCTGTACCGCGATAGTCGGGGCAGGACTGGGCTTCCTGTGGTTTAACACCTATCCGGCGCAGGTCTTTATGGGCGATGTAGGTTCGCTGGCGTTAGGTGGTGCGTTAGGCATTATCGCCGTACTGCTACGTCAGGAATTCCTGCTGGTGATTATGGGGGGCGTGTTCGTGGTAGAAACGCTTTCTGTCATCCTGCAGGTCGGCTCCTTTAAACTGCGCGGACAACGTATTTTCCGCATGGCACCGATTCATCACCACTATGAACTGAAAGGCTGGCCGGAACCGCGCGTCATTGTGCGTTTCTGGATTATTTCGCTGATGCTGGTTCTGATTGGTCTGGCAACGCTGAAGGTACGTTAATCATGGCTGATTATCAGGGTAAAAATGTCGTCATTATCGGCCTGGGCCTCACCGGGCTTTCCTGCGTGGACTTTTTCCTCGCTCGCGGTGTGACGCCGCGCGTTATGGATACGCGTATGACACCGCCTGGCCTGGATAAATTACCCGAAGCCGTAGAACGCCACACGGGCAGTCTGAATGATGAATGGCTGATGGCGGCAGATCTGATTGTCGCCAGTCCCGGTATTGCACTGGCGCATCCATCCTTAAGCGCTGCCGCTGATGCCGGAATCGAAATCGTTGGCGATATCGAGCTGTTCTGTCGCGAAGCACAAGCACCGATTGTGGCGATTACCGGTTCTAACGGCAAAAGCACGGTCACCACGCTAGTGGGTGAAATGGCGAAAGCGGCGGGGGTTAACGTTGGTGTGGGTGGCAATATTGGCCTGCCTGCGTTGATGCTACTGGATGATGAGTGTGAACTGTACGTGCTGGAACTGTCGAGCTTCCAGCTGGAAACCACCTCCAGCTTACAGGCGGTAGCAGCGACCATTCTGAACGTGACTGAAGATCATATGGATCGCTATCCGTTTGGTTTACAACAGTATCGTGCAGCAAAACTGCGCATTTACGAAAACGCGAAAGTTTGCGTGGTTAATGCTGATGATGCCTTAACAATGCCGATTCGCGGTGCGGATGAACGCTGCGTCAGCTTTGGCGTCAACATGGGTGACTATCACCTGAATCATCAGCAGGGCGAAACCTGGCTGCGGGTTAAAGGCGAGAAAGTGCTGAATGTGAAAGAGATGAAACTTTCCGGGCAGCATAACTACACCAATGCGCTGGCGGCGCTGGCGCTGGCAGATGCTGCAGGGTTACCGCGTGCCAGCAGCCTGAAAGCGTTAACCACATTCACTGGTCTGCCGCATCGCTTTGAAGTTGTGCTGGAGCATAACGGCGTACGTTGGATTAACGATTCGAAAGCGACCAACGTCGGCAGTACGGAAGCGGCGCTGAATGGCCTGCACGTAGACGGCACACTGCATTTGTTGCTGGGTGGCGATGGTAAATCGGCGGACTTTAGCCCACTGGCGCGTTACCTGAATGGCGATAACGTACGTCTGTATTGTTTCGGTCGTGACGGCGCGCAGCTGGCGGCGCTACGCCCGGAAGTGGCAGAACAAACCGAAACTATGGAACAGGCGATGCGCTTGCTGGCTCCGCGTGTTCAGCCGGGCGATATGGTTCTGCTCTCCCCAGCCTGTGCCAGCCTTGATCAGTTCAAGAACTTTGAACAACGAGGCAATGAGTTTGCCCGTCTGGCGAAGGAGTTAGGTTGATGCGTTTATCTCTCCCTCGCCTGAAAATGCCGCGCCTGCCAGGATTCAGTATCCTGGTCTGGATCTCCACGGCGCTAAAGGGCTGGGTGATGGGCTCGCGGGAAAAAGATACCGACAGCCTGATCATGTACGATCGCACCTTACTGTGGCTGACCTTCGGCCTCGCGGCGATTGGCTTTATCATGGTGACCTCGGCGTCAATGCCCATAGGGCAACGCTTAACCAACGATCCGTTCTTCTTCGCAAAGCGTGATGGTGTCTATCTGATTTTGGCGTTTATTCTGGCGATCATTACGCTGCGTCTGCCGATGGAGTTCTGGCAACGCTACAGTGCCACGATGCTGCTCGGATCTATCATCCTGCTGATGATCGTCCTGGTAGTGGGTAGCTCGGTTAAAGGGGCATCGCGTTGGATCGATCTCGGTTTGCTGCGTATCCAGCCTGCGGAGCTGACAAAACTGTCGCTGTTTTGCTATATCGCCAACTATCTGGTGCGTAAAGGCGACGAAGTACGTAATAACCTGCGCGGCTTCCTGAAACCGATGGGCGTGATTCTGGTGTTGGCAGTGTTACTGCTGGCACAGCCAGACCTTGGTACGGTGGTGGTGTTGTTTGTGACTACGCTGGCGATGTTGTTCCTGGCGGGAGCGAAATTGTGGCAGTTCATTGCCATTATCGGTATGGGCATTTCAGCGGTTGTGTTGCTGATACTCGCCGAACCGTACCGTATCCGCCGTGTTACCGCATTCTGGAACCCGTGGGAAGATCCCTTTGGCAGCGGCTATCAGTTAACGCAATCGCTGATGGCGTTTGGTCGCGGCGAACTTTGGGGGCAAGGTTTAGGTAACTCGGTACAAAAACTGGAGTATCTGCCGGAAGCGCACACTGACTTTATTTTCGCCATTATCGGCGAAGAACTGGGGTATGTCGGTGTGGTGCTGGCACTTTTAATGGTATTCTTCGTCGCTTTTCGCGCGATGTCGATTGGCCGCAAAGCATTAGAAATTGACCACCGTTTTTCCGGTTTTCTCGCCTGTTCTATTGGCATCTGGTTTAGCTTCCAGGCGCTGGTTAACGTAGGCGCGGCGGCGGGGATGTTACCGACCAAAGGTCTGACATTGCCGCTGATCAGTTACGGTGGTTCGAGCTTACTGATTATGTCGACAGCCATCATGATGCTGTTGCGTATTGATTATGAAACGCGTCTGGAGAAAGCGCAGGCGTTTGTACGAGGTTCACGATGAGTGGTCAAGGAAAGCGATTAATGGTGATGGCAGGCGGAACCGGTGGACATGTATTCCCGGGACTGGCGGTTGCGCACCATCTAATGGCTCAGGGTTGGCAAGTTCGCTGGCTGGGGACTGCCGACCGTATGGAAGCGGACTTAGTGCCAAAACATGGCATCGAAATTGATTTCATTCGTATCTCTGGTCTGCGTGGAAAAGGTATAAAAGCACTGATAGCTGCCCCGCTGCGTATCTTCAACGCCTGGCGTCAGGCGCGGGCGATTATGAAAGCGTACAAACCTGACGTGGTGCTCGGTATGGGAGGCTACGTGTCAGGTCCAGGTGGTCTGGCCGCGTGGTCGTTAGGCATTCCGGTTGTACTTCATGAACAAAACGGTATTGCGGGCTTAACCAATAAATGGCTGGCGAAGATTGCCACCAAAGTGATGCAGGCGTTTCCAGGTGCTTTCCCTAATGCGGAAGTAGTGGGTAACCCGGTGCGTACCGATGTGTTGGCGCTGCCGTTGCCGCAGCAACGTTTGGCTGGACGTGAAGGTCCGGTTCGTGTGCTGGTAGTGGGTGGTTCTCAGGGCGCACGCATTCTTAACCAGACAATGCCGCAGGTTGCTGCGAAACTGGGTGATTCAGTCACTATCTGGCATCAGAGCGGCAAAGGTTCGCAACAATCCGTTGAACAGGCGTATGCCGAAGCGGGGCAACCGCAGCATAAAGTGACGGAATTTATTGATGATATGGCGGCGGCGTATGCGTGGGCGGATGTCGTCGTTTGCCGCTCCGGTGCGTTAACGGTGAGTGAAATCGCCGCGGCAGGACTACCGGCGTTGTTTGTGCCGTTTCAACATAAAGACCGCCAGCAATACTGGAATGCGCTACCGCTGGAAAAAGCGGGCGCAGCCAAAATTATCGAGCAGCCACAGCTTAGCGTGGATGCTGTCGCCAACACCCTGGCCGGGTGGTCGCGAGAAACCTTATTAACCATGGCAGAACGCGCCCGCGCTGCATCCATTCCGGATGCCACCGAGCGAGTGGCAAATGAAGTGAGCCGGGTTGCCCGGGCGTAATTGTAGCGATGCCTTTTGCATCGTATGAATTTAAGAAGTTAATGGCGTAAAGAATGAATACACAACAATTGGCAAAACTGCGTTCCATCGTGCCCGAAATGCGTCGCGTTCGGCACATACATTTTGTCGGCATTGGTGGTGCCGGTATGGGCGGTATTGCCGAAGTTCTGGCCAATGAAGGTTATCAGATCAGTGGTTCCGATTTAGCGCCAAATCCGGTCACGCAGCAGTTAATGAATCTGGGTGCGACGATTTATTTCAACCATCGCCCGGAAAACGTACGTGATGCCAGCGTGGTCGTTGTTTCCAGCGCGATTTCTGCCGATAACCCGGAAATTGTCGCCGCTCATGAAGCGCGTATTCCGGTGATCCGTCGTGCCGAAATGCTGGCTGAGTTAATGCGTTTTCGTCATGGCATCGCCATTGCCGGAACGCACGGCAAAACGACAACCACCGCGATGGTTTCCAGCATCTACGCAGAAGCGGGGCTCGACCCAACCTTCGTTAACGGCGGGCTGGTAAAAGCGGCGGGGGTTCATGCGCGTTTGGGGCATGGTCGGTACCTGATTGCCGAAGCAGATGAGAGTGATGCATCGTTCCTGCATCTGCAACCGATGGTGGCGATTGTCACCAATATCGAAGCCGACCACATGGATACCTACCAGGGCGACTTTGAGAATTTAAAACAGACTTTTATTAATTTTCTGCATAACCTGCCGTTTTACGGTCGTGCGGTGATGTGTGTTGATGATCCGGTGATCCGCGAATTGTTACCGCGAGTGGGGCGTCAGACCACGACTTACGGCTTCAGCGAAGATGCCGACGTGCGTGTAGAAGATTATCAGCAGATTGGCCCGCAGGGGCACTTTACGCTGCTGCGCCAGGACAAAGAGCCGATGCGCGTCACCCTGAATGCGCCAGGTCGTCATAACGCGCTGAACGCCGCAGCTGCGGTTGCGGTTGCTACGGAAGAGGGCATTGACGACGAGGCTATTTTGCGGGCGCTTGAAAGCTTCCAGGGGACTGGTCGCCGTTTTGATTTCCTCGGTGAATTCCCGCTGGAGCCAGTGAATGGTAAAAGCGGTACGGCAATGCTGGTCGATGACTACGGCCACCACCCGACTGAAGTGGACGCCACCATTAAAGCGGCGCGCGCAGGCTGGCCGGATAAAAACCTGGTAATGCTGTTTCAGCCGCACCGTTTTACCCGTACGCGCGACCTGTATGATGATTTCGCCAATGTGCTGACGCAGGTTGATACCCTGTTGATGCTGGAAGTGTATCCGGCTGGCGAAGCGCCAATTCCGGGAGCGGACAGCCGTTCGCTGTGTCGCACAATTCGTGGACGTGGGAAAATTGATCCCATTCTGGTGCCGGATCCGGCGCGGGTAGCCGAGATGCTGGCACCGGTATTAACCGGTAACGACCTGATTCTCGTTCAGGGGGCTGGTAATATTGGAAAAATTGCTCGTTCTTTAGCTGAAATCAAACTGAAGCCGCAAACTCCGGAGGAAGAACAACATGACTGATAAAATCGCGGTCCTGTTGGGTGGGACCTCCGCTGAGCGGGAAGTTTCTCTGAATTCTGGCGCAGCGGTGTTAGCCGGACTGCGTGAAGGCGGTATTGACGCGTATCCTGTCGACCCGAAAAAAGTCGACGTGACGCAACTGAAGTCGATGGGCTTTCAGAAAGTGTTTATCGCGCTACACGGTCGCGGCGGTGAAGATGGTACGCTGCAGGGGATGCTCGAGCTGATGGGCTTGCCTTATACCGGAAGCGGAGTGATGGCATCTGCGCTTTCAATGGATAAACTACGCAGCAAACTTCTATGGCAAGGTGCCGGTTTACCGGTCGCGCCGTGGGTAGCGTTAACCCGCGCAGAGTTTGAAAAAGGCCTGAGCGATAAGCAGTTAGCAGAAATTTCTGCTCTGGGTTTGCCGGTTATCGTTAAGCCGAGCCGCGAAGGTTCCAGTGTGGGAATGTCAAAAGTAGTAGCAGAAAATGCTCTACAAGATGCATTAAGATTGGCATTTCAGCACGATGAAGAAGTATTGATTGAAAAATGGCTAAGTGGGCCGGAGTTCACGGTTGCGATACTCGGTGAAGAAATTTTACCGTCAATACGTATTCAACCGTCCGGAACCTTCTATGATTATGAGGCGAAATATCTCTCTGATGAGACACAGTATTTCTGCCCCGCAGGTCTGGAAGCGTCACAAGAGGCCAATTTGCAGGCATTAGTGCTGAAAGCATGGACGACGTTAGGTTGCAAAGGATGGGGACGTATTGACGTTATGCTGGACAGCGATGGACAGTTTTATCTGCTGGAAGCCAATACCTCACCGGGTATGACCAGCCACAGCCTGGTGCCGATGGCGGCACGTCAGGCAGGTATGAGCTTCTCGCAGTTGGTAGTACGAATTCTGGAACTGGCGGACTAATATGTCGCAGGCTGCTCTGAACACGCGAAACAGCGAAGAAGAGGTTTCTTCTCGCCGCAATAATGGAACGCGTCTGGCGGGGATCCTTTTCCTGCTGACCGTTTTAACGACAGTGTTGGTGAGCGGCTGGGTCGTGTTGGGCTGGATGGAAGATGCGCAACGCCTGCCGCTCTCAAAGCTGGTGTTGACCGGTGAACGCCATTACACACGTAATGACGATATCCGGCAGTCGATCCTGGCATTGGGTGAGCCGGGTACCTTTATGACCCAGGATGTCAACATCATCCAGACGCAAATAGAACAACGCCTGCCGTGGATTAAGCAGGTGAGCGTCAGAAAGCAGTGGCCTGATGAATTGAAGATTCATCTGGTTGAATATGTGCCGATTGCGCGGTGGAATGATCAACATATGGTAGACGCGGAAGGAAATACCTTCAGCGTGCCGCCAGAACGCACCAGCAAGCAGGTGCTTCCAATGCTGTATGGCCCGGAAGGCAGCGCCAATGAAGTGTTGCAGGGCTATCGCGAAATGGGGCAGATGCTGGCAAAGGACAGATTTACTCTGAAGGAAGCGGCGATGACCGCGCGGCGTTCCTGGCTGAATAACGATATTAAGCTCAATCTTGGCCGGGGCGATACGATGAAACGTTTGGCTCGCTTTGTAGAACTTTATCCGGTTTTACAGCAGCAGGCGCAAACCGATGGCAAACGGATTAGCTACGTTGATTTGCGTTATGACTCTGGAGCGGCAGTAGGCTGGGCGCCCTTGCCGCCAGAGGAATCTACTCAGCAACAAAATCAGGCACAGGCAGAACAACAATGATCA
>ERZ835762.1647-NODE-1647-length-10591-cov-10.791477_pt1 | contig 10591 bp, 14 predicted proteins | sample MGYA00519687_ERZ835762 | MGnify/ENA primary metagenome ERZ835762 (study PRJEB31850, sample SAMEA3708783) | human gut metagenome | biome: human gut; feature: human-associated habitat; material: faeces | place: China | collected 2014 ...
GGCGGAAAGGGAAAGAGAAAAATGAGTGAAGATGTATTAAAAAAATATTATGAGACATTCAGGGAGGAGGTAAGGACAACCGCCCCCAAAGAGGTTCCGGCTGCATATAAAAGACATTTGAGAGCGTTTGAGGACTATTTGGAAGCAGTGCAGGAAGATATGTTTAATCAGGCGTTTCAGTACGGATACAAACAGGGATTAAAAGCGGCCAACATAGCATTGCTATTGCGGTAGCGGGAAGGGTGAGAAGATTATGGATATTCAGAAGAAAATTGAAACAGAAAGGTTTGTAAGGGAGCTTTTAGCTGAATTAGATAAAATGTCTCGGGAAGAGTTGGGGGACTTCCGCCCCAAAATGCTACGGGAAATGCGGCGGACTGGTCGGCTTCATAAAAAATCAGAAGAGTTCTTAAAATTGGCTTTTGATTATGTAATTCATCAAAAATGCAAACAAGCTGCCTTATCTCAGCGCCAAATGGCGCCCAGTAAGAAATAGAACGGCTTTTACATAGATTTTCAAAGACAATATAGATTGAACCGTTGGCCACTGCGAGAGTGCGGCAGAACTTAAAGGGGGCGCTGGATCGGCTTCCCCTTTTGGGGTGAAAGGTATTTCCGGTCTGGCAATACCTCATTAACTGGATCAGGGAAAGGAGAAAGAACCATGATAAAGCTTAAAGTATCTTATGAGCACCCGGAAGAACTGAGACGGCTCCTGAAGAAACTGGGGCCGGACGTGAAAAGCTGGAAAGCCTCACAGAACCGGGAAGGGAAGTTCCTGAAAGCCTATGTTGTGATGAAAGATACCAGGGAAAACTAGAGGGGTGATAGAATGAGGAACAGCGCAGCCATTAGGGGAATGAGAACCAGGGAGCAGTACAAAGTGATGGAGTTTATCAACCGGAACTTTGAGCCGGGAGCATTGGAGATTGAATTGGTGGACGGTGAAACCATCAGGGGGACCGATCGGAACGGGAGAAGCATGATATTTCGCTGGAGCCAGAACACCAGGACAGTAGAGGCATTGGATGATTTTAATGACACGATAAGGCGCAGGAGCTGCTGCCTGTTCTGTGCGACGTCGCAACACTATAGCGAGCGTTTTCAAAACCGATAAAAACGACGAAAACAAACACGAATACAAACACGAATACAAACAAATACCCCTAAAAAAGCGCTTAAAACCTAGTAAAATCAATGATTCCAAGATTGCAACGTTCCGAACGTTTATTAGAAGGTTGCAATAAAAAAACAAACACAAATAGAGACAGGAAGCGGGCAGGAGCTGCACCAGTGTAACAAAGGGTATCCCCCGGATATCTGGGAATCTTTTAGAAAATTTTGCAAGACCGATCGCCCTCCTTTTTACACAATTTTTTCCCAGATCAACTTTTCGGGCCTCTGCCTCTATCTGCCTCTCTGCCCGTGTTATAACCTTGTATTTCCCGGTAGATTTATGTATAATATAGCTTAGTACCCCGGCAGAGGTGCCGGAAGTCTTGAAAAACAGACGCGGGAATGGGATAGGCCAGAAATGGTTTCTCCTGTTCCTGCGTCTTTTTGTATTTAAAGGGCATAGGAAAAATCAAAACGTAAAGGAGCAGAAACAATGGAAAAGATCACAGAAAAAATATTAAATGAATTTCATGAACAGGATAACAAGTATGTGCGGGTAGTACGGGAATTTGGAACCGTCCGCAATATTCCGGGAAACAGGGAGCTTGCACTGCGGTATATACAGCAGATCAAAGAAGAAACATATAATCGTATTAAAGACATTGTGGATGAAGAAGTTAATGCTTTAGAGGCTGGCAGCAAGAGCCAGGGCGCAGATGATGATAGTACAGCAGCCTTATTAAAAAAATCCAATATGATTGCGTTAATGCAGGCAGAGATCAACGGTTCGGAAGATCATGAGCTTATTGATCTGGTTGATGAATACCGATCTACCGAATATTTTGACCTGTTTAAAACAATGATCGGGCCGCGCCTGCGTGAAATGCGTTTAGGAGATGGAACGCGAAAACGTGCAGCCAATGAAATTATGAGGCGGTTTGAATCGGCGCAGTTGCCAGAAATAGAGAAATTAAAAGAGCAGTTGAATCATATTCATACAATCCAATTTTTTAACCCTGGCACTATTACGCTTTCCCCCTGCCCTACAGAAGAAGGAATTTTTCTTTTAGGAAATGGACAAAGGAGAAATATCGCGTTTGATTTAGATGCGGCAACGGCAGATTTTAACCCCTTGGAAGAAGCACAGGAACCTCTTGTGATTTCAGAATCCGTCGGCAAATATACGGTTAAAAGCATAAAGCATTTATTTTCATGGAATCAAGAAGCGTAATCCGGTTTTGTGTATACAGGGAGGTGTATCAGATGGGAGTTATCACGGATTTCATAACCATTGTTGCGGGTGTGCTGGTCGGTGAATGGATCGCACGGCGCATAGACAGAAAATAACAGGAGTGATTTATACCATGACGAACGAACAGCTTGCAGCCCGGATCAGGGCCGGGGAAGATGTGGCCGGGAACATGGACCAGCTTTACGATCAGGTGAAAGACTTCATTCACTCTGTGGCCTGGAAGTACAAAGGCCTGGGAGAATTGGAGGATCTGGAGCAGGAGGGCTTTCTTGCACTCTATGACGCCATAGACCATTATGAGGCAGATCAGGGCGTGAGGTTCTTAAGCTATGCAGAATACTGGATCAGGCAGAGGATGCAGAGGTATTTACAGATGAATAGCAGCTGTCTGCGTCTCCCTGTGAACCGCCAGGAGGCCATAAGCAGATATAAGTGGTTTTGTTCGTCCTTCCAGTTAGAGCACGGCAGAGAGCCGTCTGAGACGGAAATATCCCGTGAATTATGGCTTTCTGTCGATCAGGTACGAAGATTACAGCTTGATGCCTGTAAGGGCCATGTGTGCAGCCTGGACGCTCCTGTACGGGGCAAGGAAGGGGAAGAAAATACTACGCTGGGAGATCTGGCTCCCTCTGCTTGTGATCTGGAAGGGGAAACGGTAGAGCGGATGAATCACGAATGTCTCTGCTCTCTCCTATGGGAGTGTGTGGACAGCCTGCCGGGGAAACAGCCGGATGTAATCCGCAGCCGTTACCAGGGAGGGCTTACCATGGGCCGCGTGGGGGAAGTATGTGGGATTACAGAGGCAGAGGCCAGAAAACAGCATATGAAAGCCCTGAGAACGCTCAGAAACCCGGAGAACGCCAACAGGCTGCGCTGGTTCATGCCGGAGGCGGAGCGGGTTTATTCCTCTGCCCTCTGGGGCAACGGTGCGGAGCATTTCAACCGGACATGGACAAGCAGCACAGAGCGGGTGGCGCTGGGGCTATAATGATACAGGGAAATTTATTGACACGATAACGCATAGGAAAGTTAAAAATTGGTTTACCCTTGAATGGATCGGAAAGATGTGGTATAGTGTAGGTACAAAAAGGGAAAGCCAGAAGCACACGGCCTACCCATAATCAACAGCTTAATTTAACTTAGGCCGTCACTATTGGCAGTAGTGGCGGCTATTTTCTTCCCCTGAAGATTGTGTAACACAGTCCTATAAGGGATACAATGAAGATACCTATCTGGATCAGATCCGAATATGTAACATACATTGGCAAGCCCTCCTTTCTTTCGTCTGGAGGGTTAGCCCCTCCGAAAAGTGGGAGGGTAGGCCGCCTTTATGTGCTCTGACTTTCCGTGTGGACAGTATAGCACACAAAATAGGCTAACACAATAAAAATATCATGTAAAGCCACAGAAGGGCAGGAAAGAGCCTTTCCGTGAGCCAGAGAGGCATTGCAGAGATGAGCGGGGAATCTTCCTCAGTCAAACCAGAGCACAGGAGAAATCACTTCATAAAACTTCATTTTGCAAAAGAGGACAGATAGGGAGGTATGGACAGCGTGAATATCATCAGGCAAATTTACAACGGAGATTACAGGCCAGCCGATCAGGAGCCGGAAGAAACCCCAGAGCATCAGGCAGCCAGGGAAAGAGCGTACAGGGAATACCAGGCGTTGAGAGATAAGCTCCCCATGGAGCAGAGGCCGGAGCTGGATCAACTGATAGATGCACACCTGGAGGCGTCACTATATGGGTATGAAGCGGCATATACCCAAGGGTCCAGAGCCGGGGCGCAGATACTGCTTGACCTTCTGGACGGCTGCCGGTAAAGCCGTTTATTTTTGAGAATGATAAAAAGAGGCCAGGGAGGCTCATGCTTTCCCGGCCTTTATATTACTATCCGCTGTCTTTTGGCTGTCCGTGTGATATTTTGCCCTCTGCAATGGCTCTGAAACCCTTACAGAATCAGGCTTTTCCGGCTCTTTTTTCGTGTGATATTTCGTGTGATACTTGCCCGGAAAACAGGGGTTTTTTATTACTTTCTGGCTTCCTGTCCTTACACCTCAAAACCACGAAAAAACCGCATAAACACTGGCTTTCCCAGCATTTACGCGGTTTTTAAAAAGTGGAGCTGAGGGGAATCGAACCCCTAAAAAACCCTAGTATTTATCAGCATTTCCGGGCCGCGTGTGATATTTCGTGTGATACTTACATAATTTTGAACTGTTTAAAATGCTCGTTGATCTTCCTGTTTTGCCGGGCTGTCTCCAGATCAATCACATTCCGGTATACGGCTTTCATTACGTTATCAGAAGCCCAGCCGCCCCGCTGTAGTATGTACTGATCCGGTATGCCGATAACGTGCATGATCGAGGCGGCATAGTGTCTGAGGTCGTGAAAGCGGAAGTGAGGTACATCAAGCTGTTTAAGCCTGCGCCCAAACTGCTGTGTGATCTGGTTCGGGGTAAGGTTTACCACCCGGCCTTTTTTCTGTTTCAGGCGTTCAATGACAAAGGGCGGCATTTCAATGGTGCGGTATCCTCCGGAAGTTTTAGGCTGCTTGATAACCCAGCTTTTGTTTTCGTCCAGAACCATAGAAAACTCTACTGTCACGGTATTCCCCCGGATGTGATCTGAATCGAGAGCAGAGATCTCACCCCGTCTAAGCGGCCCAAAGGCTGCCAGCAGTACAGCAAGCTCCAGATCGGTCCCTTGGATACTGGCAAGAAGCTTTTTTATATCCGTATCATTTGGACAGTACAGGGCCGGCTTTTTAGCGGCTGGCAGTTTGATGTGCAGCTGGGTACCTGGGGAAAACATATCCAGAACAGCAGAAAGAAGGCCGTAGGCGTTCCTCACGCTCTTGGGGCTTAAACAGGCAGATAATTCACTTATCCATATTTGCACGGTTGCGCTGTCTATCTCCGGAAGCCGTGTCATGCCTATCTGGCCTTTTAAATAGTTCCGGCGTATCTTTTCATACCCGACTATGGTTGAAGGGGAAAGCGCGCCTTTTTTGGCTGCGATATAGCGCCCTGCGGCATCGTATACCGTTAGATTGTCCGGTGTGATGCGGTTTTGCTCCTTGGCTGCCTTCCATTCAGCAGCAGCCATTTTCGCCAGCTTCTTAGTGGGAGCTGTAAAACTCTTGTAATGTTTCTTCCCGTCCAGGTCTGTATAATCGTATACTTGTATCCGGCAGTTTCCAGATGGAAGAGTGTTCTTTTTCTTTGCGTTTGTCATGTGCGTTGCTCCTTTCTGATCGGGAGAGCCGCACAGGACGGCAAAGACAGCGTGATAGTTCTACAAAAGGGCAGAGGCCCCCTGTATACGTTGTAATGTGTTTCAATGCGGTTCCTCCTGATCCTCTGCCGGGCTGGGGCGCATGGATGGAAGGAAGAGCGTATTTGACAAATAGGTGTGATTGGAATATAATATACTTAACAAGACAGCCAGTAAGGGAGGTCAAGGCTTCCCGCCCTGGTGATTAAGCTTTAAACTATTGAAAAATAGCTCGTCGACTTTTGCAGGGTCAGGATGGGCTATTTTTTATGCGTATAATTCAGAATTGCAACAATGAGTAAGGCAACGCTTACTATCAGGTTTAATTCCTCATATGTACTCATTGGCACCACCTCCGACAGGCTCGGAACGGGTGCGGCACGTCCCCCGGCTCCCCGGTTAAGTATATTATATTGTCAAGGTGTCGGCCTCTGCCGTATATTTGACAAATAAACAGATTTGGCATATAATACACTTAACAAGAGAGCTGCTGGTCAGCGTACACCTGACCGCCGGCAAAATAAAGAGTTATGAAAAATAGCGCCTTATCTTACCAGGACGAGGGCGCTATTTTTTGCGTGTAAGGTAGATCACAAGAGTTATAACAGCGCAAAGCATAATTACAAACTGAAATAAATCGGAGTATGTAACCATCAGCACCAGCCTCCTTCTGTAAAAACGTCCGGCGGCTGACATAACGCCCCAGCAGCTCCCTGGTTAAGTATATTATATTGTCAATGTGTCGGGTGTCCAGATCTTGGACCCTCTTGGGGTGTCAACAGTATTGACAGCTGAGCTGTTACTATTAGTCCATCCGAAAGTCTAAGGTCTGGAATACCGACTTTAAAGTATGTGGTAAAATACCGTATACCCTTTGGGCGGTTGGTTGAACCAACTTCCGGGATCTGCAATACCTGTCCCTTGTTTTGGGGTACAGGTATAGAGCTCTGTCCATTTCTGGATTCGACTGGGTGAACGATTCGCTCAGCCTGCTACTGGTGGTGAGGTTTCGCACTTGGACGCAAAATTGCGCTCGGCTGAAAATTCAGCTGTGCGGTGGTGATCTGCAATCTCATAGGTGGGCTCAAAAGTGAGCTGTCCGATTTAGGCCTCTGCCCCTCCAGTTTAATCAGCTCAAAAAGGGGTGATTCATTTTCTAAAATTTTAGAAAATGGGTGTCGCGTTTCACGACAACTCAATAACATTTTGTTATTCAGTGGTGTTGCGACGTCGCAACGGATCTAGTCACAATCAGACATGGCGCGTTCATATTCCGGGTCATATTCCGGGTCGCCTTTTCTATAGCCCTCTATTTTGGAGAGTTCTTTAACACGCTTTACTGCCTCGCTTTGTCCGGTGCTGTTGAGAGAGGAAAAAGCATTTAATAAATGTGGAGCTTGATCTTTTCCGTGGCTGCTTAACCCGTTGAATATTTCTATTAGGTCATTACGTTTTTTCTCTTCAACGCTATCAGGCATTTTAGTAGAAAAGGTGATTTGAATCTTTTTATTAGATTTTTCAAAGTCTTCCCGCAATTCTTCAGCGGAATAAAAATTCATTGTAGGACCCAAATCAAATATATGAATCCCAAGAGCATCTGTAATGCGGCGTAAGGTAGAAAGCTTTGGTTTTGCCGCATCATTCTCATATCGTCTGATTGCAGAATCTGCCATTCCACAGAGTTCACCGAGTTGTTTTTGTGTATATCCCTTCTCAATACGGGCTTTTTTTATACTTTCGCCTAAAGTCATGTTTTAATACCTCCTTGTTAAATTTTAATATATTTAGTGTTAAAAGTAAAGAACAAAAAAAGTTCTATAAAGTCATTAACAGAACAAATAAAATTCTGTATAATCCGAAACAGAACAAAAAAAGTTCTACAAAACCATAAGGAGGTGAGAGAATGAAGATTGATCGTCAGAAATACGAACTTGCCAGAGCGCGGGCCTGTATGGGACAAAAAGACCTTGAAGCGGTTGGAATCCCTAAAGGTACGTTATGCCGCATTATCGGCGGTAAAGATTTAAGGCCGGAAACCGCCGGCCGCATCGCCAAGGCTCTTGGCTGTGATGTAACAGAAATCTTAGAAACAGAATAACGCTCCGGGCTGGGGCGCATGGATGAGGGGAAGAAACATCCCTTCATTGTACCGGTGCAACTCTGCGCTGGTTCCCGATCGGGTAAGGGCTGGCCGTTCTGGCTGGGCTGATAGATGAAGAATTTAAAATGAATACAGAGGATCAACACGCAAGAAAGGAAGTGGTTACATGAAAATGCCAGCGTGGGCGATAGAGTTTAAAGTGGATTTGTACGCTTTGAAAGAGTTCAAAGGCTGGACAGATGAAGAACTGGGGAAGCGCTTGGGGGTTACGGCCCGGACGGTCGGCAATATGCGCCGGAATCCCAGTAGTGTAAATGGTGCTTTAATTCTTAAAGTGCAGTCAATGCTCAAAGAAGCAAAGGAAAAATACTGATGGCAAGCCGTGAGGAACTGCTGCGGAGCATTGGGCCGGATATGAGGCTTGATAAATGGTTTTTCCTGCGAATTTATGGCTATGAAATTACATGGCCGGGATTTGCAGAGGTAGCGCTGCAGCGTTTGGAAATCATGGGGTGCAGTAAGGCCAGGAACTACTACAGCTGCATAGTTGCTGAGTACGAACACAACCGGGAAAAAGAATTAAAAGAGGTTGCAATCTGGTATGGGGAAGAATACCGGAAACAATGGGATAGAAAGGTAGGTGAGCAGCGACGATCGGAGAAATTGGACAACATGAGCACGGAGGAACTGCTGATATTATTGCAGCGCTCAGTAGAAAGGGCGTAGAGGTTACTTTTTCGGATTCTGTGGGTTTTAGGGATTTTAGGGATTTTAGGAAACGAGATTTAAACAAACTTTCACGTTTCCCAATAGAGGCCCTTCCGCCAGTGCTGGGAGATTATGCCCGTGCTATATCGGAAAGCTTACAGGTATCGGAAGATATGGCCGCTGTGGCAGTTCTGGGAGTGATATCTTTATCCGCTATGGGGAATTTCTACATAGAACCTAAAACAGATTGGGTGGAGCCATTAAACCTCTATATATTGATTACAGCCAGACCATCAGAGAGAAAGACCCCGGTGCTGAAAGAGGTATCTGCTCCGGTTTATGAATATGTCAAAGAGGAGAACCAGAGAAGGCGTCCGTTATACGATAGATATCTGATGCAAAAAAAGATTCTTGAAAATAAAGTCAGTAATCTTATTTCAACGGCTTCTAAGGTATCAAAGGAGAAAAAGCCGGCTGCTTCTATGTTTGATGTATTTGATGCACAGCAGGAGCTTTCAGATCTGGAAGAAGTTACACTCTTGAAACTGATAGTAGATGATATTACGCCGGAAGCTATGGTAAAGGTTATGAAAGAGAATGATGAGAAAATAGCCATGGTTACGGCAGAGGGAGGCGTTTTTGGTATGCTGGCAGGAAGATACAGCACCCAGCCCAATATGGATATATTCCTAAAGGCCTATGCTGGAGAGCCTTACTGCTCTGATAGAATGGGAAGAACTGGGGAAGCGTTGGATCATCCTCTTTTATCACTGCTTTTAATGGTTCAGCCCAAAGTATTGCAGGATGCTTTAGAAAACCGTGACTTTAGAGAACGGGGACTTATGGCAAGGTTTTTATATTCCCTTCCTCCGTCAAGAGTAGGGAGCAGGGTATACGATTCAAAGCCTATCCCCAAGGAGTTAAGAACTGCTTACAATCAGCTGATAAAGGATTTACTTTCCATTGGAGAAAATAGAGAATGGCAGCAGGAAAATACGCTAATCCATCTCAGTGATGAAGCATATCAGATCAGTAAAGAGTTTTTCAATGAGATTGAGCAGAAAATGGCAGAGGATTATGAGGAGATAGAGGACTGGGCTGGAAAATATCACGGGCAGACTATGAGAATAGCAGGGCTGCTCCATGTGGTAAAGTATAGGCTTGGGGCTGCCAACGTGATACTTGAAGGCCAGACCATGAAAGAAGCAATACAGATCGGGCGGTATTTTTTAGAGTGCGCAATGGCAGCATTCCGGTTGTCAGGTATTGCAGAGCCGCAAGAGGAGAAAGATGCAAAGTATTTGATGAAGAAAATTGATTCTTTCTATGCCTCTCAAAATCCTGAAAATGATTTATATTCTAATGAGGGTCCTAAAATACCTAAAATACCTAATATGATGAGATTGCAGGATTTGTGGCAGGCTTGCCGTGGGAAGTTTGAAAACCGAGAGGATATGCAGCTGGTACTGGATATATTGATTGAAAGAGGTTTTATCCGGATCATAAAGAAGCAGAACAAAAAAGCCGGGAGGCCTCCAGAGTTCATAGAGGTAAACCCGGAATACTGGAAGAGTAAAGAGATGATAGATTTTTCATAGAGAGCGGAGGAAAAGGAGAAAAAGGACTATGAATAAAGATTCATACATGGTAAAGCGGTATAACCGCCGCAGAGGAAAGCTGGGGCTGATTGCAAATACGCTGTTGGCCTCTGCCGGAGCCGGATCCATGGCTTTTCTAGTAACGGCAATGGTATTTCAGGCTGATGGCCTGGTGGCGTTCCTGATGGCTTATATTGCCGCCTGTATGGCTGCGGTCATCAATCCGCTGTGGCTGTCGGGCAGAGGATAAAACAGGGTTGAAGCACGAGCGAACCACGAGAAAATAAGAGGAGGACAAGCACAATGAAATTGAAAGATGCAGTATTTTGTGGATTTACCAAGAAGGAGTTGTCACGGATCCGCGAGGCCAAGGGATCAGGAGAGAGGGAAGTTTCCCTCACCGATTCCCAAGACATAGCGGACATTGTGGAAGCTGATGTAATGACAATGCTTACACCAGACGGGCAGATTACATTTATAAAGGCAGGTGAAGTTTGAAACAAAGAGATAGTGGTTAGAGGAAAATAAAATTGTATGGCA
>ERZ835762.1650-NODE-1650-length-10565-cov-8.308088_pt1 | contig 10565 bp, 11 predicted proteins | sample MGYA00519687_ERZ835762 | MGnify/ENA primary metagenome ERZ835762 (study PRJEB31850, sample SAMEA3708783) | human gut metagenome | biome: human gut; feature: human-associated habitat; material: faeces | place: China | collected 2014 ...
TAAAAATAGCTGAAAACAGAATTGGTGGTAGACAATCATTCATGCGTTTGTCGTGTGCCTCCGGAAGCTTCCATTGACATTCCCACTACATTTTCAATTTTTCCAATGCGGTCTGCTGTTTCTGCCTGCTGTATTAACTTCAGGAGATTTTCATACATGGTTTTCACCTCTGTGTACTTTATGTATCCATAAAATCTTTATGTATTGGCGTTGTCTACAAGTCTGTGTATATTTTCAAGCTGGGTATCTACACTCATATCTATAATCCCGTCCGGCATTTCGATGATACAGCTTCCGCATTTTCCGTCCTCCATTACTATAAATTTGACGTTGTCAGAGAGCCGTGACAGTTTCTCTGCCAGATGTCCATCTGCCTGAACCATGGTCTCATAGTCTTCTTTTTCCATATAGATCTTGACCCAGTCCATTTTCTGCAGTTTTTCTGTTTCAGCTTCTATCATCCTGCTTATAACAGAACCGCTGGATCTCAGGCTGATATGGATCACTTTTTCAGCCACTGCCACAGCAATATCTTTTAATTCTTCCAGATATTCTCTGAGGCATTTTTCTTTTTCTTTGTTGATCTCTATTAAGGCTTTTTCCAGGCTTTCTTTAAAAAACCGCTGATTTTCACGATGTTTCGCCTCATTTTCCTTTTCTGCCCTAATCAGTCCCTCTTCATAGCCTTTTTGTCTGCCTTCTTCAAATCCTTTCATCTGGGCTTCCTCAGAGATCTGTTCTGCCTTTTCCTTTGCTTCCTGTTCAATGGCTGCCGCTTCTTTCCGGGCTTCTTCTAATATTTTTTCTTTTTCCCTGAGCCCCAGCTCTATTTGTTCCTGACTGCATTCCAGACCATTGTATGTATCATTGTCCGCATTTAAAGAAGCTTCCGTTTCTTTTTTATTCTGCTTTTCTGTTTCTGGTTTCTGTGCATCCGGTGCCGTAAATACCTGTAAGGGAAGCTTCCGGACTCTGGCTTTATTTTCAAAGCCTGTATCCTGATCAGACAACAATGTTATCGTCATCTCCTCCCTTATTGATTATTACTTCTCCTGCATCTTCCAGTTTACGGATCAGATTAACAATACGCTGCTGTGCCTCTTCCACTTCCTTCAGTCTTACATTGGTAGTGATCTCCAGATCGCTCTTGACTGTTTCTGCCATACGCTTGGACATATTTGCAAAGAATACGTTCTTCATATCCTCTGATGCAGTCTTTAATGCATATACAATATCCTTGGAATCGCAATCCCTGATAAAACGCTGTACAGATCTTGGATCCATATCGATGATATTCTCGAACATGAACATCTTGTCCCTGATGCTTTTTGACAGTTCCGGATTATCTTTATCCATTTCATCAAAGATCTGTTTCTCGTTTCCTCGGTCAACATGGTTCATCACATCTGCCACATAATCAATACCGCCCAGGTTCATATTATCCTCACTGGTAATGATCGTAGCGAATTTCCTCTTCATTTCCTCTTCCACAATAGCTATTGCCTCAGGAGATACACGGCTCATATTTGCCATGCCTTCCAGTACCGGTATCCTTTTTTCATTTGGAAGCTGTTCCAGTATCTGGGCCGCCTGCTGAGGATCCATATAAGCCATGATCAGAGCGATCACCTGGGGCCGCTCATGCTGGAGCAGGGCAAGAAGGGATTTGGGATCTCCCTTTGTAAAAAAGTTAAATGGCTTGGACTGGAGAGTCTTGGATACTTTTTCCAGAAGATTTCTGGCTGTGGTTTCTCCAAAAGCTTTTTCCAGTACACTTCTGGCATAATCCAGACCTCCATCTGTCATCATCTTGTGGGTAAGGCACATTTTATAAAACTCATCTAATGCATTCTCCACCTGGGCATTATTTGTTTTTCCAAGCTTTGCTACCTCATAAGTCAGGTCTTCGATTTCCTGTTCACTGAGATATTTATAAATCTGGGAAGCGCGGTCTGCTCCCAAAGACACAACTACCACTGCTGCTTTCGCCCGCGCATCCATTTTATCCAGTTCGGATCCCCCGGTAATATCTGTTATCTTACTTTCCCCTATTTCTGCCATCGTTTCCTCCACCAGTAAGCAGCCAATTCTGGATCAGTTTTGCTGCGATCTGCGGATTTTCATCCACAAAGGAACCGATCTCCTGTTTTAATTTCAGACTGTGCTGCATTTTCAGATTTAAAATTTCTTCATTTTTCTTAAGTTCATCGTCCTGTCCCTGAAGCGCCGACTGTTCCTCTTCAGTTAACAAGGATATATTCCCATCATTTTTAGTTTTATTGTCGGCGGCAATGGCATTTTGAGAATTTTCAGTAATCGCACCTCCATCCGGTATCTGTTCCAACAGTGCCTGTCTTTCTTCTTCTGACGCTTTCAAATGCTGCCTGCTGAGTATCAGCAAAGCAATCAGCAATACCAGAAGCAGCCCACCTGCCCCTATGGCGATCAAAAGAGGCAATGGAAGCTTTGCTTTCTGTGCCGGTGCTGTTACCGGCACCGCGTTTGTGTTTTTACTGGCTGCTGAAAGGGCTCTTATAACTGTGATCTTTGAAGGAGCGTCCTCCTGGGTAATACCTGCTGAATTAGCTACAAGACTGACCAGATCTGCGTCTGCAATAGATGTATCATCTGTATCAATAGTAACGCCTACTGTTGTATTTTCCAGAACACCAGGATCGATCTGACGCTGTTCTTTTGTGGAATTATACAGCCACTCTCTTATTGCGCTGTTGTTGGAATATGTATCTGAACCTGCCTGTGTGCCTGTCTGGCCCGTATAACGGGGTGTATCTGCATTAGCATCTGCGCCTGCTACGCCTCCATTTCCCGAAGACGTACTTCCTGTATTCTCCCCTGCTGTTTCTTCTTTTTCCAGCAGTCCTGTTTTATCATTCTGGTCAACCTTATCCGGAGTGGTATACTGGACTGTTTCCTGGATCAGCTTCTGCATATTCAGTGTGCCTTTTACAGAAACTGCAACTTTTCCCTGTCCATACATTAATTCCAGGACCCGGCGCACATTTCCTGCTATACTTTTTTCTACCTGACTGGTAAGCTCTGCTACATCTTTTCCTGTACCGGCAGTATTACCTGCCTCATCTTCACCGCCGACTTCCATCATGGTAGCAGCATCAAATACAGAAACATTGGTAAAATTCATTCCCTTTACAGCTCTTGCGATCAGGTTCTTGATAGCAGCTGCCTTTGTATCTGTCAGATCCTGTCCGGGATCCATTGTCACCACAACAGAGGCTGATGCATCTGTCTGCTGTGTATCATCCAGTGCATATTTCTGGGTTCCGCCTTCTGCTATGGTCACTTTTGCATCACGTACCCCTTCAAATAATCCGATCTGGGCACCAAGACGATCCTGAAGTTCATACAATGTATATTTTTCCTTATCCTTTTCAGTGCTCATGATTCCCGCATTATTACGGTACATATCATAAGTAAAGCCGCTTTTAGGATATCCTTTGCTTAGCAATTCAGCCCTGGTCTTATCTACTGTATCTGACATTACCTGGACAGAGCCGTTTTTGTCATTGTATCTGTAATCAACACCTTCATCCTGAAGAAGACTTACAACTGCCTGGGCATCATCCGAGCTCATTCCTGTAAACAAGGTACTGTATCCTTTTTTCGTGCCTATATTCAGGACCAGAAGTCCGGCTGCCGCCAGGATAATCGTCCCCGCTGCAATGACTGCGATCATTTTTTTTGTTTTCCCTGGCATCTTCTGCCATGCTTCTTTTAGATTCTGCACTGTTCCATTCATCCTTTGCATTTCCATATATAGCAAATATTAAAAATCTACTGTTCCATTCCATGGCCAGCAGTATTAAACACTCATCTTTAAAATTTCGTTATACGCTTCCATTGCTTTATTTCTAAGAGAGATCATAACTTCCAGGCTCAGTTCTGCTTTTGCCTGGGCGATTGGAAGACTGTGGGCATCTTCTAACTGCCCCGTTGCCAGAAGATACTGTTTCTGTTCTACATCCTTCTGTGTGTCGTAAACATTTTGCACTGTATCTTCAAGCACTGACTGGAACACAGATTTTGTGCCATTTTCTGTTCCTGTTATTTTTTTATCATTCTTTTCAACAGCATCCCACCCTTTCATAGGGGTAATAAACCCATTCACCTGTTCAATCATTTTATATTTTCTCCTTAACTGTATAATTTGTATGATTTAAAAGTTTTTAGCTGCGCTGCGCAGACGTGAAAGGTCGCTACTTACAGAACTGATCATAAACTGGTATTCATAAGCTGTTCTTGCCAATTCAACCTGTTCCTGATCCATATCCACATTATTCTCATCCAGTCTGGTTGATTCATTTAAGGTTGTATGGACAGACGGTCTCATATTTTCAATCCCTCTTGCCACATTTTTCATAGAAGTCTTCTTCACAGTAAGAGCAGACCGGATCTTCTGTGCCAGTTCATTCTCAAAGGTCATATATTGTGACTTAAAGCCTGGCGTATCAACATTTGCAATGTTGTTCATAGTCAGGTTCTGTCTCATCCATAAGCTGTCCAGGGTTTTTTCTCCAAGTAATAATCCATTTCCATACAAGTCCATCATAAATGTTCATCCTCCTGTGTGGCCGATATAATTTTCTTCAAAAAATACATACCGTTAATATCCCTTGATGGAAGGGGTTACAATTTTCGTATTTTTATCATTATCTATACACTCTATATAATATATAATTCTTATGTTTTTTTCAAGTCTTATGTTTTTAGCTGCCGCCTTTTTTGTATTGGTAATTTGTCACAAAGTTTTATAGCAATTTGCATTGTCTTTTTATTATATCTATTTATTTTTTTATTTTGCCCATACAATTGTGATTTTGCATAACTCCACCGTTATTTTGCACGTTTTAGATGTTATATTTTGTCAATAAATATACTTTGTTAAGTTTTTTAATTTTGCTACTATAAATGAGCAAATTTGAAAAACGGAATTTATCAAAAAGCACTTTTGCATATTGCCGAATATCGATGTGCAAAATTTGCATGCTCCGCTTTCATCATATGCAAAAAGAGGACAACCACCCATCCTCTTTTCGCCAAGTCTATCTATTTCCTATCCTTAGAAATTCCCCGGCAGGATCTCCTTACCCGCAAGAACCTCCTCATAATCCTTCAGGTTTCTCTGCAGCAGCTCCGGCGTATTCAGACCATACGGGCACTTGCTCATGCAGTGGCCGCAGTGGAGGCAGTCCTTGATCTTCATCATCTTCGCCTGTACCTCCGGTGTGAGCTGGAGGTGGGACGGGGATCTTCTGAGAAGCAGGGACATTCTCGCGCAGGTGTTGATCTCGATCCCTGCCGGACATGGCATACAGTAGCCGCAGGCACGGCAGAAGCTTCCGAATAACTGTTTTCTGTCATTCTCGATCAGGGTGCGGATCTCGTCGTCCATCACCGGCGGATTGTCGATATAGCTTAAAAATTCGTCAAGCTCATATTCCTTCTGGACACCCCAGATCGGAAGTACGCTGTCGTACTGTGCCTGAAACGCGTAAGCGGCTCTTGAATTGTTGATCAGACCTCCGGACAATGCCTTCATGGCAATAAAGCCCATATCTGCCTTTTTGCACTTTTCCACAAGCTCCAGATCCTTCTCGCTGCAGAGATAGCAGAACGGGAACTGTAACGTCGCGTACAGACCGGAATCCACCGCCTCGTTTGCAACCGCAAGGCGATGATTTGTGATGCTGATGAACCGGATCTTTCCCTGTTCCCTTGCCTTTAAAGCAGCGTCATAGAGGCCGGATTCATCGCCCGGCTTCGGACAGACTGCCGGGTTGTGGAACTGGTATACATCGATACAGTCCGTCTTTAAAAGACGAAGGCTGGTCTCGAGATCCTTCCAGAAGCCTTCTGCCGTCGTTGCCGCTGTCTTTGTCGCCAGATAGATATGGTTTCTGACATCACTTAAGGCATATCCGATCTTTTCCTCACTGTCAGAGTATGCTCTCGCCGTATCGAAATATGTAATTCCGCCGTCATATGCCTTTCTCAAAAGCTTTGCGGCCTCTTCCTTCGTGATTCTCTGGATCGGAAGCGCGCCGAATCCATTCTTGTTCACCGTGATCCCGGTCTTTCCAAGTGTAACTGTTGTCATGAAGACTCTCCTTTCTTACTATCCGTTTGCCCGTAACCTTTTCACATATCTGTGACCTTAAGCTACGGGCATACCAAAGCTACTGTTTTCCGGCGTCCAGCATCTCCTTCAGCGCTTCATCCCCGTCATCGATCCACGCGTCCTCTTCGTCCGCGTTGAGACCGAGGAATTTCGCCAGCGTTCTCTCGTCATCGCTGTTGTTCCACTCATCGACATAGTCATCGATGGCTTCAAATTCAATTTCTCCTGCCTGGTACTTTTCTTTGAATGTCATTTTCCTGCTCCTTCAGATTCTTGAGAATCGTGATCTCCTGATTGTCGATGTGTTCCCGCACAGCCATCTTCGCCTCCTGGATATGGCGCAGCGTCAGTGCCTTTAAAATATGTTCATGCTCCACCATAAGGATCTGGCGCTTGTCCGCGTCCTTAATGTATTCCAGGCGGTAGCGGTACATCTGCTCTCTTAAATTATTTAAGATCTGGACCAGCTTCTGGTTCTTCGTGCTGTTGTAGATGATCTCATGGAACTGCTCGTCAGTCTGGGCGATCTGCATCGCGTCCCCGTTCCCGATGGCTGCCTTGAAATCAACTTCCGCTTTATTTAATGATTCCAGCTCTTCCGCGGTGATTCTCTGGCATGCAAGGTCGATGGCAAGCTCCTCTAAAGAACGGCGCACCTCCAGAACATCCCGCAGGTTGCTCTCAGAGATCTTCGCAACCTCCGCGCCCTTTCTCGGTATCATGAGGACCAGGCCCTCGAGCTCCAGTTTACGGATCGCCTCACGGATCGGGGTACGGCTCACGCCAAGCCGCTCCGCAAGCTGGATCTCCATCAGGCGTTCGCCCGGCTCCAGCTCTCCTTTTAAAATTGCCTGGCGCAGGGTCTTGAACACAACATCCCGTAATGGCAGATATTCATCCATATTTACTTCAAAATGATTCGTCATCGTGTCTCTCTCCTCTATCTGGCTTTCTTCCGGTTGTAGAATTCAGTCAGGTACACCTGACGGGTCAGACGTCCGCCGTCCGCTTCCCTGAGGGCCTGACAGGCCTTTTCTGCCAGTTCCCTGTCCTTGTATATACCGAATACCGTCGGCCCGCTGCCGCTCATCAGGGAGCCGCAGGCGCCGTTCTCCACCATTATTTCCTTGATTTCCGCGATCTCCGGATGATCCGGGACCGTCACGGTCTCCAGGACATTTCCAAGACGTTCGATCACACCATCCAGGTCACCATTTTTGATCGCCGCCATCGTGCCATCGATATCCGGGTGTTCCTCCGGTGCAAGCTCATTCACGCGCAGTTTTCCGTATACCGCTTTCGTTGACACGGAGATCTGCGGCTTCGCGATCACGAGATGGCACTGCGGAGGTGCCGGGAGCTCTGTCAGGATCTCACCGATTCCTTCCGACAGGGCCGTTCCACGCATGATACAGTACGGAACATCCGCGCCGAGCTTTACACCCCGCTCCATAAGCTCTTTTTTCGTGAATCCAAGATCAAACATCCGGTTCACACCGACTAAAACGGCTGCCGCATCGGTACTGCCTCCGGCCATGCCGGCCGCAACAGGAATATATTTGCGGATCTTTATAGTCACGCCGTCCTTGATTCCCTTTTCATCGAGAAGCAGCTTCGCCGCGCGCCACGCAAGGTTTCCCTCCCCGTCCGGAACGAACGGGAGATTCGTCTCCGTCCTGATCACGCCGTCTTCGGTCCGGTCCATCTCGATCCGGTCGTACAGGTTCACGGTCTGCATGATCATGCGGACCTCGTGGTACCCATCCTCTCTCTTCCGGACCACATCCAGGCCAAGGTTGATCTTGGCATATGCTTTGAGGTCTAAATGGTCTTTCATGTTATCACCTTCTATATTTTCTACACGCGAGTCCTACCATCGGAATGCTTCGCATTCCCAGGAACAAATTTAAAGCTTCTCCTGCAGGCAGGCTTGAGCCGAACCTTTAAGCTTGTTACCCTGGTATCATCAAATTGTATTTGTGTTGTTTGTATACAATGTTTAATATACATGATTGATACACCATTTGACAAGAGAAATCTTGCGGAATTAATGACTTTTTTCCTCAATAAACCTTTATTCCGTCCGCACGAATCCCAGGCTTTCCGCGACCTTCTTTGACACGATGTTTTCCTTCCCGATCCTGACGATAAACTGGACAGTTCCAAACTCTTCCTCAGCGTATTCGATCGCCGCCCGGCATGCCTCTTTCGCGTATCCTTTTCTCCGGTATTCCGGGAAAATATGGTAGCCCAGCTCCAGCGTGTCATCCAGGATATTCTCATCATCCAGGGACAGGACATAATAATCCACATCCCCGATGCCGTCATCCTGCGGGATCCGGAACCCCACAACACCTGTGAGATTTCCGCTCTTCTTTTCCTCGACCGCCCAGAATCCAAACTCAAACACCTCATAATGGTGCTTTGTGTAACCGGCTACCTTCTCCACCGTATCCAGGTCGGCATCCACATGGTTCTCCACGATCTCCTCATAATCGCCTTCCGCGATCTCCCGGATCTTAAGCCGCTCCGTCTCGCAGATCGCCCACGGCAGCCCAAGGTGCCTTCTCGCGATCCGCCCCAAAAACTCTTCGTCCGCATCCTCCACATCCGCGATCAATGTGTCCGCCGCGCACCACTCATTCCCCTGTGTGTCTTCTCTCCATAAGCCAACAATGGCCCTCCCGGCAGCCTTTGCCGCCAGGAGAGCCTCGTTTTCATCGGAGAGCAGGACAGGAATTTTCTCACCGTCTACAACTGCATAACGGGTCTCCTGCATAGCACGTCTCCTTTTTTATATTTGCGGCAGTTGTTCCTGCTCCGCCTGCACACCTGCCGAATCTCCTCCGGCAGCTTCTTCCGAATGCATGACAGCTCAAAAACAGTACTCTTCCATGTCTGGAATCCAACTGCCATTTTTATCGGCACTTCTCCGGTTCCGGATACTCTACGCCGAAGGTCTCTGCTGTGATAGATTTGATCTTCTGCTCCTTCATCGGACGGTCGCTGTAATCGGCGCGGACCTCAGCGATCTTGTTGACGATGTCCATACCGTCGATGACCTGACCAAACGCTGCGTACTCACCATTTAAGTATGGAGCGTCCTTGTGCATGATGAAGAACTGGGAGCCTGCGGAGTTCGGGTTCATTGCACGGGCCATGGAGAGAACGCCCTCGGTATGCGCCAGATCGTTCTGGAAGCCGTTGTGGGAGAACTCGCCCTTGATGCAGTATCCCGGGCCGCCCATTCCGTTGCCGTCCGGGCATCCGCCCTGGATCATGAATCCCTTGATCACGCGGTGGAAAATGGTGTTGGCGTAGAAGCCTTCATTCACATATTTGAGGAAATTCTCCACGGTGGCGGGAGCCTTGTCGGCATACAGTTCGATAAGGATATCGCCGGAGGTGGTTTCCAGAAGCACGGTAGGATTGGCCATGATACACTCCTTGAAAAATAATCGTAAGAGTATGCCCGAAAACCATGCCGGAAGCAAGCTGGACAGGCCCGTGACAGCCGCCCTGTTTCGGGCTATTCCTTGCAAGGAACGATTCCCAAGAAGCTGATTGTTTTCATCTCTGCCGGTTACACCGCGCCATCGGGCAAAAAACAGGCGTAGCCAACTGGATTTCCTTCGAACAGCCTCCCCTCAAGGTATTTCTTTGCGGGAGAGCCAGAGGAGCGCGCGTGCGGATGTCTCCCGCTAAAGAAGCTCTCCCGGTTCCAACATACAACCCCCTTTGCCATGAACGATACACAACGCTTTACGCTTTTCCGAAAAGACCTGCTCCTCTGGTTCGCCGAGAACCGCCGCCCGCTGCCGTGGCGGGCCGACTACACGCCTTACCGGACGTGGATCGCCGAAGTCATGATGCAGCAGACGCAGATGGACCGGGGCGTCCAATACTTCCTGCGTTGGATGGAGCGGTTCCCCGACGTGGCCGCCGTCGCCGCCGCGCCCGAGGAAGACCTGCTCAAGGCATGGGAAGGGCTCGGCTACTACCGCCGCGCGCGCAACATCCAGGCCGCCGCCCGGGTGATCATGGAACGCCACGGCGGGAACTTCCCCACCAGCTACGCCGACATCCTCGCCCTGCCCGGCGTGGGCCCGTACACCGCCGGGGCCATCGCCAGCACAGCCTACAACGAGGAAGTCCCCTGCGTGGACGGCAATGTGGAGCGCGTCCTGTCCCGCGTGTTCGACATCGACACGCCCGTAAAGGAAGAGCCCGCCAAGAGCCGCATCCGCGAACTGGCGCAAGCCCTCATCCCGAAAGGCGAGGCCCGGAACTTCAATCAGGGGCTCATGGAGCTGGGCGCGCTCGTATGCCGCAAAAAGCCCGAGTGCGAACGCTGCCCGCTGGCCGGGCTGTGCGAAAGCCGCCACCTCGGCATCCAGAACGAACGCCCGGT
>ERZ835762.1651-NODE-1651-length-10561-cov-2.901961_pt1 | contig 10561 bp, 8 predicted proteins | sample MGYA00519687_ERZ835762 | MGnify/ENA primary metagenome ERZ835762 (study PRJEB31850, sample SAMEA3708783) | human gut metagenome | biome: human gut; feature: human-associated habitat; material: faeces | place: China | collected 2014 ...
TCCGCCGTTCTACCGACTGAACTACAGAGGAATCGTGTGAACGGGGCGCATATTACTTAGCGGTACCTTGTCTGTCAACACTAAATTTCATAAGTCATTTCAATTGGTTAATTAATCTGCAAAGTTGTTAATTAATGAACATTCGTCGTCGAAAACGAGTCTGTATCATTAGTGCGATGCAGTCTCTGCAAAGGATCTTGTTGATAAAATTGGCAGAAACGTTGCCACAATGAAGGGAAACGAGGAGCAAAAAGTTCTGGGGCGCTAAAGAAATATTCAGAAAGTACGGCAAAACATTCAGCAGGATCACTGGCAGCATAAGCATCAATGCTCGCCGCATTCTCGCCAACCAATTCGATTTCTTCCTGAATGTTGTTCATTGCAGCATGAAGATCGTGTTCCCAGCCAGCAACCTCACGCAACGAAATAAAGGGAACTCCGCTGGCGCGATCGCCGTTACGGGTGTCCAGCTTATGAGCGACTTCATGAATAATCAGGTTAAAACCAGATGCATCAAAAGAATCTTGTATATCCAACCAGTTCAAAACGATAGGCCCTTGCTGCCAGCTCTGACCTGACTGAACAATACGTTGGTTATGCACCAGACCGATATCGTCTTCCCATTCATCATCGACCACAAATGGCGCAGGATAAATTAAGACTTCATGAAAACCATCCAGCCATTCCAGTCCTAACTCCAGAACGGGTAGGCAAAATAGAAGTGCTATCCGGCAGCTTCTTAATGAATCCAGTTCAAAGCCCTGTAAAGGAACAAGCCGCTTTTGCTGTAAAAAACGTTCGGCAAGAGTGACTAATTTGCTTTGTTCCTGTTCCGTCAGACCCGTTAAAAGGGGGATCGATAGTGCTTCCTGCCAGGGAAGGGCAGTTTGATGTGCTGATTCTTGTACTTTCCAGGGCCACTTAATCATCGTTTTGCTCGCAAACTCGTCACTTGAACAAAATTGCACGGACAGGGACTGTTAAAATGCCAAATTTCCTGGCATCATGGCAACCATCTGAACGGAGAGATGCCGGAGCGGCTGAACGGACCGGTCTCGAAAACCGGAGTAGGGGCAACTCTACCGGGGGTTCAAATCCCCCTCTCTCCGCCACTTTATCAATGACTTATCTCCCGACTTCCCGCCTTGCTTTTCCTAAACAGAACAATCGTAGAATATTCTTGAAGGGTTAGATCGTCACTGTTTTCTGTTCGATACTGTGACATTCAGCACTTGATTCGCTATGGATCTGACAGGAAGCTTTCGAGCGAAAATGTGCAGTTATTCAGTCGTTTTCTTATCGCTCACCATTATTCTTTTAGACATTCATCCTATGAAACTGCCGCAAAGTTGGTGGTGGGAACTGAAGTTGCGTAGAGAAGGGGTCAATAATTGAGTCAAAAAAGGAACGCGGCCGTCAGATTAAAGCCGCGGGACAAAGTCCATAATTTCCAAGAGTTGTTGAATTTCCCAGCTTTTTTGAAAGCCTTTGTATCATACTAACAAGTAAAAAAGGTTTAAATACCAAAATTAACCTGTATTTTTGATAAGTCTTACCATTGTACGATTTACACAGTTTCTGCTCCTCCTTGTTGGTAGTGGAAAGGGTGCATTGTGCACTTGCGTAAACATTTATGACGCGTTGATGTCCATGGTTCACATTTCCTTGTCAGGGGATCGACTTATTTGCGGCGAGGCATCATTCGTAACAGAGTATTATCTTTCTGAATGTAGTGATGAAAGAGTGCTGCGCCAGCGTGAGCTGCGATTAAAAAGTAACCTATATTTGCCCAGGTTTCGTGAATATTTTTTATCAGTGCTTTAATTTCGCTGTTTGGGGTAACAAAGGGAGACACATTGAAACCAAGGAAACTCCACGATTTTCCACTGTAAGCCATTAAAGCAATCCCCAGCAGAGGAAGCGCAAGGAAGGTTATATAAAGCATGATGTGCATTAGCGAAGCCGCTTTCATTTGCCAGGCAGGTGGCGGTGGCACAATAGAAGGATCACTATAACGGTGTTTTATAATCAGGCGTGAAAACATTAACACCCAAACGAATATACCCGCATTGTAATGTGTTTCTCGCATCAGCAGATAAGTACTACTACCTTTAGGAAACCAGCCACGGAGTTCCATCGCGGCATAGGTTATTGCAACGAAAAGCAGCGTTATCCAATGTAAATAAATTTGAGTTTTTGAGAATCGGTTCATTTTTGTAGCTCCTGTAATTTTCACAGTCAAGCTATCCCACGAACCTTAAAAATTCCTTATACAGAAGTGGTTTTAAGAATTTGTTATTTAAAAAATTGATAGTGCACATTGTAACCAGCCAATATAAGCAATGGCGTGAGCACAGGTATCTTTCTCTGTTGGCCGTATTGTGTATGGAATCCGTTATTGGTTAACTCAATGCGGGTTAGCTTATTAATATACAGACACGTCATAGTGATGAGCGTGTCTGTAGCTAGCTTGCGTTCAGTGGCGTTTGTGGATGGACCAGTGGCAGTTATGATGACTTACTAAAGCGGCATCGAGGCGTTATCATGAGAATACTCAATGAGACATCATTTCCTCGACCACTTCTTCGCTACTCAACTGATATGGATAATACGTTGGCCAGTTTTCCATTTCATTTAATAAAGATTGCTGTGAATCATTACCCATAAAAATGTGAAAATGAGATGATTTTCGTGGTGCAATTATATGATCGCTAAATTGTATATATTTAGGGGCTTTGCTTTCAGGATCTTTACATTCGAATAAGTAACGAACGCCTTTCTTGCCTGATTTATAGGTGAGTATTTTGTATCCATCGTAATCATATTTACAGGATGTTGTTTCATTATTTCTATGGAATTCAACAATGCCGTCCTCAATGCCAATCATCTCGATATCTGTCGCATAACCTTTGTGATAATAATCTTTAATTTCAGCAAATGTTTTAGTTTTATCTGCATCCGCTTTCTTCTGAAAGACGGGGTCAAGTTTGCCACTTTGCAGTAAAGGATAAACGGATTGCCAGACTCCATCCCAGTCACTCAGCTTTCGGTTTTGTACATTGGCATCATCAAAAACACCATTAGCAGCTTTTTGTTCGACCTCTGTTAAGGGTTTGCCGTGTGAGTGATGACCATGCGAAAAGGCAGGAGCGCTAACCATAAAGACACCTAAAGCAACAGCCAGTTTGTGAAGACGAATCGCCAAAACAGTTTCCTCCAGAGTCATTGTATATGATGTGTAATGTTATATTGTAACATATAACAAAATGCAACAACTCTTAGGAGACAAGAGAATAGTTCTCTCAGGTATGATTATCTATCTTATTGAAATAACATAAATTATGTTGGTAATTTGAGGTTGATGACAAACGAAACATAACCTGATGTGATCTGCGTAGGCCGGATAGGGCGCTCGCGCCGCATCCGGCAGGGATAACGCGTACTTTGTCGGCAATATGAAGTTATACAGATAATTTGTTGTGAACCTGCTTGCGTAACCGGTTAAAAAGGGAACGCAACTTCTTATACCGTAAGGCTAAAAGCAGTAAAGCCAGCCCAGCGTAGATGAGCGGCTGCGGTGAAATAATCTTCACTGACCACAGATAATGTATTGGGGCCAGGATCGCGACAAGATAGACGAAATTATGCAACTGTTGCCAGTGCTTGCCGAGTTTTCGCTGCATCGCCTGGGTTGAAGTAAACGCTAAAGCAAGCAAAATAACCCAGCTGATAATTCCTAACGTTAAATAAGGCCGGGTAATTAACTCCTTGCCTAATAACGCCAGATTATTCACGCCCAGCTCCAGCAATGCGTAACTGGTTAAATGCAGTGTCGCCCAGGCAAAGCACCATAAGCCTAACAGGCGGCGAGTGCGTATCAATAACGGCTGTTTTGCGTAGCGTGCCAGAGGTGTGATTAACAAGGTCGCCAGCAAAAATTTCAGTGCAGTGCGACCGGTAAAATGCTGAATATCTTTCATCGGATCGGCACCCAGTCCACCGTGATTGATCGCCCAGACCAGCCAGAGAAACGGCAACAATCCGGCAAGATGCAGGCTAACTTTCAGCCATGTCACCTGTTTTGCTGTCAGACGCATTCAGAAATTCTCCCGCAAATCCAGGCCACGATACAGCGATGCCACCTGGTCGGCGTAACCATTAAACAGTAGCGTTGGCTGGCGCTGAACATCGAGGATGCCGCCTGAACCAATAAATCGTTCGGTAGCCTGTGACCAGCGCGGGTGATCAACATGCGGATTAACGTTGGCGTAAAAACCGTATTCGTCAGGCGCTGCCAGATTCCAGGTGGTTGGCGGACGCTCGCGGGTCAGCTTAATACTGACTATCGATTTAATCCCTTTAAAGCCATATTTCCACGGCACAATCAGTCGTACCGGCGCGCCATTTTGTGGCGGTAACGCCTTGCCATAAACACCCACGGTCATCAGTGTGAGCGGATGCATTGCTTCGTCGAGACGCAATCCTTCGACATAAGGATATTTCAGCCCGCCGCCGATAAAGCGGTCCTGCTGGCCTGGCATTTGTTCCGGTGCATAAATTGTTTCGAAAGCGACATACTTCGCATTGCTGGTGGGTTCGGCAAGCGCCAGCAATTTGTGCAGCGGAAAACCAATCCACGGCACCACCATCGACCATGCCTCCACGCAGCGCATACGATAAATACGCTCTTCCAGCGGGAAGCGACGGGTTAAATCATCGTGATCGAGGGTCAATGGTTTTGCCACTTCGCCGCTGATTTTCAGTGTCCATGGATCGGTTTTCAGGCTACCAGCATTAGCGGCGGGATCGGCTTTATCCAGCCCGAATTCATAGAAGTTGTTATAACCGGAGACTTTATCTGCTGGCGTCAGTGGCAGGTTATTTTGCCAGGCGGCAGGCTTGCTGAACTCCAGCGGTTTTCCGGCGGGGGCGGGTGGGCGATCGTTCCCTTTAAACCAGCTAAGCAGATCGGCATGCGCAGCGTGAGGCAAAGAAAGTGCAGCTGCGCTGATGCCCAGTGCTTTTAACACCTGCCGACGCTTCATAAAGAATACCGACTCGGCCGTAACATCTGATTCTTTTAAAAATTGATTCTTTTTCATAAGCCATCACACTTTTTTGTCGTTAGCCAGCAAGAGCCGTTTACTGTTAATCTGTCAGGGAGTGTCCTCCCTAACAGTAGCAGAGATCTGCTTTTACATATTTATGCTTTAACTGCCACGATAGGTTGAATACCCATATTGGCTAAGTAATAAAGGCACATGATAATGCTCGTTCACTTTATTAATATGAAATTCAACGGGGATCTCAGGGAAGAAACTTTCAAGATTTTGTTTCTTGAAATAGTCCCCGGTTTTAAATACGACACGGTAATCGCCAGTAGTCGCAGTTTGCTCGGGCCACAGTGCCTTAATTCGTCCATCCTTATCTGTTTTGGCGGTATTAAGTTGTAACCAGCCGTTATCCGCCTTCTTTTCAAGAGTGACTGTCACGTCAGCAGCGGGTTTTCCGGTTTGCTGGTTCAAAATGTGCACGCTAAGAATGTTTTGTTGTGCGGCATAAACCAAAGAAGGTAATGAAAATGCTGCCGTTGCTACCGAGAGTACTAAATAACGCTTTAACATGTTTATATCCTTGTCATGTGAATGAGTTTTGAGGATAGCGAAAAAGCGGCCAGGGTAACCTTACAGCAGCATTACAATTTTGTAATGAACCAGGCTGTTTCTATAACATATGATTTATGGCATATTATTTTCATGAAGATTTTACTTATTGAAGATAATCAAAGGACCCAGGAGTGGGTAACGCAGGGGCTTTCCGAAGCGGGTTATGTCATTGATGCCGTTTCTGATGGCAGAGATGGGCTTTATCTTGCGCTGAAGGATGATTATGCATTGATCATTCTGGATATTATGCTTCCGGGTATGGATGGCTGGCAGATCTTACAAACGTTAAGAACAGCAAAGCAAACCCCTGTTATTTGCCTTACTGCAAGGGATTCTGTCGATGACAGAGTCAGAGGGCTGGACAGTGGAGCAAATGATTATCTGGTAAAACCTTTTTCATTTTCTGAGTTGCTGGCAAGGGTTCGGGCACAATTAAGGCAACATCACGCTTTGAATTCAACATTAGAAATCAGTGGCTTAAGAATGGACTCTGTAAGTCAAAGTGTGAGCAGGGACAATATCAGCATTACACTGACGCGCAAGGAGTTTCAGTTACTTTGGCTACTGGCCTCCAGAGCTGGCGAAATTATACCCAGAACGGTTATTGCGAGTGAAATTTGGGGAATCAACTTTGATAGTGATACCAATACGGTGGATGTCGCCATTCGCAGGCTCCGCGCAAAAGTTGATGATCCTTTTCCTGAAAAGCTAATCGCCACAATCCGGGGGATGGGCTATTCATTCGTAGCGGTAAAAAAATAATGAAAAGATTATCTATAACCGTCCGTTTAACCTTGCTTTTTATATTGCTGCTGTCTGTTGCTGGCGCTGGAATTGTCTGGACTCTCTATAATGGCCTGGCAAGTGAGTTGAAATGGCGCGATGATACAACACTCATTAACCGGACAGCACAGATCAAGCAGTTGTTAATTGATGGGGTAAATCCAGATACGTTACCTGTATACTTTAACCGGATGATGGATGTTAGTCAGGATATCTTGATCATTCATGGTGATGGCATCAATAAAATTGTTAACCGGACAAATGTCAGTGATGACATGTTAAATAACATACCTGCTAGTGAGACAATCAGCGCAGCTGGCATTTACAGAAGCATTATTAATGACACTGAGATTGATGCTTTACGAATTAATATTGATGAAGTTTCGCCATCATTGACGGTTACTGTGGCTAAATTGGCTTCAGCCAGACATAACATGCTTGAACAGTATAAAATTAATAGCATTATAATTTGCATTGTCGCCATTGTACTTTGCTCAGTATTAAGTCCGCTGTTAATCAGAACGGGATTACGAGAGATCAAAAAGTTGAGTGGTGTAACGGAAGCGCTGAATTATAACGATAGCCGGGAGCCTGTTGAGGTTAGCGCATTACCGAGAGAACTAAAACCTCTTGGGCAGGCGTTGAATAAAATGCATCAAGCCTTAGTCAAAGATTTTGAACGCCTAAGTCAATTTGCTGACGATCTCGCTCATGAACTTAGAACGCCAATTAATGCATTACTGGGTCAGAATCAGGTTACGCTCAGTCAAACCAGAAGTATCGCTGAATATCAAAAAACAATTGCCGGTAACATTGAAGAGCTGGAAAATATTTCGCGGTTAACAGAGAACATACTGTTTCTTGCCAGGGCAGATAAAAACAATGTTTTGGTGAAACTGGACTCGCTTTCTCTCAATAAGGAAGTCGAAAATTTGTTGGACTATCTTGAATATCTTTCAGACGAGAAAGAGATTTGCTTTAAGGTCGAGTGCAATCAGCAAATCTTTGCGGATAAAATTTTACTGCAACGAATGTTATCGAATCTTATTGTTAACGCCATTAGATATTCGCCAGAAAAATCGCGTATTCATATAACCAGTTTTCTTGATACCAACAGCTATCTTAATATTGATATCGCCAGCCCTGGAACGAAAATTAATGAGCCTGAAAAACTCTTCCGTAGATTTTGGCGGGGAGATAATTCGCGTCATTCCGTAGGTCAGGGACTTGGTCTTTCTTTAGTCAAAGCGATTGCCGAATTACATGGGGGAAGTGCTACGTATCACTATCTCAATAAGCATAATGTGTTCCGGATTACGTTGCCGCAAAGAAATTAACATAGGGCTTCAGTACGCCATAAATTAACCGTGAAAAAACGCAGCCACGTCGTGAATACTAACGCGGCTGCGATTGATTATGCGCTTACATTAAAACGTAACAGGGATTAACCCGCGTAAGCTGCCAGCATTTCCTGCGCCGCCAGTTTACCCAACGCATTCGCTGCGAAAGGACTGTCGCCGGTGAGAAGTTTACGGTCCTTATGTACTCGCCCGGTGATGTCGTCATTAATGATGTTCATGCCCATTTTCTTCAGTTCTTCGCCGAAGTACCAGGTGAGATGACCCGGCATATAGCCTATCTCTGGCGTTTGTTTGTCAGCGGCGTCTGGGAATGCACAAATGGAATAACCATTCAGTGGGTTATCGCCGTGGCGAAGCGCCAGAAAAGCCGCCGGGCCGTGGCAAAGGGAGATAACAAAACGGTCATTTTTGATTGCCCACTGTAAAGCAGCAGCCACGTCCTAGCTTTCTGGTAAACCAATAAGTGCGCCATGACCACCAGGAACAAAGATTGCTGCATATTCGCTATCAGCGTTGAGGCTGGCGACAACATCCGCGAGTTTCTTCGGATTGCGGAACAACGATTTATGCTGCTCAAAGAATGGCATTACTTTTTCATCTTTGTGCGGCATAGCCCAGTATTCAAACTTGGTCATCAGACCGGAAATGGTCGCCACTTCGAATTCGAAACCTGCAGCATGGAGATGATACAACGGCAGCAACGTTTCAATCGGATGGTTACCGGTCGAGAACAGTTTTCCGTTATCGGTCGGCAAATAACGTTCGTCCGCGGCGATCACCAGAATTTTATGCTTACCGCGATACGGTTTTGGATAGTCCACGCCATCAAGATCAGAGACGGGACTGGTATATTGGCTAAGCGAATATTCTGAAGGGAAGAATGCATTATCTTCAGCAATATCGACCTGCGGATTTTTACTTGTTTGAACAGTCATAGTGTATTCCTTATTGTTGCTTAGTTAGGGTAGTCACTATATTTGCGACTGAGCTGGTCGCTATTTTTAACCAGGCTGGAAAATTGAGTCAATATATCGAAAGCGGTAGTCGGCGGGTGTAAGTATGTAATGATGATGCTGCACTGGTGTTGAATATTATTCACGCCAAATTTTCCTTATTGAGCAACGTCGTCGCAAGTGGCCTCAATGATTTTAGACCATTATCAGAGGTACGGGGCGGCGGGGAGAGATTTAGTGCTGTGGAATATTGTGGTGCTGATGAATATTTATATCCCGGATTGGTAGAGAAAAAGCTTATTTCATGCACTATTTTTGCAAATATTTCTATATGGGAAGCGTGTTTGTTACGGGTTAATTCATCAGAATGTGCATTTGGGGTGTTGGCTGGAAGAGTCGCTGGTAGATGTTATTGTGCCAGCAGGGGCAGGGTAAGGTACTGTATCGATATGCTTTGGCAATTGCATGTGCCGCAGATGGAGATGAAATGCCAATAAAAAAGCCTGAGTTCGATGAGGGACGAACTCAGGCTAGTGTTAAGTTTTACAGTAACACGCCGCAGCGCGTTGGCTGATTAGAACTGGTAGACTAAGCCCACTGCAACGATGTCATCGGTAGCGATGCCGTTGTTTGCGTAGAAGTCATCGTCGTTGTCCAGCAGGTTGATTTTGTAATCAACATAGGTGGACATGTTTTTGTTAAAGTAATAGGTTGCACCAACCTCAACGTATTTAACCAGATCTTTATTGGTATAATGATAATTACCATTGTTGTACATTTCTTGACCACCTAAATCCTTACCTTTAGATTGGAGGTAAGCAATTGAAGGACGCAGGCCGAAATCAAATTGGTACTGAGCAACAACTTCAAAGTTCTGAGTTTTGTTAGCGATACCACCGCCGCCAAGTTTCCCATCGGCTGAATGAGAGTCGCTGCTACCATAAGCGGTCATATTGCGAGTCTCTGCATACATTGCTGCTAAATATACATTGTTGGCATCGTATTTAGCACCAACAGTCCACGCTTCTGCAGTACCACCACCTGCATAGCTATTACCATAGAAATGATTGCCATCTCCATACCCACGAGCAGCTTGGTTATTGGAACGGTCAGAATTAGAGTAAGCAGCACCCAGACTTAAACCTAAGTCGAAGTCGTAGGAAGTAGACATACCGAAACCATCGCCATTTTCTTTAGCAAGGCTACGGCCATCTCCGCTGCCAGATCCTTCTTGGCCAAAGAGACTGTCACTGCCACTTTCATTATTACTCTGATATTGCAGCGCAAAGTTCAAGCCATCAACCTGACCAAAGAAGCCATTGTTACGGTAGGTTGCAACACCGTTGGTACGACCGTTCATGAAATTGTCGGCACCAGCATAGGTATCGCCACCAAATTCTGGCAGCATATCGGTCCATGCTTCGATGTCATATACGACACCGTAGTTACGACCATAATCGAAAGTACCATTCTGACCAAAACCTAAACCTGCGAAAGCCAGACGGGTAGCAGAGTTATCTCCATCGCCTTCTGTGCCATTTGCTTGCAGGTTGTATTCCCACTGACCATAACCAGTGAACTGGTCAGCGATCTGAGTTTCACCTTTGAAACCGATACGGGCATATGACTTGTCGCCATCGCTGCCGGCATCATCAGAGAAGTAGTGCAGGCCCGCTACTTTTCCGTACAAATCCAGTTTATTACCATCTTTATTATAGATTTCAGCCGCATTTGCTGCGCCAGCAACTAATAACGCCGGGACCAGCATTGCCAGAACTTTTCTTTTCATTATGTATTC
>ERZ835762.1669-NODE-1669-length-10430-cov-3.252241_pt1 | contig 10430 bp, 10 predicted proteins | sample MGYA00519687_ERZ835762 | MGnify/ENA primary metagenome ERZ835762 (study PRJEB31850, sample SAMEA3708783) | human gut metagenome | biome: human gut; feature: human-associated habitat; material: faeces | place: China | collected 2014 ...
GACGGCCTGTCCCTCCAGTATTCCTGGGCCTGGGCGGACACGGAGGGACAGCTCCATGAGGGCACCGCGTGGTATTGCTTTGACGAAAACGGCCGCTTTACGGAAATCCGGGACGTGGTGGAGAACGATGTGTACCCCGTGCATGGGTGAGGCGGCAACGAAACGTTTCCTGATGCCGCTGACTTTTTCGACAGGCAGAAGCGGGGCGGAGGAAATTCCTCCGCCCCGCTTCTGTTTTTATCAGCCGATCCGGGCAGACTGGTTACTGCATGCTGTTCTCGTACGCCTGGATCATCTTCTTACTTAATTGACCAGTACGACCTTTTATTTTTTCAAGTTCTTTTTGCACGATTTCGCCAGTTAAGAGGTGAATTTTCAAACTTATTTGCCTGTCACTGTTTGGAGTAACATCAATCCGTTTAATGAAATTGTCCACAAAGTCACGGTTTATCATTCCGTCCTCTAAATCTTCCAGCTTGAAGGACAGGGCACGTTTTAACCGCTCCACCTGGGCCTCCATCTGTTCCGCAATTTCCTCCCAGTTTGCCATGCTGTCCAAGGCTTTTTCAAGTTCGGCTTTCTGTGCCCTGGTCTTGTCCATCATGCGCTTGAACTCGTCAAGCGTCAGATCACCAGATACTTTCATATCCAAAAGCTGGTCTTGCTTTTCATCAATGGAAGAAAGTTCTTTTGCTATCCGCTCCCGTTCTGTTTTATAATGGGCCGTATCATCCATGACTTGCCGATACTGTTCCAGATAAGTGGCTAAGATTTCATCAGCGCCTTTAGAAAACTCCCGGAAAGCGTCTAGGATAATTGGATTTAACTCACTTTCATAAATTGCTATGGAGCGACAAGAGGCCGTACCGTGATTGATTTTGTGACTGCATAGCCATTTACTGACGTTTGTACCCTTGTAGTGAACATCCTTACAGTAATAGGGCGCTCCGTCCTCAGTACAGTACAGTTTTCCGGTATAAATGTTCTTGTGTGTGGAGCAGTTGCGCCGCCCTTTTACGTCAATGCTCCGCCGCTTAAATACTTCATTGGCCGCTTGCCATAGCCCCTCCCTGACCAGAGCCGGGACAGTAGTGCCGTCCTCGTCCTTATACATGAGCCATTCATCCTCTGGGAGAAATTTCTGACGCTTGTTGAAAATGTCGATAACTTTGACTTTACCGCCCACAAAGTACCCTTTATATTTTGGATTGGTGATGATATTTGACATGGTGGTGTGGGAAAGGCGGTTGCCGTTGTTATTTCGATAGCCCTCTTGAAAAATAATTTCTTCAATCTCTTTCATGGAATACTGATTAGTAGCGTAAAGCTCAAAAATCCGGCGTACCATTGGGGCGGTTTTTTCGTCAATTTCTAATTTGCAGTTTACTTTTTTATATCCCCACATCCGGCACCCCAGGACGTGGCCCTTTTGGATGCTTTTCTGGTGTCCGCGCTTGACACGTTTACTAATTTTCCGGCTTTCGTTCTCAGCGTCAACTAGCTTTTGCTGTATCTGTATGTCGCAATCGGTGTCATAAGTGTTCAGATCGTCATAAAGGAAAATAACAGGAATACCCTTGTCCTTTAGGTATTGGATATTTTGTAAGCCCTCCATTGTGTTACGACCAAAGCGGGAGATTTCACCCGTTACCAGCAAATCATATTCACCCGCAGCACCCGCCGCCAATAGATTTAGAAAGTCTTTCCGCTTTTTGGTAGTCAGCCCGCTCTTCCGATCTTGTCCAGTTTTTGTGTCTCTCGATATAGTCCCGGAAATCGTCAGTCATATTATGGAGGGATGCGGCTTGTGTTTCCTTTTCCGTACTAACACGGGAGTATGTGGAGCAACGGAGGGGAAGGTCTGCAATATCGCTATGTTCTAGTAAATCTCGCAACTCGTAGATTGTCATTTTAACAGCCTCCTTACTGGAAGTTATATCATGTTCTATATCTATATTATAATATAAAATCTTGAAAATGTAAAGGGCAACGGGCCGGAAAAAGTAAATTTTCCAGCCCGTTTTTACTCACCCGTATATGCTTTTAACTAAATTTTGTTCCGTATTTTTGAATCATACTAATTTCCATTTTTTTATATATCTCTTTTGTAATCAGCTCATTTTCTAACGCATATCGGTTGAGCTGAAGCAAGTAAGCTAACATGACCTCTTGCTCCATACGTCTGCGCCCCTCTAACGAGGTAGGAGCCAATTTGTGCGCACCTCTCCTTCCTAAAGATTGTCATTACTTTTCCCAAAGAATGGAGATTTATGCTTATAGGCCCTCCATATAGTAGGCTTGGAACACAGTCCCGTCCCCAGTGATGAAGCGGCCTCTTGCGTCCTTGGGTATCTGTTCGGCGGCGCTGGTGTTGTCCAGGATGATACCGGACAATACGCTTTCGGCCCTGCCGCATACCCGGAAATCCATGTTGTTCTTGATTTGGCCGGGGAGAATGTTAGCGTCTGGCCGCTGGGTGGCAAGTATCAAGTGAATACCAAAGGCCCGCCCCAGGCGTGCAAGGGTGGCAAGCCTGTTTTCGATCTGATTGAGCTTGTCTCTGTCCTCCTTGCTCCGGCCTGTCCTGTCCAGCAGTTCCGCCACCTCGTCACAGGCGAATACCAGCCGGGGAAGCCCCTCCCCAGTGGCCTTGTTAAATGCGTCCAGGTTGTCACACCCGGCATCATCAAACCACTTCTTGCGGGCTTCCAGCACCGCCACAAGCTGGCCCAGGACATAGAGTAAGGTATCTTCTTGGAAACACATGTGGCATTTCTGCCGCCAGACTTTGGGGAAGTCCACGCCGCCCTTGAAATCGGCTATGTAGACCTCCGCCCCCTTGCGGAGTGCCTGCATAAGCAGGAGCTTTAACAGGACGCTCTTGCCGCTCCCTGTGGAGCCGCCCAGCAGGATATGGGGGATATTCGTAAGGTTGACCGTCACAGGCCCGGTGAGGCTTTCCCCCAGGACTAACACAAAGTTGTCCGGGGACAGGTATTTGTCTTTCCAGGGGAGCAGGGCCGGAAAATCGCTTTCAGCGGGGGCGGAATAGACACGGATGATTTTCCGTCCCTCTGCCCATGTCATTTTAGCTATGGTGATATTCAGGGCCGTTTCAATTCTGGCCCGCTTGTCCTCCCATTCTCCCAGGGGTATGCCGCAGGGGTCGAACTCCCAGACCGTCAGCCGGGGATTGTCCGTGTCCTGCCGCTTGGCTATGAGGGGAGGGGCCTCCCCCGCATGGTTGACAAGCCCCACTTTCTGCAAGCCCTCCCTTGCCGCTTTGCCGCCCCAGGGTGTCCCCAGAAGCACCAGGACGGCCAGGAGGCCGCCCACGGCGTAGAGGGGGAGCAGGAGGTTGATAACGGCCTCCAGGACGGGGGAAAACATGCCGTAGGTGTCTAGGCCGAACAGATACGCCCGGAACAGCCAGACCAGCACAGCGCCGATCAGATAGGCCGCCAGCAGCACCCGCTTGTGGGGAGTGTCCCTAACCGATTCCAGCCCTCTTTTCATGCGTTGGAACAAGTGGCGGTTTTCCGTCCGCCTGTTGATGGTATCTTTTTCATTTCTGGTCATAGGGAAATCCCCCTTTCTTGTGAATGACCGTGGAGCCGTCCGGGAGGTACTCTATCACGGTATGAATACGGCGGAGGAACGCCCGCCAGGTTTCCGGCCTGTCCCACTGTTCCGATCTATATTGCTTCTCCACGGGAAGATTGGAAGTAATATAGACCATCGTATAACAAGCTGTTTTGTCGTTGTACCGGGCCGGAAGCGCCAAAGGGTAAATATCCAGGTAGTTGAGCATATCTTCAATCGGTATCTGACTGCTGAACTCCTCGAAAACAAGCACTTCCTGCCCGTGGTAGCCGTCAAAGGAAACGCCTCTTGCGGCCCGATAGTTTGTCACCCGGTAAATGCTCCGGGGGTCGTGGGTTTCGTAAATGCTCCTCGTCTTGCCCGCACCGCTGGCCCCGTAGAGATAGGACACCTGCAAGGGCCTGTTCTCCACGGCGTACTTTTCCGCCGTCAGGGTTTGCCGGAGCAGGTCAATGTCACGGACACGAAAGGCCATAGCCGGGTTATCGTCTATGATTTCCGTGGTGGTCATGCCGTCCCGGATATTCTGGACGAGACGGAACATCTCCGGGTGTTTCTCCGCCCGTTCCGGGGGTATCTCGCCCCATTCCTCGAAAGTCCCAGGCACCGAAGTTTCCGCCTTGTCCGTGTCCGCCCATTGGCCATCTTTCCGAATGTACGCCCGGTTGTCCTGTACTGTTCCGTATGCCTTTTCGATATGGGCCGTTGGAAAGCGGTTTTTGACGGTGGAGAAGCGCACAGGCGATGGCGCATAGAAAAACAAGTGCGTGTGATATGTCCCCGTTGACGCTATTTCATCACCCATGCAGTAATAGGCGGGAGAAAACCGCTGTAAGATTTCCTTGATTGTGCTATGATCTAACCCGGCCTCCAATGGATTGTTGATTACCAGCGCCCACTTGCGGGATTGGCTGTTGTTGCCCATGTATGGCCTCCTTAATTTGCTACATGCTACAAGTTTCCCATAAGGGGTAATACTAACCCCTTATGGGAGGGGCGGCGCTGGCGCTGCCGCCGGGGGCCATTTCCTTGAGGGAACTGTCCTAATCCCGGCTGGCCTCACCAGCGCCGCCCAAACATCAGGCTTTTGGATTTACCAAATGGATACCCGTAGCCTTGGCCCCCACCTGGGGCTGGCCCTGGCTCCAATAGATAAACACCTCTAGGCCGTCGAAACGAACTTCGGCATAGCCGTCCGGGGCATCCATGAGCTTATCCCCGTCAATGCGCACATTGATTTTGTCCAGGCCCTTTTCCGGCAAGGCCACCGTATAGCGGTAGCCGAGGACGGTATCTGTCCGCCTGTTGTTCTGGTACTCGTAAGCCGGGGACACCTCCACCAGCCACAGCTTGTTCCCCAGGCTCCGGGGGTCGATAGTCAAATCGGTAATTTTCATGGTAAAACATTCCTTTCCTATTCAGGGGGGCGGCGGCTGGCCCGGCCTCCGCCCTGGCTGATAAGTTCACAAGTCCTTGTGTTGTACCTATCATAATCTGAAACAGAAATGTTTTCACGACTTACTAAGTCAGAGGTGTTTCCTGGTGATTTCAACGGCTTGCCGCAAATCTGACGTTTCAATCAGCCGTTTTTCCCGGCATTTTCTGACTTAGTAAGTCAGAAAATTTTTCGTTGCTTTATTTCCGCTGTTGGGAGCCTAGTAGCTCACCTTGCTTGTGAAAGCCCATGTCCTCCAAAAACTTATTGCACTCAGAGATTGTCAGGCTTTGGCTGTTCTCTATGAAATACGCATAGATACGGTGTAGGGTGTTTCTGGGGAGCAAAGTATATCCGGCTAGTGCGATCAGGTGATAACCTGTCAGCGTGTCCAGAGAAAAGCCCACGCACAAAGAGACGATTGTTGAAAGTTTGGGCTGTTCGGCTTCGTTTTGGAGCCTATAATACATCGTTGAATCCAGGTCAGTACAATCAGAAAATGTCCTTGGATTGATATGTTTCGCTGTAAATAAGCGGTGGATTTCTTCTTTACAAGTTCCTTTGGGTTGGCAGGCCAGAGCGAAACGGCTTTCAAAGCCGTCCACACTGATTATACCCACAGTTACCTCGTATTGAAAGAAATGGAAGGGGCCGCCGCCGGAGGTGGTGGCGCTGGGGAAAAAGGTGTATGCCATAAATAGACAGGCTGTAGAAACAAGGCATACAAATCACCTCCTTTTGCGGAAAGCGTATCGGTGGGTAGGAACTGCCCCCGGCGGTGCCACCTTGGAAAGCCATACCAAAAATAAGCATAAAAAGAGTACGGCTTTTCTCAAAAAGCTGTACTCCTTCATACCTATGGCAACAAGTGTTGCTGTCTTAAATTTTTCATGAAAAGGGCATAATTTCCCCTTTCCCCATTCTTTCCGTCAGTATTGCCTCAGCCTCGCAGGTATCACCCGCACCAGCAATAGGGGACTTGGTTCGCCTCACTCCGCGGATTATACGGAAACGCTAACGCCGCCCATCGTCCACCAGGACAAGCGTTTTACATTTGGCAAAAATCATGCCGTTACCGGCCCCTTGGGCATATTTATAAAACAGGTGAAGTTACCCCGCAGGCACATTGGCAGGGGAGGCATCCCCGCATGCCGTTGGCTCCACTTCCGCAACAAAGCGGTTTCCCGCTACTGCGGACAAATCAAACTTCACGCACAGCCCATACACAATTCCCGGATGCACTTATGCGCCCATATCCATAACGCCGGGGGTCGGGCTGACGTATCAAAAGCTGTTCCCGCTTCTGGCTGTTCCCGTCCGTAATCCTCGTGCGGGGGCCATTTGCGCAACTTTTAACATATTTAGTATATCTTCTTTCCCTGCATACGTCAAGAACAAAAATCGCCCCTCCGCATTAGCGGAGGGGCGAGGCATACGGCACATTATTCAACTTCATATCCATCAAAGACATTCCATGACGAATCGCCACGAATGTATTGGGTACGCGAATAAACAGCCCCCGGCAAAACATATCCGACTGCATTTTCAGGATTAAAAGCGTCCTCCATTGGATGGTATTCGCCGCAATGATACGTCATAGTCGGAATTGAAATATAATAGGCATCATATACGGCATCAGGTGTATCCATATTAAAGTATACGAGAATTATATTTTGACCATCCTGAGAAACACGCACACGTGTCCCAGCACTTCCTTGAACTGCTCCAGTCGTCCCGGATACTTTAATAAAATCGACGGTGAACGTGATTTTTTCCTCTGATAAATCATAGCCAAATAGAGCCTCGTCTCCGTAGAAAATGATAAAATCATCATTTTCAAACGCAAGGTTGAAACCAACCCCTACGGGGGCGTCCATATCCAGATTATCAAATGCAAGCTCGGATAAATCTCTCTCTTGGCTGTCCTCTGGCTGAAAGGAATTGTTCACTATTAAAACAACTCCAACGATAATAATGAGGGCGACACAACATATGCTTATAATGGCCTTGATTGGAAACTTTTTTCTCATATCATTCTTCCTTTGTTTTTCAAACAACCCGAATGATATAAGTAAATGGGTCAAGGCCCGTACCGCTCACGACAACTTTCCACTCTCCCGCAACGTTAAACAAAACACTTCCACTGACTACATTCTTATTAGATGCCTTAAATGTATACGCAGCGTTAGCTGTGTTAGGTTTATAGACCTTCATTGTCAAGGAGGACACAGCAGACACCGAACGTCCATAAAGGGTCTGGCGCACTCCAGAAGTCCCCTTAACCAAGGCGTTCTGAAGGTCGGCATACAAATAATTGGAGGTCGCGCCATTCGCCCCTCTTAGATAACGGGGAACCATGACATAAATCTTGTTATCCGTGGAGGACTTACTGCTGGGGAATCTCGTAGACAGCCGGATATTTTTTGCGCAATTATTGTAACAGGTATAGTAAACTGTCTGACGTGTCGTTCCAGTAGCGTTATTTATAATAACCGCATGGCCCAGGGGATCCGCGCCATTAACATGTAAGGCTGCACCAATCAAATCATTCTTTGTGAGGCCCGAGCTTCCCACCATATTATCCGAATTGTAGGGAACAGAATGAGTATCACACACAATCCCGGACTCAGTAGAAGAAGCTTTTACACCATCTACATACACCTTGAATTGAGAGCATTTAATCCAACTATTCCATCCTTTATCGCTTGGACTGCCGGGGTCGTTGTAGTTTGGATGATTATATTTACTATCGGTAGACCACCACTGATAGGAGCCAGAAGTATCCATTACCAACCTGTCGTTAATATCGTCTGGCGAGTTACTTCCTCCAAACCCAGCCCAAATACACTGTGACACAAAAAGTTGACAACTCGATGAAGACCAATAGAAATTTTTGTTTCTGTAGGATGGGGACTTATTACCATCATCCCCAGACGAAGAATAGGTCAACGCATAATTAACAGCATTTTTTGGAATATATTTCCGGTCTGTGCTAGAGTTTGCAGCAGGTACTAATTGTCCAACGTTATCATCAGATGTGGCTGGCTCTGAAAGTGCAAGCTGCTCATTTTCTTCAAAAGCAGCGTCTATCCCCTCGATTGCTTCTGACAATTTAAAGTCGCTGTCACGATACGTCTGATAAAACAAATCATCAGATTCGACAGACATAACCAACCACTCGCCGTCATATTTAACCAACGAGATATAATAGTGGGTTACCATCATAGAAGGCTCGTCACAGTCGCTGTACTGGAAATCAATCGTTTCATACACATTAACTGTGGCGAAGTCGCCGTCAATATTACCGTCAACTACATCATAAGAGGGAGTAAAGTATTTATATGTAGTGTTCTCTAGCTCGTTAAGATGCCCATAGTAGGCAACACTGTCCCGATGCAACTCCAAGTTTTCCTCAAAAGCCTGGAGTGTCCCGGTGTTAATGCTGGTATCTTCATATGGTACAACAGCTTGGGCCGATCTAAACGAAGGATATTCCGCGATACTCTGGGAAAGGACTGCCTTTTCATTTTCGGGAATTACTTCTATAGTGTGCGCTACCAAGTCTTGAGCATCGTAAAAATACTGAGAGTATGCCGCATCTTCCAGATAAGATGTGGCAACCTCTATGGCCGCGTTCATGTCCGGCGACATCTGAGAAATGGATGTCGAAGAAGCGAAAGCGGTAGTCGAGAACAAAAGGCAAACTACCAGGGTAAGACCAATTACTCTTTTCTTCACTAGAAATCTCTCCTTTCTTTCAGCACCATTAACAGCAAAACTCGTCCCGTCCTTCTAAAAAATGGCGCATGAGCAACCTAGAGAATAGGAAAAAGCTCATGCGCCATCAATCAGAATTTGAATCCGCTCCCTCCAATATTGATACCACGGGTAGAGACTATTTTCTTTAGTCGTCGACAATAAATTATGCATAATAATTGACTCCTTAAAGATGACTATTTTTATATATTTAATATAACACAATAAATTGGAAATTGCAATTCTTTTTTGGAAAAGATAGCTTTTCGTCTAAAGCAAATAATCGAACTATCCCAAAGTGGTCATAGCCCCGGCTGCGCCCCCTGTCAATGGTCAAGATAAACGGCCCATGTGCCGCCATTGACAGGGGGGCGTAGCCGGGGCTTATCGGTAGTTAAGGGGGGCTAAAAGCCCCCGTTTTATTCACTTTTTATTGTGGTTGAGGCTTTTCTAAATGAACAGCTAGAAAATAAAAAAGCGCCCGCCCCTACGGGGGCGGGCGGTGTATTTACGACATGGAATTAGCGTGCAGTTGGCGGGGGGTATTCTTTCGTCCAGACGAAAGCAAGGGCCAAGGTAAGCCCCACAGGAATTTGAGATTACCTTGACCCTTTGAAAAGTTATAAAACTAAGCTATATTGATATGTAATCGGGATTATATGCTTGTCTACATTCCGATTTGCCCTGTTTATCACTACTGTTCGTACTGGACATATATGTTTGACCATCTGGCCGCCAACGGAACCGGCCTCACGGCTGGTCAGATCGCCATTGTAGCCCTGCTTCAGGTTGACGCCAACCTCCTGGGCGGCCTCCATCTTGAACTTGTTCAGGGCCTCACGGGCGCTGGGAACCACGGGCTGGTTGGAATTGGAATTGTTAGAGCTAGACATAATAGCGCATCTCCTTTGGTGACAAATTTGTTGGATTCGGTGAATCCAGACATAGCTTTGCCCCAGGGCGGATTTCTATGTGCGCCATTTTTTGCTGGTCGGGTCTGCGAAAAAAGGGGAATAATAATACAGATAGATAAAATTGAAGTAAACTGTGTCGGTTTTGGAAAGAACATCAGAAATAGAATAAAAGAGAAGATAAAAAAGAGGAAAATGTACCGCTGCCGCCCGGCGGACGCGGTTAAAGGGCCCAGGCATGCCACACACCGTCCTGCTGCTCGCGCTGGAGCCGTCCCTGCCGGCGCAGATGGTCCAGGTGGGCGATGCACTCGCCCACGGCAAACCACTTCTGGGCCAGGGGAAAGTCGTCCCAGCTCCTGGAGCGGATGTTCCAGGTCATGTGGGCGGCGGCTTCATAGGCGGTGCTGCCGGGGCGGGCGCGGAGGATGGCGGTCAGCTCGTCCAGGCGGCGGGCGTGGTGCTCCAGCAGGGCGTCCACCCGGGGGGCCAGCGCACCGGGGCGGCGGTGGCCGGGCAGAGCCAGGCGGGCGGGCAGCTCCCGCACGGCCCGCAAGCTGTCCAGATAGCATCCCAGGGCGTCCTCCATGCCGTTCCAAGGCGTGATATTGGGGCTGATGTCAAAGAGCACGTGGTCGCCGGTAAAGAGAATGCCGTCCGACTCGTCCCAGAAGCAGAGCTGGCCAGGGGTGTGACCGGGCGCGGGCAGGCAGGTGAGCCGGCGG
>ERZ835762.1685-NODE-1685-length-10316-cov-3.029237_pt1 | contig 10316 bp, 7 predicted proteins | sample MGYA00519687_ERZ835762 | MGnify/ENA primary metagenome ERZ835762 (study PRJEB31850, sample SAMEA3708783) | human gut metagenome | biome: human gut; feature: human-associated habitat; material: faeces | place: China | collected 2014 ...
TGGCTGGCACGCGGGTTCATCCTCCTGTCGGATGTATACGTAGCTATGGATAAAAAGCTGGATGCCCGTCAGTACTTGCTGAGCCTGCAGCAGAATTACCATGCTGACGATGATATCGAGAATATGATTGAAAGCAGACTGAACAACCTTAATAAGTAACAGAGTATGAAATATAACAATTATATCCTTTTAGGAATTGCTTTTACCGCGCTGCCTGTTTCGATACTGGCTCAGACGCAACCCAAAGATACGACTGTAAACCGCAGTGGTAGAGCAGCAATATAACCCGGACATAATGGATGCTTCCAAAGTAAATGTCCTCCCTAAAGTAGAAGAGCCTACTGTCAGTAAAAAAGAGGTGGAATATGCTACATTCACTACGCCCGCCACTTCAATTCCGATGGGGACAATAGGAGCTTACACCGGCAAGGAAATACAACCGGGCTTCATTCCGGGATACGTCCGTCTGGGATACGGTAATTATGGCAATCTGGATATTTTGGCCAATTACCTGTTCCGGCTCTCGGATCAGGACAAACTGAACGTAAACTTCAAGATGGACGGAATGGACGGAAAGTTAGATATGCCTTTCGGTGATACCCGAAAATGGAATGCCTTCTATTACCGCACAAGGGCAAACGTAGATTATGTTCACCAATTTGCCAAACTGGATTTGAACGTAGCCGGTAATTTCGGCCTGAGCAACTTCAATTACGAACCCTACGGATTCAAGAAGCAGAAGTTTACTTCCGGTGATGTGCACTTCGGAGTGAAATCGACTGACGAGACCCTACCGCTGCAATACCGGGCGGAGACCAACCTGATGTTATACGGACGCCAACAATGTCAGCTCTTCGGAGGAGTAAACGAAACGCTGATACGCACCTTGGCAACCGTAAGCGGTTCAATCAGCGACGAGCAGACAGTAGCTATCGGATTTGCGATGAACAATCTGATCTACGGGAACGAACTGAAAGAAAATAAAGACCGGATAAAGAATATTTTCAAGAGCCGTACAACGCTTGATCTGAATCCCTACTACGAATTGAATGATGACAGTTGGAGAGTACATGTCGGAGCCAACGTAGACCTCTCTTTCGGAAATGGAAAAGCAGTACGTGTCTCTCCGGACGTAAAAGCTCAATATGTGTTCTCCGACAGTTACGTACTATACGCCAAAGCAACCGGAGGCAGACAGTTGAATGATTTCCGCCGATTGGAGACTTACAATCCATACCTCGATCCGGGACAGGAAGTCAGAGACACTTATGAGCAACTGAATGCCGGATTAGGATTCAAAGCCAGTCCGACACCGGGCCTCTGGTTCGATATATTCGGCGGATACCAGAATCTGAAAGATGACTTGTACCAGTCGGCAGACCAATGGATTGGTGGAAGCGGAGCAAATTATATCGCTTTGGGACAAACCAATACGGATAACTTTTACGCAGGCATCAAAGCCAGCTACGAATACAAGGACCTATTCGCCCTATCGGCAGGAGGAACCTATTATCACTGGGATACGGACAACAAAGGAACCGATTCGGGAGCTTCCAGCTACGATGAAGCATTGTTGATGAAACCGGAGTTTGATTTTGGTATTCATGCAGAAGTTCATCCGATACCCACACTCTGGCTAAACGCAGGCTACCAATATACCCGCAGAGCCGAACGATACAGCGTAGCTTACGGGAAAAGTATTCCTGCCGTCAGCAATCTGAGCTTGGGAGCTACATATAAAATTTTCAAGGGAATCTCGGCATATGTAAAGGCTGACAATTTGCTGAATAAGAAATATCAGTACTACTTGTATTATCCGGTTGAGGGAATCAATTTTGTAGGAGGACTTAGCTTCCAGTTTTAAAAGATTCTTATAAAAAAGGTCTTTTTTTGCAAAAAATATCAGATTCTCTCTATATTATAAGGTAAAGAAAACGTTTTTTTCTACTTTTGCGGGCAATTTATATGTTTTAATATCACAGATATGCAGAAAAACCTTGTCATTGTCGAATCTCCAGCAAAAGCAAAAACGATTGAAAAGTTTCTTGGGAAAGATTTTAAAGTTCTCTCAAGTTACGGACATATTCGCGACCTGAAGAAAAAAGAATTTTCTATCGATATAGAAAAGAATTTCAAACCCAAATATGAAATACCGGAAGAGAAACAAGAGCTGGTCGATAAACTGAAAGAGGAAGCAAGCAAAGCGGAAACCGTATGGCTCGCATCCGATGAGGACCGTGAAGGAGAAGCTATTTCATGGCACCTTTACGAGGTACTGAAACTAAAACCTGAAAATACGAAGCGTATCGTTTTTCACGAAATCACCAAAACAGCCATACTGAAGGCTATCGAACAGCCGCGCGACATTGACATAAACCTGGTGAATGCTCAGCAGGCCCGCCGCATCTTAGACCGCATCGTAGGTTTCGAACTTTCACCTGTGCTGTGGAAGAAAGTGAAACCGGCGCTCTCTGCAGGCCGGGTACAATCGGTAGCAGTACGACTGATTGTAGAACGCGAACGCGAGATACAGGCTTTCAAAAGTGAAGCCTCATACCGTGTCACTGCGGTTTTCCTGGTACCGGATGCCGATGGTAAACTGGTAGAGATGAAAGCGGAGCTGGCTCGTCGCCTGAAGACGAAAAAGGAAGCCCAAAAGTTCCTCGAGTCATGCAAAGCTGCCACATTCTCCATTGAAGATATCGTAACCCGCCCGGTAAAGAAAAGTCCGGCGGCTCCCTTCACGACTTCTACCTTGCAACAGGAAGCAGCCCGCAAACTCGGGTTCACTGTAGCACAGACCATGATGGTTGCCCAGAAACTTTATGAATCGGGATTGATCACTTATATGCGTACCGACTCGGTCAACCTGTCGGAATACGCCACAGAAGGCAGCAAGGCCGCCATCGCACAGATGATGGGTGAACAGTATGTGCATCCCCGCCACTTTGCTACAAAAACCAAGGGTGCTCAGGAAGCGCACGAAGCCATTCGTCCGACTTATATGGAAAACCAGACTGTCGAAGGATCGGCGCAGGAAAGAAAGCTATACGACCTGATCTGGAAGCGTACCATAGCCTCACAAATGGCAGACGCCGAATTGGAAAAAACAACGGCAACCATTGGTATCAGTAGCGGAAGCGACAAATTCACCGCTACCGGAGAAGTTATTAAATTCGATGGTTTTCTGCGCGTATACAAAGAGTCGTATGACGATGATAACGAACAGGAAGACGAGAGCCACCTGCTGCCTCCCCTGAAAAAAGGGCAGATACTGGAACATCAGGGCATTGTAGCTACCGAACGCTTCACACAACGCCCCTCGCGTTACACTGAAGCCAGCCTGGTGCGCAAACTGGAAGAATTGGGAATCGGACGTCCGTCAACTTACGCACCGACTATCTCCACCATCCAACAACGCGAATATGTAGAGAAGGGCGATAAAACCGGAGAAGAACGTTCATTCGACATACTGACTCTGAAGGATGATCAAATTACAGATGTCAAACACACGGAAGTTGTCGGGGCGGAGAAATCGAAACTGTTGCCGACCGACATCGGTACTGTAGTAAATGACTTTCTTACCGAATATTTCCCCAACATCCTGGATTATAACTTCACAGCTAACGTAGAAAAGCAATTCGACGAAATAGCCGAAGGTGATAAAAAATGGACAAGCATCATGAAGGACTTCTACAAGGAGTTCCATCCGTCAGTGGAAACGACACTGGCTACTAAAACCGAACATAAGGTAGGCGAACGTATCTTGGGAGAAGAACCTAAAACCGGAAAAACCGTATCGGTAAAAATCGGACGCTTCGGTCCCGTTGTACAGATCGGCACAGCCGACGATACGGACAAACCCCGCTTCGCACAGATGAAGAAAGGGCAGTCCATGGAGACCATCACACTGGAAGAAGCACTGGATTTATTCAAATTGCCGCGCAAAGTAGGAGAATTTGAAGAAAAAACCGTAACCATCGGTACAGGACGTTTCGGACCTTATGTATACCATGACTCTAAATATGTGTCTTTGCCCAAAACCTACGATCCACTGGAAGTTACACTGGACGAAGCTATCGAACTGATTCTGGCCAAGCGCGAAGCAGAAGCGAAAAAGCACATCAAAAAATTCGATGAAGATCCGGAAATGGAAATCCTTAACGGCAGGTATGGCCCATACATTACTTATAAAGGAAGTAACTATAAAATCCCGAAAGATGTAGTACCGGCCGACCTGAATTACAAGACTTGTCTGGAAATCATTAAACTGCAAAGCGAAAAGGCAGAAAGCGCTCCGAAACGCGGACGCTATGCCAAGAAGAAATAGCCATACTCAAGGCTCCCCGATTAAAAAGCACGGATGATACAGAATCTGCCAACTTCCCCGAGAAGTGTGCAGCATCTGTATCATTTGTGTTTTTTTTATTTTCCCAACTATTATTCAGCAAGTTATCACTTTTATTGCATATCTTTGCCGGACAAACAAAACAAACAATCTATGAAGAAAGTCATTTTAGCAGTTGCCTCTATTGCATTGTGGGCTTCCTGCATCGAAGACGAGAAAGATTATTCTCAGATTATTGAAACACGTGTGGCAAACTGCGAAACCTCTCAGGATTTCGACGTGCCTATCAAAGAAGGGTATACGACCTTTGTGACTTACGGAGAAGACACCATAGCCGTAGCCAATGAACCCATCACCATCCGTATACCTAAAAATACGGCAGTTTCGACCCGTGCGGGAGATGGGATCAACATTAGTTATGATGTTCTAAAAGAAGGTGCCGAGACCACTTACGCCAAGACCTGGCAGGCAGTCATGTTTGAAGATACGCAAAACGGTGATTATGATTATAATGACTTAATCATTCACGTACAAAACACTGCAAGCAATCACGCTTACCAACACCCTGACGAAACCTGGCAAAGCATAAAAATTCAACCGATTGCTTTAGGAAGTATTAAAACGATAAAATTGGGATGCATCTTGTCCGATGGTTCCGAACATATTATCAGTAATGACGTAAGGACTGATCTGTTTTCAGGAAAACAGGGATTCATCAATACAGTTGACGACAATACTCCCATACGTTATAGGCTCTCCTCAACCAATATACAAAACTATGCTTTCGCCAAAACAGAACAAAAAGCAGCATGGGTAGCCTGGTTTATCGAAGTAGACGGAAAACGGATGTACGCTGCCAGCTCAGATATCGATTACAAAGTATACGATATGGTAAATAAGGAGAATATGCCTTACGGCCTTGCCGTAGCGAGTGGTAACGGTACGTTCAGTTATCCGCAGGAAAAGAACAGTCTTTTTGAGACTTACCCCGGTTTTAGCGACTGGATAAACGGAAAAGCAAGTTCCATCGGCAGCTTCCAAAAGGAACTCGTTTACAAATATTGTTCCGGTGGCATCATAAGCGAAGATGGCAAGTCACATAAAATCTGGGACTATCAGGATCTACAATAATTTCTCCGGAACTTATGAGGCAAATACGACTACGGGATTCCTTTAGCAGTTGTTCTGACTAAAGAAATCCCGTAGTTTCTATTTTTATTCAAAGAATATCTTACATTCTGTCCGGTACTTCAATGCCCAGCAATCCCATTCCCAAACGGACAACCTTGGCAATATTGGCAGACAGAGCGACACGGAACAGTTTCACGTCTTCATTCTCTTCACGCAGGATACTGAAGTCATGATAGAACTGATTGTATTCTTTCACCAAATCGTAAACGTAGTTGGCGATACCTGACGGGCTATAGTCTTCACCGGCCTGACGCACTACTGCGGCAAAGTCGGCAACCATCTGAATCAATCCCTCCTCTTTCTCACTCAGCTCGATATTGGCCGGAAGCACTTGCGGAATCACAATGCCTGCTTCGGCTGCTTTACGCAGAACGGACTGGATACGTGCATAAGTATACTGGATAAAAGGACCTGTATTACCGTTAAAGTCAATAGATTCCTTCGGGTTGAAGGTCATGTTCTTACGGGCATCCACTTTAAGGATAAAGTATTTCAGTGCTCCCAGTCCGACGATACGTGCAATGTCGTCTGCCTCTTCCTGTGTCAGCCCGTCCAACTTGCCCAATTCCTGAGAAGTTTCCTTGGCTGTCGCAATCATTTCCGCCATCAGGTCGTCAGCATCTACCACCGTACCCTCACGCGACTTCATCTTGCCTTCAGGCAGTTCCACCATACCATAAGAGAAATGTACCAGGCTCTTGCCCCACTCAAATCCGAGCTTATCAAGCAAGATGGACAATACCTGGAAGTGATAGTTCTGTTCGTTTCCTACCACATAAATCATCTTATTAATAGGATAGTCGGCAAAACGCAATTTGGCCGTACCAATGTCCTGAGTCATGTATACCGAGGTTCCGTCTCCACGAAGCAGCAGTTTATGATCCAATCCTTCCGCCGTCAGGTCAGCCCAGACCGAGCCATCTTCTTTCTTAAAGAAGAAACCCTTTTCAAGACCTTCCATCACTTTCTCTTTGCCTTCCAGGTATGTATTGGATTCATAATAGATTTTATCGAAGCCCACTCCCATCTTACGGTAGGTTTCATCAAAGCCTTCGTATACCCAGTTATTCATCATCTGCCAGAGTGCACGCACTTCTGGATCACCCGCCTCCCATTTCACCAACATCTCACGCGCTTCATTCATCAGCGGAGAGGCTGCCTCGGCTTCTTCCTTGGTCATACCTTTCTCCATCAACTCCGCTACCTCGGCTTTATAGTGCTTGTCGAAAGCGACGTAATAATCGCCTACCAGATGGTCGCCTTTTTTACCCGACGACTCGGGTGTTTCACCATTGCCATACTTCTGCCATGCCAGCATCGACTTGCAGATATGGATACCACGGTCGTTGACGATATTGGTTTTGACTACCTTATTTCCGTTCGCCATGACGATATTGGCCAGTGCATTACCCAACAGGTTATTGCGCACATGGCCCAGATGAAGAGGTTTATTGGTATTGGGTGACGAATATTCAATCATTACCAGCGGAGCATTTTCATCCGCTGAGACAATGCCGTATTGTGCATCGGCATGAATCTCATTCAACAGCTCGATCCAGGCAGCCGACGCGATGGTCAGATTCAGGAAGCCCTTGATCACATTGAAAGCTGCTACAGCCGGTTCATTGGCTTTCAGATACTCACCGATTTCCTGTGCGGTTTGCTCCGGGCCCTTCTTCGACATTCTCAGGAAAGGGAATACCACAAGGGTGAGGTGTCCTTCAAACTCTTTCTTTGTCTTTTGCAACTGCACTTGCGCGGCAGGCACATCCTGTCCGTAAAGCGCTTTGAGTCCGCTGATTACGGACGCCACAAGTTTATCTTCTATCTTCATATCCAAGTTATTATTCTGCGCGCAAAGATACAAAAAAAGGAGACGTATCAGCGTCTCCTCTCTTAATTTCTTTTCAACTATAAATGCTTATTTTATAGCATCTGCCAACTCAGCACCTGGCTTGAATTTAGCAACTTTCTTTGCGGGAATAATAATCGCTTTCTTTGTAGAAGGATTGATACCTGATCTTTCGGCTCTTTCAGCTACAGAAAATGTACCGAAACCAACCAAAGAGATTTTGTCACCAGCTGACAAAGCTTTTGTAACCGAAGAAAAGAAAGCTTCAAGTGCTTTCTTAGAATCCACTTTACTTAAACCGGATTCTGCTGCCATTGCATTAATAAGTTCAGCCTTATTCATAATACGTAAATGATTAATTAATATATGTTACACAAAAGATATCCTTAAAATCCTCACAAATATAGAGTAACAAAACAACATATCAAATAAAAACATCAAAAAAACACATCAAATTATTGAAAAAGAACTAATAGTAGATTATTTTTCTGCTGTAGAACAGAATTTATTCGTATTTTTGCGTCTATTATCATGTGTAAAGGAGCTAATGCACACATTATCACATTAATTACATTAACAAATTAGAAGAATGCCAACTGTAACAAAAAACCTGATAATTATCAATGTCCTCCTATTCCTCGGTCAACTTGTAGCGCAAAGCTACGGGATTAACTTATCCGATTATCTGGGTCTCCACTTTTTCCTCGCCGACAACTTCAATCCGGCACAGCTATTCACTTATATGTTTATGCACGGAGGATTCAGCCACATCTTTTTCAATATGTTCGCAGTATGGATGTTCGGCCGGATTCTTGAACAAGTATGGGGACCGAAACGTTTTTTATTCTATTATATCCTCTGCGGCGTGGGCGCAGGCCTACTTCAGGAGGTGGTGCAATACATACAGTACGTGACCGAACTGTCGCAATATACCAGTGTAAACATCGGTACGGGCATTATCCCCATGAGTGAATACCTGAACATGATGACCACAGTGGGAGCTTCGGGATCCGTATATGCCATCTTGCTGGCTTTCGGAATGTTGTTCCCCAACCAGCAGTTGTTCATCTTCCCGCTGCCTTTCCCCATCAAGGCAAAGTTCTTCGTCATCGGATATGCCCTGATAGAGTTGTACGCAGGCTTTGCCAACAATCCGGGTGATAACGTGGCACACTTTGCACACCTCGGAGGAATGATATTCGGATTTATCCTGATCATGTACTGGAGAAAAAAGAACAGAAACAATGGGACATATTATAACTGACCTGAAAGAAGCGTTTCGCAGAGGAAACGTCTATATCCAACTGATATTCATCAACGTCGGTGTATTCGTTGTTACGACGCTGATCGGTATCCTGTTGCAGTTGTTCAACCGGAGCGCGGCAGGGATCTTTGAATTATTAGCTTTGCCGGCATCCTTCACACGGTTTGTGTGGCAACCATGGTCCATCTTTACTTATATGTTTATGCATGCAGGATTCCTGCACATCCTGTTCAACATGCTCTGGCTTTATTGGTTCGGTTCGCTGTTCCTGTATTTCTTCTCGGGCAAACACCTGAGAGGCCTTTATATTGTAGGCGGAATCTGTGGCGGGCTGCTGTATATGATCTCTTATAATGTCTTTCCGTATTTTCGCCCAATGACCGCCTACTCCACCATGGTAGGCGCATCGGCTTCGGTGCTGGCCATCGTAGTGGCAACCGCCTATCGGGAGCCCAATTATCCTGTACGCCTTCTCTTTTTCGGCAATGTGCGTCTGAAGTATCTGGCCCTGATCGTTGTGCTGACCGATTTATTTTTTATCACCTCAAGCAATGCAGGCGGGCACATCGCCCACCTGGGGGGGGCACTGGCAGGACTCTGGTTTGCGGCCAGCCTGAACAAAGGGAAAGACATCACTTCATGGGTTAACAAAGCGCTCGACGCAATCGCCGCCCTGTTCAGCGCCAAAACCTGGAAACGGAAACCCAAAATGAAGGTGCATTACGGAAACAATACCCGTCAGAACGATTACGACTACAATGCCCGTAAAAAGGCACAGTCGGACGAGATAGACCGCATTCTCGACAAACTGAAGAAATCGGGTTACGAGAGCCTGACTACGGAAGAAAAAAAGAGCTTGTTCGACGCAAGCAAAAGATAACGCATGAAGCATATAGGCAGATTAGCCCTATTCCTGTTCCTGGCCGTCAATGCATTCTTCATCGGAATGTTGCTGCTGACAGCTTACAGTCCGTACATCAACCCTGAAGTACACCCGGTGCAGTCGTGTCTGGGACTGACATTTCCCATCTTTCTCGTCATCAATTTCTGCTTTCTGGTCTTTTGGCTTATCGTGCGCTACCGTCTCGCGTTGGTACCTCTTTTAGGATTCCTGCTTTGTTATCCGCAGATCAGGACGTATATGCCCTTCAACATGGGACCGTCCGGACAGCCGGAGAACAGCATTAAACTCCTTTCGTACAACATCATGTCCTTCGGCAACATGAAGAAAGAGAATGGACAGAACCCTATTCTGAACTATATAAAGAACAGCAAAGCCGACATTGTCTGCATGCAGGAGTATGCGGGTTCCGAAACAGCCAAGATACACCTCAACAATAAGGAGATCAGACAAGCCTTAAAAGACTACCCGTATCGTCACATCAAACAGGTGGGAAAGACGGGAGCCGGCAGCCAGATAGCCTGTTACTCCAAGTTCCCCATTCTTTCCGCCCGTATGCTCGACTATCAGAGCAACTACAACGGCAGCATGGTTTACGATATAAAAATAGGAAAAGACACCGTCTTGCTGATAAACAATCATCTTGAATCGAACAAGCTTACCCGCGAAGATAAAGTAGTATACGAAGACATGCTGAAAGACCCGAAAGCAGGAAAAGTGAAAAGCGGTATCCGGCAACTCGTCAATAAACTGGCTGAAG
>ERZ835762.1699-NODE-1699-length-10167-cov-6.546183_pt1 | contig 10167 bp, 10 predicted proteins | sample MGYA00519687_ERZ835762 | MGnify/ENA primary metagenome ERZ835762 (study PRJEB31850, sample SAMEA3708783) | human gut metagenome | biome: human gut; feature: human-associated habitat; material: faeces | place: China | collected 2014 ...
CCGGCTTAATGCGATTGACCACATAGTTATTACGCTTCAGCTTTGCCACCTGCCCCGGACTGGTCATTGTATGTATCTTCTCAATCAGAGTTTCGCTTTTCTTCTTTGTAATGAACTTCGATGACTCTACTGCATCTATCAGCAACTTCAGTTCCGGCAATTCAAACTTACGACTGGCTACAAAGTATTTGCTCTGAGTAGAATGGATAGTAACAATATCCATTCCAAACTCCTGAAGTGCTGCAATATCCTTTGTAACCGTCGTTCTATGTGCAGATATTCCGTATTCATCATTCAATATATTGATTAGCTGCGTCGTCGAAAGCGGATGTTCCTCGTCCGTTCGTTCCTCTAATATTTTCTTTAAGTATAATATTCTCGGCTTTGTTTCCATTGTTTGCCCTTTCCAAGCTATTACTCATATAGTCCTTTGAACATTTCTCCCTGTATCACGCTGATTTGTTCAGTCGGAATTACTGTTTCATCCTGCATAATCAGTTTGCGTTCAAATTCATCAATCTTTTTCACTATGCCGGAATGCGTGAGATATGCTCCTCCGGATTTTTTATCATCAGGCACGAAATAAGTTATTGATATTTCCTGTTCTGTGCCGATATTATCTCTAATCATATTTAATTGGTCATTTAATTTCATAATGACTTCATCGCTTAACTCTAACCGTTCATCTGTTAGCCTTGCAGTCTCTTTAATGGCTGCATCGTGTCCTGTAAGTGCCGCAAAAGGTGCAAACTGTGCTGCTCTGTCGTGAAGTGACATACGAGGATGGTTCTTCGATGTCGGATTCGGCAGATTGATTATATCGTCATAGGAATGTTCATCCATCTGTTACAGCACCTCCTTTGCTCGACAAACTTGAAGTTGTTTATCCAAAATGAAATGGAATAACCATATCAAGTAAAACCGCAAGAACTATACTAATCGTTCCCATTAGCGCAGAACTCCTCAATGTGTCTCTCCTCAAAACAATAAGTCCAATAATAAAGACTATCACTTCCAAAACAGATTTTGCATTAAAATACCAGCATCCATATACAAAGCACATATTGAACAATACTGCCAAAATCAGCGCTGATAGTATAAATGCCAGTTTGCTTTTCCCCTTTGCATACCAACAGACAAAAGCCAATAATGGAGAAACAGCTGTAAATCCAAACCAAATCATCGCATAACTTCTTGGGAAAAATCCTGCAATATAGTTTGAATACAAATAGTAGCTTGCAACCATACCAACAAAGAATACAAAAACATTGATGCTTGCTCTTATTGCAGAATTGCTATAAATAGAAATACACAGTGCAATCAATATCCAGATTGCAAAACGCCCAAGAAAATTACCAATATCTAAGATTCCATTTATTGCCATAAGCACACCTGGAAGTTCAGTTTGACGAAAATCCAGATATTTTGAGAAAGTTCCCAAAGCTATTCCGAGAAACAATATCGCTATGGTATTTATAAGTTTTCTATTATTGGATATTGGATTTTCTGCATTCCTTATATCATTCAAAAAATTTATCATAATTACCCTCACAAATTCTAATTTTCCAATTTAACAAACTTGAATTTATAGTCCTCTCAAAACCAATTTGCTTTTTCTTCTCGAAATACGGGAATATCACTATCTCGATATGGATTGTAATTATGAAGATTGCAACCAAACTCTTTTAATGATTTTATTTTGTTATCCTGTGTCCATACAATTAAAGATATTCCGTCAAATTCTTCAACATTTCCATTATTCATTTTGCTTTTAAAATACCACTCCACGATTGTTTGATTGCCTTGATGAAAAAATTGCTTAATCTCCCAGACAAGAACACTTCCGCGTGTATTCCATTCGTCAAACCAGTGCTTTACCGTTTTGCGGTTTTCATATTTAGGACTCCAACTCTCAGTATATACAACATCATCTGTAAAAATATTGTCAATTCCTAAATCTGCTTTCTTAATCCACATATCAAACCATAATCGGATAATTTTTTCTCTCTCGTTCATAAAGTACCTCCATAACTTCCGATTTTCTCAATTCTCCAAACTTGAATTGACCGAGCTGATAGTTACCGTTTTCTAACACTCCATTCATCATCTTGAGCTTTTCTTTCAGCATAGTAACCGCAAGGCATATCCTTTAGAATACCAACAGAATTATCTAAGTCGAATACTGATTTTAAGGATACTAACTTTGCTTCGTCTGTTTCATGTGCTTTTCCACATAGAAATTGCCACATTCCATCATCTTCATCATGTGATACATACAAAATAGGTTCTCCATTCTCTAATATGTGGCAACAGGTTATTGTAGCTGTATTTGGTGCATCATAAAATGGGAATTTCATATTTAACACTCCTTTCAAACTTGAATTTTATAACTTATCAATCCCAATATAATATTATCATATGGTCTATCTTCTTGCGGTCAGTCAGCTCTATAATATGAGGATTATTCTCTTCCTGAGCTATAATCCATACTTTATAGTTTCCACATTCATCACTATCTCCAACAAAAGAAATATTACTTGGTTCAGCAACACCACTTTTTTCAATATATCTCTCTATTTGGGAAATAGGTAAAACTGTGTCAATCCAAAGAGCATCGGCGTATGTTGATTTTTCTCCTTTACTATTTGTGATTTCATAGCCATAAGTAGATACATAAATTACACTATCTGAGTCAGCAGACTTAATCTGTGCTACAAAGTTTTGTAAAGGATTAATATCTTCTTCGTCTAAACAAAAACTATTATAATCCTTACTTTTTTTATCAAAGTAATTATCAAATCCCATCAGAACATCATCATTCAAATCAAATTTTCTTGAATTAAAAACTATTTCTAATATGCCCATATTTTATTCCTCAAATTTCAGTTTATTTAAGCCTTATGACCGCCGATTTGCTCGTTTCGGTCTTTGGCGGTTGCACCTTCTTCAAGGTTCATTCCCTTCAACACAGCATTCTTGCCAAACTTCTTTTTGATACTCAGCATTGCTTCTTGCATACGCCTTTCCCGTTCTAATTTTTCTTCTTCCTCCGCCTGCTTCTTCCTCTGTGCTTCGTAATCGGTAAAGAGGTCGAGTTGCTGGTATTCATCTTCCTGCTTGACGGATTTTTCATCAACAAGTTTATTCGCTGTGATTGTTATTCTGCGTACAAGCAAATGCTCGTCAACTATCCTGTCATACAAGTCCATCACGGCGTTGGTAATCAATCGAGTAGAGGAAGTCTTTTTCTCAAGATTCGCTGTTCCGTGTGCGTGCTTTGGAACTTTGCGTCCATATCGGTCAATCGTAACCTCGCCTTTGTATTGATATTTTAGGCTCGGATTACTTAAATTCTCAATATCATAGCCGATTGTCAACACAAGCTGGTCAGTTACAAGTCCTTTATCCACCAAATCAAGCACCATTTGGTCGGTCATTTCTTTTACAATCAACTTTGCCTTTTCGTAATCATACGGGCAGTGAAGTACCTGTCCTGAACATACACTATTGGTTTCCGGCTTATAGGCTTTGACCTGCTCCATCGTACAAGGTTCATATCCCCAAGCATGGTCAATTAGCAATTCCGCATTGATTCCAAACAGCTTGTAGAGCAGTTCTTCGTTATACAGTTCATTCGACTTTCCGATGGAACACCTTGCAATATCTCCCATAGTAAAAAGTCCATGTTCTTCCAGTTTCTTTGCATAGCCTTTACCAACTCTCCAGAAATCTGTAAGCGGTCTATGATTCCATAGCTTTCTGCGGTAAGACATTTCATCCAATTCGGCAATTCGCACACCGTCCTTGTCCGGCTCAATATGCTTTGCCACGATATCCATTGCAATCTTACACAAGTACATATTCGTGCCGATTCCGGCTGTTGCCGTAATTCCTGTTGTTTTCAAAACATCCTGTATCATCGTCATGGCAAGTTCCCTTGCAGTCATCTGATAGGTATTCAGATAATTGGTTGCATCTATGAATACTTCATCAATCGAGTACGGGAAAATATCTTCCGGAGCAATGTATTTCAAGTAAACACTGTAAATCTTGGTACTATATTCCAGATAGTATGCCATACGAGGTGGTGCAACGATATAATCAATCTCCAATGCCGGATTCGCATTTAATTCTGTACTGTCATCAGACGAACCAGTAAATGTACGATTTAGTGCTTTCCACCTTCGGGTATTATTAGCTTCTTTTACCTTTTGCACGACTTCAAACAAGCGTGGTCTGCCGGGTATCCCATAACTTTTTAATGACGGAGATACCGCAAGGCAGATGGTTTTCTCTGTCCTGCTCTTATCTGCAACCACAAGATTTGTTGTCAATGGGTCACGATTTCGTTCTTTACACTCCACAGAAGCATAGAATGATTTAAGGTCGATTGCGATATAGGTCTTTTGCTTTGCCATCATTCTATGCCCCCTTTTAAAAATCCTTTGAGTAAATTATGCTATCGTTAGTGTCAATCCTCGGTATAAAAACCATCCAATACATATGTTGTGACTGGTGTTATATACAATTCATATTTAATAACCAGTCTGATTAAATCATTTCCGTCAATCAATGTTATCGGTGTACCTTCTCTCGCAGCCTCTCTTGCCTTATTGGTAAATCGGCTGTTAGTAATAAATACTCCATAATCGGCTTGATATTTGTTCATCGCCCCAAGAAATTGATTGATATCCGGCTCACTCACTGGATTTGAATTAAATCTTTTACACTGAATAACCACTCTGGTTGTTCTAAAATCATCGGCATCTACGTGATATCCATAACCATCAATACCACCATCATTTGACACCTGAACGCCTTTGTTGGTAAACTCCACTCCCATCTTTGTAAGAAGTGCTCGTGAAAATTGTTCAAACTTTGCTGGAGACATATTAGCGATTGCACTCTGAAGTTTTACCTTGAAATCATCTAACAATTCGTCATCTGTGGATTCATTCTCCTCGTCTTCAACCTCCAGTGTTTCTACTGGCTTGTTTTTCGATTTGTTCTTAGTCGAATGTTCCTCCCAATAGCTTCGAGCCTTATCCCTTACTTCTGTCTTAACATCAAAATCTGTTAAATCTACATTTGCTCCATCTTGAGTAAGTGTAATCTTTGGATTGAATTTCACATAAGATATGAGTCCGACATAACTAAGCTCTTTAATAGCAAAATTAAACTTAAAATCAAATTTTTTGTACTGATTTCCTGTTTTATTAGATGTATATAGTTTCTGTTCAAATTCAGCAATATGCTCATCTAACTCACTAATTCTGTCTCTAATTTCAGAACGCTCTAACTGTCCACCTGCTTCCTGAAGGACTTGAAGGATTGGTTTAATAAGGTATGATACTTGTTCTTCTGTATTTAAATCGTCATAAAACATATTTACATTTACACCTCTCATTTACTGTGCATACTTCTTGAAATTCTCTGCCTGCTCAAGAACTTCCTTGTAAACATCATCAATGGTTACTGGCGGATAGCCGAACTCATCAAGCAGCAATATCAAATCCACTTGCAAGTTTGCCTTAATATCATCACGGGCAGACCAATCGGTATAGCGTGACTTATCATCAACAATCAACTTTATCCTCTTGGATAGTTCAATCATTTTATCGTCCGGATATTCAAACTCAAACTTCTTGGAAACTGCTTTCAAAATATCATAGAAAGCTTTTTCTTCATAATCTATACCCATATTCTTGAAGGAGTTCTTTTCTGTTTTCAGTTCAGACAACAACTGTGCAAGCTGCTCCGCAACATCATCAAGGACTTCGTTGGCATACGCTTCATCACGACGACGGTTATTATACTCATCAACAACTTTCTTGAGTCTGTCTGCAAATTCCACACCCATAATCTTATTGACTTTCTTAAACTCGTCAATCGCCTGAGAAAGAAGTCTTTGAAGTATCTTGATTTTCGTATTCGGCAACTGAATAGCATTTATCTTATCCATATACTCATCGCTGAAAATATCCACCGATATATGCTTTCCGGTTTCAAATAATTCCTCAATGCCATCAGACTGAATTGCACCCTCAAGCATTTTGCGGACACGAGCGTTCATCTGCTCAATATCCGGTGCATCGCCTTTTGTCAACTTGAAAAGGATAGAACGGACAGCACAATAAAAATGGATATAATCCTTATCTTCATCAGAGAATTTCTCACTTGAACTACAAAGATTAAATGCCTGCTTCATTCTCTTGACTGCTGCCATAAATCTTCTTTCCAGTTCTTCAGACAACTGCACATACTCAACTGCACGATTCAGGCAGGCAAGCTGTTCAGTAGGAGAACCGTTGAAGAAATCACTACTGTTAAAGTTGTGGAACATCTGACCAAGAACTTCTAACTGGTCTTTTACAATCGTGATAGACTGCTCCACACCTTCAAATTCTTCGCTCTCAAAATTCGTATATTTCTTGAGGGCAGTGTTCATATTTTTCTTAATACCTATGTAGTCAACAATTAAACCTTTATCTTTGCCCTCGCATACACGATTTACACGAGAAATCGTCTGAATAAGGGTATGCTGCTGAATAGGCTTATCAATGTAAATCGTATCAAGCTCCGGCACATCAAAACCAGTCAGCCACATATCTACAACAATGGCAATCTTAAAGTTTGATTTCGGATTTTTGAACTGACGGTCAAATTCTTTCCTATCCTCTTTTGTGCCAAGCATATCAAATAGGTCTTTTTCATCATCTTTATTACGAGTCATAACCAACTTGATTTTTTCCATTGGCTTCAACTCTTTTTTATCTTTCTCACTCAGAACAACACCATCATCACAAATCTTCTTTTCTGTCCATTTCGGTCTGAGTTCCTTTACTATCTTATAGAAATCGTATGCTATATTTCGGTTGGAACATACAAACATTGCTTTGCCTGCTACGGTTGCACCTTCTGCCACACGGGTTTCATAATGCTTGATAAAGTCCTCTGCAACAGCACGAAGTCTATCAGGGTCGCCAATAATAACTTCCATTTTGGCAACTGCTTTCTGACTTTCTTCTACTTGATGTTCATTTGCTCCCTCAAGCTCACACTGTGCATAATATTCTTCAATCTGTCTTACCTTGTCCTGATTAAGCATAACCTTAGCTGCACGACCATCGTAAACAAGATTAACTGTAATACCGTCCTTAACAGCTTCCGTCATTGTATATGCGTCTACAACACCACCAAAGACTTCGATTGTTCCATCAACCGGAGTTCCGGTAAATCCAACATAAGTTGCATTTGGTAAAGAGTCGTGCAAATACTTGGCAAAGCCATAGGTTTTCTGAACACCTGACTCTGTAATCTTAACCTTTTGGTCGAGATTGATTTGGCTTCTGTGTGCTTCATCAGAAATACAAATAACGTTCGTTCTGTCTGTAAGAAGCTGCAAATCCTCTGTGAATTTCTGAATGGTAGTCAGATAAACACCGCCACTCTCTCGTCCTTGAAGCTCCTCACGAAGTTTCTCACGGGACTCAATACTTACAACCGTTTCATCCCCGATATATTTCTTTGAACCTACAAACTGTTTGGAAAGCTGGTCGTCAAGGTCTGTTCTGTCCGTAATAATAAGAATAGTCGGAGAAGAAAAGTATTTGCTTTTCATCAGCATACGGGTAAGAAAAAGCATTGTATAACTCTTGCCGCAGCCTGTCGCTCCAAAGTATGTACCACCTTTACCATCTCCTTCGGGGCGAAGATGAGCCTTGATATTCTCATACAATTTATTTGCCGCAAAGAACTGTGGATAACGACACACTATCTTCAAATCCTTATCTGAGTTATCCGGAAAATAAATAAAATCTTTGATAACTTCAAGCAAACGGTCTTTTCGGAAAAGTCCTTTTATCATCGTTACAAGAGAATTGATACCGTCCAGTTCTTTATCGTCTGAGTTTATCTTTCTCCACGCATAGAAGAAATCATATGGGCTGAAGAAAGAACCATATTTATTATTTGCTCCATCACTGATAACAACAAACGCATTGTATTTGAAAATCTCTGGAATATCTCTACGGTAACGGATTGTAAGCTGCTTATATGCGTCCATTATGGTCGTATTCTCTTGTACCGCACTCTTAAATTCAAGAACAACAACAGGAATACCATTTACGAACACAATGCCATCAGGAATACGCAACTGATTATTTACGCCTTCAATTTCAAACTGATTAACCGCTTTGAAAATATTGTTTTCGGGAGTGTCGAAATCAATAAGTTCAATATAGAGGTCTTTCTGCGTTCTATCCTCACGATTAAGAATAAATCCATCGCAGAGCAACTTAAATACAGCTTTGTTTGCTTCATAAATTGTACCGGAAATATTACGCAGCATTAGAATGACACTATCCACCTCACTCGGTGTGATACCATCTTTCGCATAGCGATTATAAAGGTATTGCTTCAGGTCGTCCGTAAGCAGAACCTCCGTCCTTTCTCTGTGTATCTGGTCGCCACTGACATAGGTGTACCCCTCGTCTTTGAACAACTCCATTATTGACATTTCCAATGCGTGTTCATTAAAATTTGCCATTGCGTTCACTCCTTTGGTATTCTGCATCAAATTATGATGCAACTACACTTGTATAATAAGCATTATAAAGTGCTTGTACTGTTTCATAATATTTATCTTCATAAGTTTCTGCTTGTGCGTCGGTATACTCTAAGAAAAACTGACAATCAACATCTTTGCCAAACTTATTATTTATAATTGTTGCTATATTCTCAACAAGTTCCATCATCCACATACAAACGGTTTCTTCTCTTGTGTGTGCTAGACTTTGATATTCCCATACATAATCAATCGGAGGTATAGGTGTTTCCTTATCAAAATCCATTTTTTTATCTACGAAATAATAGAAATATTCATCAATATACTCTCCAATAGATATTTGAGCCACATTCAAAATCATCATCAGACGATTTTCTTTGTTTATAGGTTCAAAGATATTAGGAGTGCCGTTCCATTCTAATTCTCGGTATCTATCATAGCTTCGATGAAAATATTTTGCTCCATCATACAAATAATCCCTTCCCAAATTATATTTCTCTATATCTTGCTGAAGTTTATCTATACATCCCTGTAACCAATACTTTCCCGTAAATTGTTTAATCTTATATCCGGCTTGATTTAATATCTCATTTTGTAATTCTTCAGAACACCGGCAGTATTCCGAATAAATTTTCCTTGTATGCTTTTCAAGCGGATGTAGATTAGCTGCTATAATACACCACGGCAAATAATCTCTTTCCTCTTGATTATCAATTAGAAAAAGTCGAGCTTTTTCTTGCAATGCTATACGTTCCTTTTCGCATTGCAATTTCTGTATTTCCTTTTCATGTCGTGATTGCAACCAATAAATCAAAAAAGAAACTGCTATTGTTGCCACCAGTGACAATACTCCGATTATAATCTGAATTATATCTGCTAATGACATAGGTTCCTCCTTGTAAATGATAATTTAGAAGCACAAGCCTACTCTATTTACAAAGAAGCCATAGCTTTCCATGAAAAAAACTCAAAACTTTCCGATATTGCCCAAATAACAATGGGAACATCACCCGAAGGAGAAAGTTTTAATTCAGGTGGCAACGGAATTGTGTTTTATCAAGGTAGAACTGATTTCGGCTTTCGTTTTCCAACGGTTCGCTTATATACAACAGAACCCAAAAGATACGCTGATGAGGGCGATATTCTAATGTCTGTTCGAGCACCTGTTGGTGATATTAACATTGCTAAAGAATATTGTGCTATTGGTCGAGGTTTGGCAAGCATTAAGCCTAATAATAAATGCTACTCATATCTTTACTATACAATGATGAACTTAAATTTTGAGCTTAAAAAGTTCAACGATGAGGGTACTGTATTTGGCTCAATTACAAAAAATGATTTATTCGACCTCGAAGTTGTAGTGTTAAGCGACGATGAAACTCTTACATTTGAAAGAGAAGTATCAATCATTGATAAAGCAATCTTAAACAATGAAATCGAGATACAAAAAATGCAAGAGATGACCTCATTACTTCTAAGTAAACTTACTGATTAAGCCGCTAAATTATCATTTATCTTCTGTTTTAAAGCTATTCTATCGGTTAGTGTCTTGTAGGCTTTCACTATTTTTCTCTGCTTTTCAATATCCGGTACTGGAAGTT
>ERZ835762.1712-NODE-1712-length-10092-cov-2.336754_pt1 | contig 10092 bp, 6 predicted proteins | sample MGYA00519687_ERZ835762 | MGnify/ENA primary metagenome ERZ835762 (study PRJEB31850, sample SAMEA3708783) | human gut metagenome | biome: human gut; feature: human-associated habitat; material: faeces | place: China | collected 2014 ...
CTATCGTTCAGATGTGTAGGAGAAGTGGAAACTTCTTTCTGGGGTTTCAGTCCGAATGTCCCTTCATGATAGATACGGCGTGCTTCGTCATAATCTCTTTGAGTACTCATACGCGCTTCATTCATATATTCCGAAAAAATTCGGTCAATGGGAGATTTCAGAAATTCACATTCCAGCACATTTACAGAACTCTCCCCGTTTCTTGAGAATTTGTATGGAGGTTCAGGAAATACCGGAAGTTGGTACGCACTTTCCACTGTTTCATTTATCCCTTCGGTACAAGCTGAGACACTCGTCAGCAGACAGAAAGAAAGTATATATTTCAGTAAGTAATTCATCTTTTTGCTATTTTTTCTTAAGGTAAAATCAAATATTCACAATAAGGATACCTCAGTGGGTTGATCCCTTCCTCATTTTGATATTGCTCTGTTTCCAAACTGGGAATTTCAATCAGTCCGTCGATAGAAACGGCCTTGATACTTGCTTTTATGTTGGAAGACCTGGGTCCCTCTCCGGTAACACACAGATATAGAGGAAATCCCGAATGGACATTAAAAGAGATTTCCAATTTCTCTCCATTATACATTACGTTGGGGATTAACCGGCCTATATCCTCCCGTGCCACTCCCGCACTCTTCTTTCCACAACTGATTGTAACCAGCTCTTTCTTCTCATTAATATATTTCACTTTGTACTGGGCAATGACATCATTTGTAAGGTTTCCATCCCAACTTTTTTCCTGAAACGAGCATATCAGGGTTATCTTATATTGTTCTGCGTCATCCGGTGTTTCCGTACCGGGGTATTGGTAACTTTCCAATGCCTGATTAGGATCGCACAATTGCACGAACAGCTCTCCACGCTTGTTTGCAGGTTTCTCTATCTCTTTGGGTGGAAATAGTTTTTCATAATCTTCATTCACTGCGAAATCTTCTTTTACTGTATTGCAGCTGCATACGACCAGCAGGCAAATTATCCATATATGTTTCATATTCATTCTGGTTTTTAATATTTAAATTTCATCCCGGATTTCAGCTATTACTCCGGTCTTTTCTCCTTCGGGGGCAAGGTGTCTGCTTACCCAACGCATTGTTTTACTGTAAGGGTCAAATACTTTGACAAGTTCACAAACGAATCTCCCCCCCTCTCTGCGGAAATCATAAAAAGTGTATGTTTCACTATACCGTATACCGGGCCTGAAAGTCAAGCCGTCAGCTGTACCTACATATCCCGATCCCAAGCCTTTCACCTTATTCCCAAGCCATCCCTGAGGAGCAAAGTAATCTATGGCAAGAAACAGACGATAGCGTTGATATACTTCCAGTGGTTGTTTCGTATTTCCATCCGTGCTATAAGTGGCATTCATACGCATGTCGCTTCGAAAATAAACCCGGTCAGCCTTACGGATACTTAGTTGAGGATTTTTCATCTTCTCAAAGAACAGCTTATTGTCATATGACTTTCTGATATCCTCCTGCCAACTTTCATCACTCTTCAGTTTTGTAAATACAATATACTCCCGTGCAGGCTCTATATATGAGGATGTTTTAAATATCAGATTTCCATCAATATCTTTTCCTGTATAAAGAAAATCCGAAGAACCGGTGAACCGGTCGTTCACCAAAGAGTGCAGATAGTTATAAGTAGTGAAACTCAGTTGTGTGAATGTATTTTGGCTCACTTCAAACTCACTTTGCCGAACTTCCTGCAAACTCTGCTCGGTATAATCGGCCACAGCCTCTACAATTCCATTGTCAGAGAACCTCATCAGGAAGCAGTGTCCGCCATATCCATATTTATACTTTTCTTCGAATATCCCTTTGGGAAGAGTTATCAATTCGTTCACGTTCGTAAACAGCAGAGAGTCTGTTCGGGGGAAGTAGGTGACAGACCATCCGTAAGGGGCGTTTATAAGCTCCTTTCTCAGCTCGCTAATATGTTTCGCGTTCCGTTCAGAAGGAGATAAGTCGAAGATTTCTTCATCCTTACATGAAAAGAAAACCATTATCAGAATCAGTATTCGAAATCCTGTTTTCATGCTTTTTATTTTTGTTTAGTAAATGCTTTTAATTGCTTTATGCTTCTCAGTTGAAGATAATTAAGCGAAATCTTAATTTCTTTCTTGAAGTAATCTTCTACCAATTTTTGCTTTTCTGTCAACTCTTTGTATGCCTGGACAGCTTGTTCATTATATGCATTTTGAAGGTCCTGATCCGATCCGGCTGTATAAGGAGTTTTTGCTTCAGTCAAGGCTTTAAGTATATCTTTGGGGGTATGTGTCAGCTTTGAACTGATAATTTCCGCAAAGTCCTTTTCGGGCGAGAGAAGAGAATGGTAGGTAAAAAAGCCTTTTCTATTGGCATATCTGGCCAAAACGAACACTCTACGTCCATGCGTCTCTCCTTTGAAGACCCATGCAATGGGGGTGGTCGATTCGATATATTTATTTCTACTTATGGATAGGAATCTGTTTCTGTCGTAAGGGAAAAGCTCCATAAGATGTCTGGCAAACTGGTGATGTACACTTCGCATTAAGACAAAAACTTTATCTTCATCTTTAGGATCGAACTCGTTGATGTTGTACAGAAACATCTCATTAGTTGTCGCCTCGGGATTGTCTAATAATTCCATCCCGTTTCCATCTACATTTCTTCCTCCGTACATATATATTTTAAGAGGATTCTTTCCCAATAAGAACTTTTCTCCTCCCAAATCGGGGCTTGTGTAGAGATCAATCCATAAGGCCTTGATAGCCTTGAGCACACTTTTTACATTGGCGACTGCGGGAGGATAGATATAGCTCCCGTTTTGCACTACATTTTTGTCCCACCGATATTCCACTTCGATGCCGTAAGGGAGGGTGAATGTATCCAATATCCATTTGTCCAACTCTGTTTTTTCATGCTCTACCGCACCCGCTTCCACTACACTCCGATCAGATAAGGGTGCTTCCTTCTCACAGCCTGCCAATAGGAAAGAGGTAACGAGAAAATACAGACTTCTCCGGATAAAAGATCTGAATTTCACTTTTTTGATTATTATTTTCATACGCTCGGTTTTGTTGTTTAATTATCTTTTAGAATACTTTATCGGGGATTAGGAACCAATCCCCGGTTAACTGCTTCTGTCGGAATTTACAGAAGCTTTCTGGAATCTTCTTTTTCCAGTTGCCTGTAAAACTTATACTTCGATGTACGTTTGACCGATATATAAAAACGGCGAATGTCAAACCACCTCAGACCTTCGTGCAGGAATTCCTGTCTTCTAAAACCTAAAAAGATTTTTATCAGCGCCAACTGATTGATACTCATTCCATAGAATGGAGTATAAGTCTGGTAATTGTCGCCACTTGTCTGCGTATAAGCCGAACGGTTGCAAGAAGGGTACACTCCATACTTGGCAGATAAGTAGACCAACAAATCATCTATTGCTTTATCATACTCTCCAAGCATGGCATACGCTTCCATCCGGTTGAGCATAACTTCGTCGGTAGAGAATAAAACATTGGTAACATACAGCCCTCTGGGACGTATACCTGTATAACCGGATAATGAAAGTTCATCGAATTTTGCTATATATTGTCCGTCGTCTATACGTCCATCACTATAGTTGAACAGAAAGTACGGCTGCATCTTCATTTTCCGGAAATTAAAACATCCGTCTATTCCGTGTTGATTATACACCTTTTCGGCACTTTGGGTTGTTACTCCATATTTTTCTGAGGGGATATTACGTGCTACTCTTGATTCTGTGGTAGTTAACAATAAATTGGCTGGTTCATCAACACCTGCATACCGAATATAGAGATACTTATTATTGGAGTTAAATTCCTTTTTATACTTCTGCCAGTTTCTTAAGACAGGCTTTGGATCGACACCAAGTACATAATCAGAATATGAGACCACCCGGTCCCATTCTCCCTTAATCAGATAAAAGCGCGAAGCAAAAGCATAGGCCGCTTTCTTATTGAAATGAAATTTAGGCTTGATGTAATAAGCATCATCCACCAACGAAAGGCCCAGTTTCATATCCTTTTTAATCTTTTCATACCCCTCCTTCACCGTTCCGCGCTCATAGTCTACCAGTGCATTTTTTTCAGGTCGACTTAAATAAGGTATGCCCGGGGCTGTTGCCGATTTGGCGGTTCCGTAAGGCTCGGCCCAGATATTTATCAACATGAAATGCAGATAAGCACGCAAGAGAAACGCTTCTCCATACAACGCTTTTACCCGATCTGTTTTAGGGTATTTACTGAGTAACTCTAATGCCTGATTGGCTTGAGCGATTCCGGCATAACATGCATTCCAATAATTCAGCGGAGTATCTAAATCTTCCTGATCGTAGTCTTCCCAATAATACATCGCTTCGTTCAACCGCGAATGAATGCCGTTTACCCTTTCTTCCACATTATCCGTACGTGCTTCCAGAAAAGCAAAATAACTGGCTTCGGGATAGGCTCCGGTAAGGAGCTCGGCTATTTTGTCCTCGCTGTCTATTTGTACATCAAGGGTAGAATCCGGATTTGTTTCCAGATAGTCCTGACACGCCGTCAGCAGAAGGATCATGGTACTTAAAAAGATTGTCTTCTTCATTTTTGTCCAATTAAAATTCAACATTCAATGTCATCGTATATTGTTTGGGAGTAGGTAGTGAAACTCCCCCTGATCTATAAAACTCAGGGTCTTGCCCGTTTAGTTTCTTATCCGAATAGATCAGGAATGGATTCGTCACGTTTACCTTTACATTCATCTGCTTGATTTTGAGAAAGGAAAGGAATCTTTGAGGCAGACGATATCCCAACGAGATGTTTTTCATACGCACGAAACTGCCATCGGCCACCCTATTTTGTGAATAGTTATAGGTGTTATAAGCTTTTTCGATATTTTCTTTTCCGATATTCCGTATCAGATCCTGTGAAGGAATAACGGGAATATTTGTTTTCCACTCATCACCGGGGTTCAACCAGCGGTTGTAGTACTCTTTGGAAAATACATTAAGGTCGGCAAATGCCGGATCAAACGACGGGTTCAGCCGAATCTTATTACCTGCTTGCATGGTAACGAAGCACGATAATTCCCAGTTTTTATACTTAAAGGTATTGGCAATACCTCCTATATAACTCGGTTCAATAGGTCCGTGGTAAATAAGGTACGACTTTGAATGCTGGGCATCCAGAAAGTCTGCTCCTGATATTTCACTGTTCACTCCCTTGTTCGAAGGATAAAGTCCGAAATCGAAAGTAGGCAGACCATCACTGTTAAGCCCCTGAAAATTGAAAGAAAACAGAGATCCACGTGGAAAACCGACAATGTTGCCACGTCCGGTTCCGGCCACCATATCGAAGGTGTTAGGGGTATTCAGCAACCGGGTAATCTTCTGTTTCATTCCGCTGATAGTAAATGTAGTAGACCAACTGAATTTCTCACTCAATATATTTTGGGTCTGTACCGCCAACTCCACTCCGCGCGTACACATATCCCCGAAATTAGCATATTTGTAATACTGTCCTCCCACACCGGAAGTACGGATAAGATCTATCAGATCGAACGAATTGCGTTGGTACACATCAAATGTTGCACTAATGCGATTGTTGAACAGTCCAAGTTCAAGACCGAAGTTCAACTCATACATTTTTTCCCACGTCAGATCACGATTTTCCAAATGTAAAATACGCAACGCATTCTCCCTGTCTTTCAGAAGAGTACGGTTGACTATAAGATGGTTGAAAACCGCAGTAGAGTTAATAGCTTGTTCATTCATTTTGGCAGTTAGTCCATAACTTGCACGCAGGGCGAGTCTTGAAATGGTAGAGTATTTTTTCATATACTCCTCCTGATCCAGATTCCATTTGGCTCCGATATTCCAAGTCGGCAACCAGCGAGAACGACTATATTTACCCGCAGTGTTGGATCCTTCATAATTGAATACCCCATTGAAAATGTATTTTCTGGCATAACCGTAAGTAGCGCTGCCCGATAGCGTCACTCCCCTTTCATAACGTTCGGTCAGAGAAAAATAGGTATCTCCTTCATTGGTCAACTTTTCAAAAACCAAGGGGTTGGAAAAGACCTGATTCCCTCTATCATACTGTATCCCATAACCTTGAAAGGGATTGATGCTGCGATCGGCATATCGTATTTCAGTAAATCCGAAAGCGCGTATATTATGCTCGCCCAGTTGCTTATTATAATCCAAAGCCAGACGTCCCAAATAACTTCGCAAAGAAGTTTCCGTTTTATTGAATATACCTCCATGTGTCAATGCCACCCGGGGCAGTTGCATCGGATCATCTTTATTCTTCAACAGATAAATGTTTTCGCGGGCTACATAGGGAGTCTCGTTGGCACGAAAAGCCTGTATCACATTAGATCCTTCAGTTATAAAATGCGAACTTTTGGTAACCGCATGACGTATCGTAGCCAATCCTTTTACTTCAATGTTGTTATTAAGCCTGTATGAGAGTTCGCCCTGTAATTTGAGATCCAACACTTCGGTTTTAAGGTAATTGTTTTCAAATTCATTCAGGATGTTGAACGGAGCCCAGTTGTTCTGATAGTACTCTCGTTCGCCATCCGCATTATGAGGACGTAAAGTGCGGCTCGTACTTAAAGCATAGCTAAAAGGATTAATATCGAAATCACGTTCGAATGTTCCGATAACAGTATTTTTACGTTGCGAAATCGTTCCCGGCGAGTTTTGGTTGCGCAGATTTCCTTGTGCGGATATAGTAACCTTTATCTTGTCCTCGTTCCAGTAGAAAGAGTTCTTGATATTGGCAGTAATCCTTTTAACATTGTCAGCCAGTGTCCATCCCCTGTCATCATAAAAGCCGATAGAAGCATACATAGCAGAATTCTCTCCTCCTCCGGAAAAAGTCACCGTATGTGTATGGATAGGCTTATATGTAAACAACTCTTTAAACCAATCAGTGTTAGCATACTCTCTTGCGCGCATAAACGTCCGTTTAGCATCATCCGTATTCTCCAGATAATATCGCCCGGTAGTCGGATCAACTGTGTTGAGTGCTTTATACATTTGATAATACACTCCACTGCGACGCCCATATAGTGCATTTTGCAAAGAGAAATATCCCTTTCTGCCCATCTCCTGATAAATAGACATACTCTCCTGAGAATTGAGCAGATCGAAATTCGTATAGGAAGGAATAGAGCGCATGCTTAGTTCGTATGAATAAGAAAATCTGTTCGGCGAATTCCTTTGACCGGATCGAGTGGTGATTACGATCACTCCATTCAATGCTCTGGCACCATAGATCGAAGTTGCCGAAGCATCTTTCAATACCTGTATATCTTCAATATCAGATGCATTCAGCCCGGCAACAGCCGAACTGATGAGGGTTACAGCATCACCCGAAGCCAGCTGGTCAAGTGTAAGCGAGACAAGATCTTCGTATACTGCTCCGTCTATAACCCATAGAGGCTGTACATTCCCCATTATGGAAGCACCGCCCCGTATATTGATCCGGGGTGCCGCACCGAAACTTCCTGTTACATTCTGTATGGAAAGTCCCGCGATACGTCCTTCGAGCATGCGCGATACATCCGATATACCGTTTAGCTTGATTTCATCCAGTTTTACCGAAGCTGCCGCCCCTGTAAAAACCCTGTTTTTAATCTGTTGATAGCCGGTGACCACCACTCCCTCTATCTCTTGTACATCATCTTGAAGTATTATATTCATTATACCGGACGTGATTTTGACTACCCGGGGTTTCATTCCCACGAAACTCACTTTCAGCATCTGCCCTCTCCGAGCTTTAAGGGAGAACTTCCCTTCCACGTTTGTAATAACCCCTCGTGCTGTTCCTTCCACTACCACCGTAGCTCCCGGGAGAAATTCTCCAGTTGTAGAACGTACTGTACCTTTTATCTCTGCCGGCTCCTGTGCCAGACAAATCTGAGAAAAGATTGCCAGCAGCAAACTACTAATTACAATTTTTATAATCGATGTTGCATTCATTGTTATTTATTCTTTTTGTTGTTTATCACAATTGAATTTTAATATCAGAACTGTACATTAGCTCCTGCATAGATTCCAAAAGGATGTCCTGCTCTCAGACCCGCAGGATGGCGGGATGTAAGGTAAACCCTATTGGTCAGGTTGATCGCGTTTAACCTGAGCGTCAGATATTTATTTACAAGTACATTGACCGAAGCGTCGAGTATAAGGTTCGCCGGAACTTTCTCTCTCTCCGCAATTGTTCCCTGCCCGGGTGAGGTGCGCATGTCACTGTTATAGCGTGCACCTATATTTGCGTAGAACCATTTATATTCTATCCCCAATTGCATGTTCAGAGCGTGTTTGAAAATATAAGGTATTTCATCACCTCTAACTACATTACCCCATGAGTGGCTTTCGAACGAGTTCCTCATTTCCGTATCCGTATAAGTATATGATAACTGCAAAGGCAATCTTAGGCTACAAGTATGAGGCAGAGGCTGATATTGCACCAGAAACTCCGCACCTTTTACTCGGGCCTCTCCTACGTTGAACTGCTCAAGCGTTCCGGATCCGCCCGAAGCGGCCAGATCGCTTCCCAGCATATTACTGTAATTGTTGTAGAAGCCTATTAGCTGCTTTGAATTTCCCGATAGTAACACGTGTGCCCAATTCCATATTCACACTGCTTTCAGGCTTTTGATATAATTCCGCGCTTGGAGGAGCAAACCCTTTGTGGACCCCAAAGAAAACAGAAGCGGCCGGAAGCAATTGATAGTGTACGCCTATTCCCGGAATCAGTACACGTGCATGGTTCGGGGTCTCAATACGTACTTTACCCGAACGCGCCAAATCTTCTTTCGTATAGTCTTTTTTCAATAAGTCTATGTCCTCGTATCGTAACCCGGCAGTAATAGTCCACACGTTATATCTTAATTTGGCAAGCAGGTAACTGGCTAAAGCGTTGGCAGAAGTAACACGGTTGGCATTTGTACCGTGAATACCTTCCATGAATAGTACCATCTTCTTATTTTTCATTGAGTAAGAGTCATCCCATTGAAAACGATCTTCCTCATCGGCATGATAACGAAGCCCGAACTCCAGGTCGAAGAAGAACTCTTTCACGTTGAAACGGTATTCAGCTCTGGTTTGTATACCTCTGGAACGATAAATTCTGTTATTGGCTCTTACCAATAAGGCCTCACCCTCCCGGTCTGTTTTTCCTGTTAGAATATCAAAATAGCGGATATTAGTTTCCGGGTCTATAAGTACATCGGCGACGGATATTTTTTCTTTCGAGGTGATTCCTGCACGCACATCATTTAGTTTGTACCAATTCCGGTGAAAATAGTTATAGTATGCGTTGGTAGTTACTTTCAATTTGTTGGAAAAAGTCAGAAGATAAGTAGCAACCCACTGCTGATGATCAGTTTTAAGTTTATCCATTTGCGAACCTGCATACCGGAGAAAAGGAGTTTTCTTAAAATCATCTGCGGAAAGCCCCACATAAGTTTCATCCGAATTTTCGCCTGCATATCCGAATTTCAGTTCCAAAGCATGATTCACTCCCCTTACTTTATCCGTTTTTACCACCATTTTGGCTATAATGTCATTTCTTTTAAATCCTTCGGCTGCATAATCTTCGTATCTCTTGAAACCATCCGATTGATAACGCAGATATTCCACCATATATCCAAAATGTTTCCAGTTACTTCCGATAGCTGCATGCGATTTAAACGTATTCTTACTTCCGTAAGAAATGTTTGCTTTACCGGAAAAGTTGTTCGGAATAGGAGTCGATACCAGATTAATGGCTCCTCCCGTAGTGAACGGGCCGTATTGTACCTGACTACTCCCTTTCAGTACCTCAATAGCTTCCATTCGGGCAACATTTGGAAAATAATAAGCCGCCGGAGCAGAATAAGGAGCCGGTGCCGCCAGTACACCGTCCTCCATAATAGAGATACGCTCACTTCGCTCGGCCTTCGTTCCTCTCAAACTAATGTTCGGACGAAGCCCGAAACCGTCTTCTTCATACATATTAACTCCCGGAACGGCTTTCAGCATGCGGTTGATATCCGTATATCCAAGCTTGCGAATTTCCTCGGGCGAGATATAATATGCCGAGCCTGT
>ERZ835762.1716-NODE-1716-length-10042-cov-2.620507_pt1 | contig 10042 bp, 7 predicted proteins | sample MGYA00519687_ERZ835762 | MGnify/ENA primary metagenome ERZ835762 (study PRJEB31850, sample SAMEA3708783) | human gut metagenome | biome: human gut; feature: human-associated habitat; material: faeces | place: China | collected 2014 ...
TGCGCTCGATACGCAACAGCTGCGTGAACAGGTGACCAACGGCGTTTTGGGAGAGATTTACGTTACCACCGCCCGCGCCCTGCGTCGCTGCGGCGTTCCCGGCTGGGGTGTCTTTACCAATAAAGAACTGCAGGGTGGTGGCCCGCTGATCGACATCGGCATTCATATGCTGGATGCTGCGATGTATGTGCTGGGCTTTCCGGCGGTGAAAAGCGTGAATGCGCATAGCTTTCAAAAGATCGGCCCGCAAAAGAGCTGTGGTCAATTTGGCGAGTGGGATCCGGCAACTTACAGCGTCGAAGATTCGCTGTTTGGCACCATTGAATTTCATAACGGCGGCATCCTGTGGCTGGAAACGTCATTTGCACTCAACATCCGCGAACAGTCGATTATGAACGTCAGCTTTTGTGGTGATAAAGCCGGTGCGACGCTGTTTCCAGCACATATCTACACCGATAACAACGGTGAATTAATGACGCTGATGCAACGGGAAATGGCAGACGATAACCGCCATTTGCGCAGCATGGAAGCCTTTATCAATCACGTACAGGGCAAGCCCGTGATGATAGCCGACGCCGAGCAGGGGTACATCATCCAGCAACTGGTGGCGGCGTTGTATCAATCCGCAGAAACAGGGACGCGTGTGGAATTATGACCAGGCCAGTAACGTTATCAGAACCTCATTTCAGCCAGCATACCCTGAACAAGTATGCATCGCTGATGGCGCAGGGGAACGGCTATCTTGGGCTACGCGCCAGCCATGAAGAAGATTACACGCGCCAGACGCGCGGCATGTATCTGGCGGGGTTTTATCATCGGGCGGGTAAAGGTGAAATCAACGAACTGGTGAACTTGCCTGATGTGGTGGGGATGGAGATTGCCATAAATGGTGAGGTTTTCTCGTTATCCCACGAAGCCTGGCAGCGTGAGCTTGACTTTGCCAGTGGAGAATTACGCCGCAATGTTGTCTGGCGTACCAGCAACGGCGCAGGTTACACCATCGCCAGTCGTCGCTTTGTTTCGGCAGACCAACTCCCGCTCATTGCGCTGGAAATCACTATTACTCCACTGGACGCCGACACGTCAGTGCTGATTTCAACAGGCATTGACGCCACGCAAACCAACCACGGTCGCCAACATCTCGACGAAATCCAGGTGCGGGTGTTTGGTCAGCATCTGATGCAGGGGATCTACACCACCCAGGATGGACGCAGTGATGTGGCCATCAGCTGTTGCTGTAAGGTGAGCGGTGATGTGCAGCAATGCTATACCGCCAAAGAGCGCCGTTTACTGCAACATACCAGTGCGCAGCTTCATGCGGGCGAGACAGTGACGTTGCAAAAACTGGTGTGGATCGACTGGTGGGATGACAGGCAAGCTGCTTTAGACGAGTGGGGCAGCGCGTCGCTTCGCCAGCTTGAAATGTGTGCGCAACAGAGTTACGACCAACTTCTTGCAGCATCAACAGAAAACTGGCGTCAATGGTGGCAGAAACGTCGTATCACGGTAAACGGCGGCGATGCGCACGATCAGCAAGCGTTAGATTATGCGCTTTATCATCTGCGCATCATGACGCCTGCTCACGACGAGCGCAGCAGTATTGCGGCAAAAGGCTTAACCGGAGAAGGCTACAAAGGCCACGTTTTCTGGGATACAGAAGTATTTTTGCTGCCGTTCCATCTGTTTAGCGATCCAACGGTTGCCCGAAGTTTACTGCGTTATCGCTGGCACAACTTGCCAGGCGCGCAGGAGAAAGCACGACGCAACGGCTGGCAGGGCGCGCTATTTCCGTGGGAAAGCGCGCGCAGCGGCGAAGAAGAGACGCCGGAATTTGCCGCCATTAACATTCGCACCGGGCTGCGGCAAAAAGTGGCCTCGGCGCAGGCGGAACATCATCTGGTCGCCGATATCGCCTGGGCGGTTATTCAATACTGGCAGACAACGGGGGATGAAAGTTTCATTGCTCATGAAGGCATGGCGCTACTTCTGGAGACGGCAAAGTTCTGGATTAGCCGCGCGGTGAGAGTTAACGATCGTCTGGAAATTCATGATGTTATTGGGCCAGACGAATATACCGAACATGTCAATAATAATGCATACACCAGCTATATGGCCCGCTACAACGTTCAACAGGCGCTGAATATTGCCCGCCAGTTCGGCTGTAGCGACGATGCGTTTATCCATCGCGCCGAAATGTTCCTCAAAGAGCTATGGATGCCAGAAATTCAGCCCGACGGCGTTTTGCCGCAGGATGATTCGTTTATGGCTAAGCCGGCGATTAATCTGGCGAAATACAAAGCGGCGGCGGGGAAGCAAACCATACTGCTGGATTATTCACGCGCAGAAGTGAACGAGATGCAGATCCTCAAACAAGCTGATGTGGTGATGCTCAATTACATGCTGCCGGAGCAGTTCTCAGCGGCATCGTGTCTTGCCAATCTGCAATTTTATGAACCGCGCACTATTCACGACTCGTCATTAAGTAAAGCAATCCACGGCATTGTTGCCGCACGCTGTGGCCTGCTGACCCAAAGTTATCAGTTCTGGCGCGAGGGGACTGAAATCGATCTTGGTGCTGATCCGCATAGTTGTGATGATGGTATCCATGCTGCCGCAACTGGCGCTATCTGGCTGGGGGCGATTCAGGGTTTTGCCGGGGTGAGCGTGCGTGACGGTGAATTGCATCTCAATCCGGCGTTACCTGAGCAGTGGCAACAGTTGTCTTTCCCTCTGTTCTGGCAGGGCTGCGAATTACAGGTCACTCTTGACGCGCAGCGTATTGCGATTCGAACTTCTGCGCCCGTTTCACTGCGTTTGAACGGTCAGCTTATAACCGTGGCTGAAGAATCTGTTTTCTGTTTGGGTGATTTTATTTTGCCCTTCAATGGGACCGCTACCAAACATCAGGAGGATGAATGAAACTGCAAGGGGTAATTTTCGATCTGGATGGTGTAATCACCGATACCGCGCATCTGCATTTCCAGGCGTGGCAGCAGATTGCCGCTGAAATTGGCATCAGCATTGATGCGCAGTTTAACGAATCCCTAAAAGGGATCAGCCGCGATGAGTCTCTGCGGCGCATTCTGCAACACGGGGGCAAAGAGGGCGACTTTAACTCGCAGGAGAGGGCGCAACTGGCGTATCGCAAAAATCTGCTCTATGTCCACTCACTACGCGAGTTGACGGTCAACGCTGTTCTACCCGGCATTCGCTCTTTGCTGGCAGATCTCCGTGCACAGCAGATCTCGGTTGGGCTGGCTTCTGTCTCCCTGAATGCGCCGACGATTTTAGCGGCGCTGGAGCTGCGCGAGTTTTTCACCTTCTGCGCGGATGCTTCCCAACTTAAAAACTCGAAACCGGACCCGGAAATCTTTCTCGCCGCCTGTGCAGGGCTGGGCGTGCCGCCGCAGGCATGTATCGGCATTGAAGATGCGCAGGCGGGCATTGACGCCATTAACGCCAGCGGTATGCGCTCGGTGGGGATCGGCGCGGGCTTAACCGGGGCGCAATTACTGTTGCCTTCAACGGAATCACTCACCTGGCCGCGGTTATCGGCCTTCTGGCAAAACGTATAGCAAAGGAATCAACATGGCTCAGCTTTCGTTACAACATATTCAAAAAATCTACGATAACCAGGTGCATGTGGTGAAGGACTTCAACCTGGAAATTGCCGATAAAGAGTTCATCGTGTTTGTCGGCCCGTCGGGCTGCGGTAAGTCGACCACCCTGCGCATGATTGCCGGGCTTGAGGAGATCAGCGGCGGCGATCTGTTGATCGACGGCAAACGAATGAATGACGTTCCAGCCAAAGCACGCAATATAGCGATGGTGTTCCAGAACTACGCGTTGTATCCGCATATGACGGTTTACGACAACATGGCGTTTGGTCTGAAGATGCAAAAAATCGCCAAAGAGGTGATTGATGAGCGGGTGAACTGGGCGGCGCAAATTCTCGGCCTGCGTGAGTACCTGAAACGTAAGCCGGGGGCGCTTTCCGGCGGGCAACGTCAGCGAGTGGCGCTTGGGCGGGCGATTGTACGCGAAGCGGGCGTGTTTTTAATGGATGAACCGCTCTCTAACCTTGATGCCAAGCTGCGCGTGCAAATGCGCGCAGAGATCAGCAAGCTGCATCAGAAACTGAACACCACCATGATCTACGTGACCCACGATCAGACCGAAGCGATGACCATGGCGACGCGGATTGTGATTATGAAAGACGGGATTGTTCAGCAAGTAGGTGCGCCGAAAACCGTTTATAACCAACCCGCGAATATGTTTGTTTCCGGATTTATTGGATCACCAGCGATGAATTTTATTCGCGGCACGATCGATGGCGATAAATTCGTTACGGAAACGCTTAAATTAACCATTCCCGAAGAGAAATTAGCGGTTCTGAAAACACAGGAAAGTTTGCATAAGCCCATCGTGATGGGAATACGACCGGAAGATATTCATCCGGACGCGCAAGAGGAAAATAACATTTCCGCCAAAATTAGCGTGGCAGAATTAACCGGTGCGGAATTTATGCTCTACACCACGGTTGGGGGGCACGAGTTAGTGGTCCGTGCTGGTGCGTTAAATGATTATCATGCAGGAGAAAATATCACTATTCATTTTGATATGACGAAATGTCATTTCTTTGATGCAGAAACGGAAATAGCAATTCGCTAAATACAGGGGGAAGGCATTCCCCCAGGATAATACAAGGAACAATAATGAAAAAGTTATTACCCTGTACCGCACTGGTGATGTGTGCGGGAATGGCCTGCGCACAGGCCGAGGAAAGGAACGACTGGCACTTTAATATCGGCGCGATGTACGAAATAGAAAACGTCGAGGGTTATGGCGAAGATATGGATGGGCTGGCGGAGCCTTCAGTCTATTTTAATGCCGCCAACGGGCCGTGGAGAATTGCTCTGGCCTATTATCAGGAAGGGCCGGTAGATTATAGCGCGGGTAAACGTGGAACGTGGTTTGATCGCCCGGAGCTGGAGGTGCATTATCAGTTCCTCGAAAACGATGATTTCAGTTTCGGCCTGACCGGCGGTTTCCGTAATTATGGTTATCACTACGTTGATGAACCGGGTAAAGACACGGCGAATATGCAGCGCTGGAAAATCGCGCCAGACTGGGATGTGAAACTGACTGACGATTTACGTTTCAACGGTTGGTTGTCGATGTATAAATTTGCCAACGATCTGAACACTACCGGTTACGCTGATACCCGTGTCGAAACGGAAACAGGTCTGCAATATACCTTCAACGAAACGGTTGCCTTGCGAGTGAACTATTATCTCGAGCGCGGCTTCAATATGGACGACAGCCGCAATAACGGTGAGTTTTCCACGCAAGAAATTCGCGCCTATTTGCCGCTGACGCTCGGCAACCACTCGGTGACGCCGTATACGCGCATTGGGCTGGATCGATGGAGTAACTGGGACTGGCAGGATGATATTGAACGTGAAGGCCATGATTTTAACCGTGTAGGTTTATTTTACGGTTATGATTTCCAGAACGGACTTTCCGTTTCGCTGGAATACGCGTTTGAGTGGCAGGATCACGACGAAGGCGACAGTGATAAATTCCATTATGCAGGTGTCGGCGTAAATTACTCGTTCTGATAATGGGCTAAATTGCCGGATGCGGCGCGAGTACTTTATCCGATCTATAAATGTAGGCCGGATAAGATGCGCTAGCATCGCATCTGGCATTCAGGCAAGGTAGCTGGTATTTATTTCAGCGTCATATGCGTGGCAACGGTAATATTCTGTGGTGACGGTTTTCCAGAAATTAAGCGGAATAATAACTCGCAGCTTTGTTGACCTAACTCCTGCGTCGGAACATCGATGCCGCCCGGTGCAGGCGTTAAAATAAATGACAGCGTTTCATTGCTATAACCCACCACCGCTAACTGCTGCGGAATAGCAATATTTTTCTCTGCTGCCGCACGATAAATGCTCATTAATTTCAGGCTGTCAGTGGCAAACACCGCCTCAGGCAACGGTGACTGGCTTAATAATTGCCGTGCTGCTTTTAATGCAGTTTCATGGGTATAACTGCCATCAACAATCCATTCATCACGCACTGCAATATTATGCGCAGCCAGGCTCTGCTTATAACCATTAACGCGATCAACCGAAACATGGACATCAAGCGGAGCATGCAGGCAGGCAATATTTTGATGCCCACTTTCAATTAATGCATCGGTCAACGCAATGCTGTCGCCAAAATTATCGGTATCGACAGAATAAACATGGGCATATTGACCTTCAACTTTGCCAATCACCACCACCGGAATATCATATTTATCGAGTTGGGCAAAAAATGACTCATCCGCTGGCGAACTGAGCATAATAATGCCTTTAATCATTTTCTGCTTAATTTTGCTTTCGCATTTTTGCAGATCTTCTGCCGGATTGTGCGACGTTTGTAATATCACGTCGAAACCTTCTTCTTCAGCTTTGGCGGTGATGGCATGCAAAACTTCAGAGAAAAACGGATTACCCGCCGTAGTTTTGGTCGAACGGGTAGAAATCACCATAATGGCATCAAAACCCGAAGAGGTCAGCGCGCGGGCCAGCTTGTTTGGCTGATACTGTAATTCTTCAATGGCCCGTAACACTTTTTCGCGCGCTTCCGGGGAGATATTAGTTTGCTTATTCAGCACGCGTGATACGGTGGATTTTGATACGCCTGCAACCCTGGCAATATCATAAATAGTAGGGGACATAGGTCAGGAACTCCGTCCGAACGTGAATGCTGCACATCTTATGGAGTTCGCCGGTCGATGACAACACGGGCAGTTGATAATCAATGGCCTGGCCCCCACATTCATATCCTTACGAATGATTTTTTTTCTGGTCTTCAGAGCAGCACAGGACAGCAATGAAGCGACTTAAAAATGAACTCAATGCGCTGGTGAATCGGGGTGTCGACAGACATCTGCGCCTCGCTGTAACCGGACTTAGCCGCAGCGGCAAAACAGCGTTTATCACCGCGATGGTTAATCAGTTGCTTAATATTCACGCCGGAGCACGTTTGCCGCTGTTAAGTGCGGTGCGTGAAGAGCGCCTGCTGGGCGTGAAACGCATTCCCCAGCGTGACTTTGGCATTCCGCGCTTCACCTATGACGAAGGGCTGGCGCAGTTATATGGCGATCCACCCGCCTGGCCAACGCCAACGCGCGGCGTCAGTGAAATCCGCCTGGCGCTACGTTTTAAATCGAATGATTCGCTGCTACGCCACTTTAAGGATACCTCCACGCTGTATCTGGAAATTGTGGATTATCCCGGCGAATGGTTGCTCGACCTGCCGATGCTGGCGCAGGACTATTTAAGCTGGTCGCGCCAGATCACGGGCTTACTCAATGGTCAGCGCGGAGAATGGTCGGCGAAATGGCGAATGATGAGCGAAGGGCTGGACCCGCTAGCACCTGCCGACGAAAACCGGCTGGCGGACATTGCCGCCGCGTGGACCGATTATCTCCACCACTGTAAAGAGCAGGGGCTGCACTTTATTCAGCCTGGGCGCTTTGTCTTGCCGGGAGATATGGCAGGTGCGCCCGCGCTGCAATTCTTCCCGTGGCCGGATGTCGATACCTGGGGCGAGTCCAAACTGGCGCAGGCCGATAAGCATACCAATGCCGGAATGCTGCGCGAGCGCTTTAATTATTACTGCGAGAAGGTGGTGAAGGGGTTCTATAAGAATCATTTTCTGCGCTTTGACCGCCAGATTGTGCTGGTGGATTGCCTGCAACCTCTCAACAGTGGGCCACAGGCATTTAATGATATGCGTCTGGCACTGACGCAGCTGATGCAAAGTTTTCACTACGGGCAGCGTACCCTGTTCCGGCGTTTGTTTTCGCCGGTTATCGATAAGCTATTGTTTGCTGCCACTAAAGCGGACCATGTGACCATCGATCAGCACGCTAATATGGTTTCATTACTGCAACAACTGATTCAGGATGCCTGGCAAAATGCGGCGTTCGAAGGGATCAGCATGGACTGCCTGGGGCTGGCGTCAGTTCAGGCGACCACCAACGGCATTATTGATGTTAACGGTGAGAAAATCCCGGCGCTGCGTGGTAATCGACTTAGCGATGGCGCACCGCTCACTGTTTATCCTGGCGAAGTTCCCGCACGTTTGCCTGGTCAGGCGTTCTGGGATAAGCAAGGCTTCCAGTTTGAGGCATTTCGTCCGCAGGTGATGGATGTCGACAAACCACTACCGCATATTCGTCTTGATGCTGCGCTGGAATTTTTAATAGGAGATAAATTGCGATGACCGAACCGTTAAAACCACGTATTGATTTCGACGGTCCTCTGGAGGTCGATCAGAATCCTAAATTCAGGGCGCAGCAGACCTTTGACGAAAATCAGGCGCAAAATTTTGCCCCGGCCACGCTCGACGAAGCGCAGGAAGAAGAGGGGCAAGTCGAAGCGGTAATGGACGCAGCGTTACGTCCGAAACGCAGCCTGTGGCGCAAAATGGTGATGGGAGGGCTGGCTCTGTTTGGCGCAAGCGTTGTCGGGCAGGGCGTGCAGTGGACAATGAACGCCTGGCAAACTCAGGATTGGGTAGCGCTGGGTGGATGTGCCGCTGGGGCATTGATTATCGGCGCTGGCGTAGGTTCTGTGGTAACAGAGTGGCGGCGCTTATGGCGCTTGCGACAGCGCGCCCATGAACGCGACGAAGCGCGTGATTTATTGCATAGCCACGGCACGGGCAAAGGCCGCGCATTTTGCGAAAAACTGGCGCAGCAGGCGGGTATTGATCAGTCGCATCCGGCGCTGCAACGCTGGTATGCCTCAATCCATGAAACGCAAAACGACCGTGAAGTGGTCAGCCTGTATGCGCATTTGGTCCAGCCAGTTTTAGATGCCCAGGCGCGGCGCGAAATCAGCCGTTCGGCGGCGGAATCAACGTTGATGATTGCGGTCAGCCCGCTGGCGTTGGTCGATATGGCGTTTATCGCCTGGCGCAATCTGCGTTTAATTAATCGCATCGCCACGCTGTATGGCATTGAACTGGGGTATTACAGCCGTTTGCGTCTGTTTAAGCTGGTATTGCTGAATATCGCTTTTGCCGGAGCCAGCGAACTGGTGCGCGAAGTGGGGATGGACTGGATGTCGCAAGATCTCGCTGCTCGTTTGTCTACCCGCGCAGCTCAGGGGATTGGTGCAGGACTTCTGACGGCACGACTCGGGATTAAAGCTATGGAGCTTTGCCGCCCGCTGCCGTGGATTGACGATGACAAACCTCGCCTCGGGGATTTCCGTCGTCAGCTTATCGGTCAGGTGAAAGAAACGCTGCAAAAAGGCAAAACGCCCAGCGAAAAATAATGCAATATCGGGTGCTGACCGGATATCTTTACGCCGAAGTGCCCGTTTTTCCGTCTTTGTGTCAATGATTGTTGACAGAAACCTTCCTGCTATCCAAATAGTGTCATATCATCATATTAATTGTTCTTTTTTCAGGTGAAGGTTCCCATGCGTCTGGAAGTCTTTTGTGAAGACCGACTCGGTCTGACCCGCGAATTACTCGATCTACTCGTGCTAAGAGGCATTGATTTACGCGGTATTGAGATTGATCCCATTGGGCGAATCTACCTCAATTTTGCTGAACTGGAGTTTGAGAGTTTCAGCAGTCTGATGGCCGAAATACGCCGTATTGCGGGTGTTACCGATGTGCGTACTGTCCCGTGGATGCCTTCCGAACGTGAGCATCTGGCGTTGAGCGCGTTACTGGAGGCGTTGCCTGAACCTGTGCTCTCTGTCGATATGAAAAGCAAAGTGGATATGGCGAACCCGGCGAGCTGTCAGCTTTTTGGGCAAAAATTGGATCGCCTGCGCAACCATACCGCCGCACAATTGATTAACGGCTTTAATTTTTTACGTTGGCTGGAAAGCGAACCGCAAGATTCGCATAACGAGCATGTCGTTATTAATGGGCAGAATTTCCTGATGGAGATTACGCCTGTTTATCTTCAGGATGAAAATGATCAACACGTCCTGACCGGTGCGGTGGTGATGTTGCGATCAAC
>ERZ835762.1730-NODE-1730-length-9956-cov-2.745076_pt1 | contig 9956 bp, 22 predicted proteins | sample MGYA00519687_ERZ835762 | MGnify/ENA primary metagenome ERZ835762 (study PRJEB31850, sample SAMEA3708783) | human gut metagenome | biome: human gut; feature: human-associated habitat; material: faeces | place: China | collected 2014 ...
TTCGCACTCCCTCCGGCAGGCTGTCACGGCTTACCGCAGGGCTGCGAAAAGGAAAGGATACACCCTGACTGTTTTATTTGAGATGAAAGAATGAATGTGTCACTTTAAACAGGGGTATCCTGATTCTATATATTACTGGTTTTTAGATCGCTGTTTTATCTTTGGCCGGCACGCCTATTCTTTCCATACGGCCAGAAAATGCCTGTACCGTTCCCGGGCCCTGGCTTCGTCGATAACCTCCATTTCTATAACCTTGCAACCCTCTGACCTTTCTCCGGTCTCTTTATGAAAGGAACCGTAGGAAATTGTCGGGATACTTAGCGGGTAGAAATAGGTTTCGAAGCTCTCCTGCCTGTTCAGGAACCGGTCGGATAATAATACATATTCAATGAGATTCTCTTTACCGTGCATGACCTTCCCGAATTGCCCGATTATCAGCTTGTCGGGAGAATATGGAATGTAGTCGGCCTTTCCGGCTTCTTCATTTAGTTCGGCATACAGGTCAGCCTTAAGATCATCCGGCGGAAGATCCTCTTTTTTATCGGGCATGACCGGAGCTGTCCTGTCCCCGATTGGCTTTCCTATTGCTGTCGAGGGCTTTCTTCGGGTTCTTATCCGCATATATATAATGTAGGGCAGAACGACAGCCAAACCACCCAGACAGCCCCAAAATACACTGTTCAGAATATTCATATACTTCTTGTTTAGAGGGTTATTTCACATTTGTTATTAACCATGCCATGCTTCTTTCATCTGCTGTTTTTGAACTATACGGTAAATGGAAATCTGCCACATAGTTGGTCTGTTATTTATTTCTCGACGCTTCTAAAACCGGAAGATTGGTCTCCGTTGGTATGTATATCACTGTTTTATCATTTAAATTGCTTTGCTGACGTACCCATAAATATTGGATATATGCAGGGGTAATACTCCCATTCTCTATTCTGATGGCTTCTGCGGCACCTTTGGCACGTTCAACTTCGGCCTGGGCATTCAACTTTTCTGCTTCCAGATTAGCTTTCGCCTCTTCAATCTTAATCTTACGGTTCTGCTCTGCTTTTGCAAACTCTGCTTTACCCGACATTTCCTGTTGCCACACATTGTAATAAGGGACAATAAAAAGACCTCCCGTCATCATCGCAGCCACCAGGATGACTGTCACAATTCCTAATTTATTCATATAATGTTCATGTAGGTTTTATAAAGCCGCCCAAGGCTGTTTAATGCGTTTCTGTATTGTTTCTATCTTTGGTACAAAGCAGGTATGTGCCGTAAACGAAAGGAAAACAGATACTCAGTAAAAGGAATATCCGGCTTCCCACGGAAGGGGTGGAGGACAGGAGTTCCGCTCTTGCGGCGAGGATACAAAGGACTGTCGCTCCATATACCAGATAAGTTATTCCCAAGGCTTTACGGTTCATAATCATCTTATAAAAGATGCTGTGTTTCTTTCCCTGGGGGATACTCTTTTTTTTGTCACAATCTTGTTCCTTCATTTTTTAAATCATTTGTTTTTTTCTTTCCGGGGGAAACGGAGATATTTTCTCAGGATATAACCACAGCTCTTTGACAGGCGCAGGCGGAAGGTCTCCTCACAGGGGAGTACCTCCAGTGTTACCACTACGGGCGAGTCCTGCCAGGTGATTTTAGGAAATACTTCCTGGAGTGTCCCTTGGGAAACCTGCAGGGCTTCCTCTCCATTCCAGATCCCGGTATCCCTTTCGGGCTTGTAGGTAAAAAGATGCCCCGTGCCGGCATAGTCCACGGCATACCAGTATGTGCCCTTCATTCTTTACCTCCTGTCTTTTCCCCGAGAAAGAAACCGCTTCCTTCTCCCAGAAGGTTTCTTACTTTCGTAATCGAAATAATACATACCAGGTTATCCGGCTTTCCTTTCACGTGGATGGTCCATTGGATCTCCCGGTTGCCTGCCGCATCCAGATGCAAGGATTGTGTACGTGGATACTTGGCGTCAAGTTCCTCAATCCGGCAGTGGAGTTCCTCTTTCAGGTCATCCAGAACCTCCCTATTCTTTATCAGGCTGTCCTTAAGCTTCAGGACATATTCCTGGAGCTCGCTTCCCTTCCGGTTCACCGATGTATAGGTCTGTATGGAGTGTATGAAATACATATGGCTGTTATTTAATGGGTTCCTGTCTTTTATCCTGTATCTCCATTCTCCGCGTGATACGTCTACGGTTTATATGTCTCAGACAGGCCGTTAGTAACATGAGGGCTATGATTACCATAATTCCGGCCGGTACAAGAGGGGATCGTTCCAGATTAAACGCAAAGGGTGCCGTCAATATTCCGATAGCCAAAAAGATAGAAACTACAAACAGAAGTGGCCAAAAGATGGAATTCTCGGGCCTTTCCTTTTGGATCATTCCCTCTATAAACCCGTTCCGAAGATACTTTCCGGCAGGCAGTATTTCCTCAAATTGGATGGACCGGTTGTACCTGCATCGCAGTTCGCCTCCTGAGACTGTCTTGAAAAAGCAGACTACACTCCCCACAAAAGGGGTATCACCATTAAAGGAGACATGAAATGTGATAACTACGTTCCGTAGCACCTGGTTCATTTGGGAGATTGTATCGGAGCACTCCCGGCTTTTTGCTTCCAGAAAAGAGCGGAAGTCGGGGGTTGACAGTGCGTACTCCCAAATATTCCGGCTTACTTTCCGGGAGAAAATGTGCACTTTCGTTTTACCGGCGGGCATGTCTTTCTCGTGGTATGTGTAAACTGTCTGTATGTTATATGTAATTTCCATTTCTGTCATTTTATGCATTATTCTATTTCTTCGCCCCATAACTCCACGTCAGTAGGGGCATGTTTGATTTGGTATCCCATCCATAAGATGACCGGGATATACAGGACGGTAAGCGGTATCCATACTGTCATCATACATTTCCTCCGTTTATTTGTCGGTGCAGGCTGATACTCCGTCCGTCACCCATTCCGGAGCTATAAGCCGAATAGTCGGTCTTTGACTTTCTTGGCTGCACTTTGGAAGGACTTGTCCCGATTGTTTCCAGGTATCTCTCGATAAGGGCATTATGGCAATGCACCAGAGCGGTTTCACGCACTTCCTCCGCCGGAGCGCACCGGAGTGCTTCAAACTGGTCTCTTAGTCCCGGTGTCACGCCTTCGAGGTACGAACGTATATACTTTTTCCTGTACTTCTCAGTACGGTAATATCCCCGTTTGGTCGATACATACTCCATGTGCCTTTTATCTGCCAGGCGGCGGAAAGCCGTACGCAGGTAGTCATAAAGTACGGTTACAGCGGCAATATTCTCCTGCGTACCCACAATCAGCATGTCGGTGGTTCCCTGGTAACGGAGCATCCGGCAGTAATTGTATTCACACAGCACGCGCAGCAGGTCACGCTTCCAGTAGTTGCCGAATGCGTCCTTATAGCTGATCGCTCCGGACTCCCTGATTTCAAACACCGTCTCCGGCCGCTTTTCGTTCACGTCAAGCAGAGAGAGGTTATATTCTTTCAGAAGCCGGTTCACGTGCGTGGCGGCGGCTTTGGCTTCGCCTTCCGACGTGGTTGATTCCTTCAGGCGTATCAGTTTCCGGATACGTTCCAGGATCTTGTCCGGTATGTCATTTTCCTGTTTCATTATTCTATTTTGTTATCGATTCGTAAATCCTGCCGGTTAAATGTCCCGTTTACCGGCTCTTCACATTTCCCGCCCGCTTACCGGGCACTTGATTTTCTGCAAAAACTCGTTGAAGTCATTGCATGACGGATACAGGCGTTCCGCCTCATTCACCAATACCGTGTCCTTGGGAAGGAAATGCCGTATCTTTCTCAGGGCCTCGCGTCCCGGAGCGTCGTTGTCCAGGAAAGCGTGTACCTTTTCATACCTTGAAAGAAAATCCTTTGACCTGTCAACGATTGCTGTGGAGTTCAGTACGCACAGGTCCAACTTTCCCAGTGCCGGCATCTCAGGATGATCCTTCGCGTATTGCTTGAAACTCAGCAGGTCGAAGAACCCTTCAAAAACGGCACAGGACTTGTTACCCGCAGCAAGGCCGGTAATGTCCTTGGCAGTGGCACATCCCTTAAACATGCTGTTACGCAATTCGAAACCTCCGTGATCATTGGGGAACCCTAACGCGTATTTCTCGCGGGGATTCTTCTCGAAGCAGTAATGCACCTCCACGCAGTGGCCACGGACGATATCCGCATCGATGCCCCGTGAAGCGGCATAGTCAAGCAGGTGCCTGTTCTCCAAAGGAATGACTTTCAGAATGGTCATTGAAGAAGCCCGCTGTACCGCTTCCTCCGCCGCTGCCGGCCTTTGTACCGGGACTATGCCGCCGAAGCCTAATTCCCCGATCTCTTTCATAGCCTGCGGGAAAGAGCAGTTCTGGATGCGCATGACCAGATCCACGACCCTGCCGTGACTGCCGTCCCCAAAATCATACCACCGGTTCTCGTTCTTGAAAACCTTGAAACTCGGAGAGCTGTCACGTCGGAAAGGGGAGCGGTACATGTCGTATCCCCCGTACCGTCTGGACGGTTCGTAACCGTAGCGGGAAAGAATATCTCCCAACGGGATTGAATTGGCTTCCTGTGATGTCATAATCATATAATTGTTATAGTTCTCTAAGAATTCACTCTTCGGGGGCTTCAGGAAGAAACCCGCTGTACCGATAAAAATATTGCCGTAAAAAATGCCATTATGGAAGGCACATACAACCAGAATATTGTCGGACTGAGCCCGAAAAGAGGGACAACAGCAAATCTGGCAAGCAGAAAAAGCAGAATCGCCGCCAACATGAGGTACCTCGCTTTTTCCATGACACAGGAGACGGATTCTTGCGTCTTTCCGGAGAGTTCCTCCAGATAATTTCTGAATTCCGTCCCGGGAAGGGCACAGTGTTCATACCGGCAAATAAAACCTGGAGGAAAGCTCTTGTACCGGTAGAAACTGATACTGACTATCGGTTCCCCGGTATTCCTTGCATCCACCCGTAGAATGGCGTATACCCTGGCAAGTCTTTCGTTACCCCCGGCCTCCCGGATATTCCTTGTGAAGAATTCCGGAAAGTCCGGCTGACAGGCCACGGAGTGCCATACCTTCTCCAAACTTCCATCCGACAGATGGATGCTTCCGGAAGGAAAGTTGCAACTTCCCCTGAGTATTTCGACTTGTATTTCTTTGAATTCCATATGATTAATCTTTTGATATTTATGCTGATACGGCCTTCCGCATCCGGCTCAGGAGGAACATGGTAGGGCTTTTGATCTTTTTGTTTCCCCAGGTTTCCTTTAAGGCTGTATCCAGCACTAAGGGTGCAACGGAGGCAAGCTGGAGGATTTCCTGCTGGTCCTTCACCGGAACGCCCAGGAGCTCGAGGGTTTTACGCCGGGTGCGCAGGATCTCCTCCTGTTGCCTGGCACGCTCTTCACTTCCGTGTTCGGCATTATACTTGGCTATATAGTTCTTAATCAGGGGATACAGGTAATTTTCCTTGGTCAGTTGGAAATTGCTTTGCTCCATGTCAGAGATCGCCTTTTCGATAGGGAAATCCGGATAACGGCTTTTCAGGAGCCGTACCCATTGAATGATGTTGGAATCCACGCCCAGATATTGGAGCTTCCCTGAAAGAGAATTTCTCTCCTCCTCCCTCTCCGGAGTGTAGCCGGACTCTCCGGAGGGGTTTGGGGAGGATATATTTTCTTTTCTTTTATTTTGTGGTCTATTTTCGCGAATTATTCCCGATTCTTCGCGAACTACCCCGGCGGCGCTTTCCGGTTCTTGCAGCCTGCGTTTAAAATCCGCAATGGCTTGCATCAGTTCCGTATCCTTCTCTTTTTCGCCACTCCGCACGGGTTCCGCAACAGGTGCCGTATGGGTGGCGGGACAGGGAGCGGCAACCTGCGGGGAAGAGGTGGTGGCCGGGGCAGCCGCGTTCAAAAGCAGGTAGTCATCCGAGATGGAAGGCTTGCGGTGGATCGACTTGCAGATGCCCATATACCTGTTCTGTATCTCCTCGCTGGTGAGGACCTGACGGCTCCGCCAAAGCCCTTTGTCGAAAAGCCCCAGCTCGGCGCAATAGTCGACAATACCCGCGATGCGTTGCTCGTCCATGCGGGAATAGTCCGAGACGTCGAACAGGCCGTCGGAGTCCATGATCATGTAATAGCCTTCCACGCGGTGGATCTCGTTCACGATGAAATGGAACACGGCCCAGCCTTCCATGCCGAATTTATTTTTGAGTCTCTTGACTTTGGGGTCATAAAAATGATCGGTATCGAACCCGTAATAGGTGAAACCTTTTTTAGCTGTTCTTGGCATAAACTTATGTATTTATTAGTGGATAATAACCTTATGAATCAACTGGCCGAAAGAGCGAACTCCTCCTGGATGTAGGTCATGCCGCATAACTTGAGGTAGTCCTGCTGGATGGCGGCAGAAGTCAGTACTCTGTGCTTCCTGTACAGTTCGTCATTGAACAGGCCGACCTGTACGCAACCGTCCACGATCCGGGTAATGTCTTCCAAAGAGGCATTCCAGTAAGAGGCAACCGCACGCGCGGTCTCCTCACACCAGGGAAGGAAATACTCCCCCTTGTAGAGGGCCTCACTCACCAGATAACGGTAGATGCTGTATCCACCGAATCCGTAATTACGCGTCAGTCTCCTGACTTTCATATCAGAAAATTGCGAAGTGCTGATCTCATAAGAGGGACGGACCTCGCGCCCATGCCGCTGTGCATGCCCCGAAAGAGAGCGGCAGGTACCGGTTTGACGTTGGGTATTCATATATTTAGTTTTAATTATTGTTGCTCTCCATGAAATAAGAGGATAGCCCTCTGTATTTTCAATAGCCATTCAGGGAGGTTGGTTTTTGCGTCTGCTCATCCATTTTTTTATCTGCTTTCTGAGTGTTCAGGCCCAATATCCGCCGAAACGGTTGTGCCCTGTTACTACCTCTGATTTCAGTTGTCGGCGACGAAACTTGTTGATTGCACGTTTCGCGTGCTTCCTGCCTGATGGACTACAATGTTTCTTATCAAGTCGGCACTGGCGACAATGGCAAATGCCTATTCCGGTATGTGATTCTTTCATTAATCGCTCTTTTTATCACATTTATTAATCGGAATCCTCACTTCTTTCCCATACCACGAACACCAATAGTAAGGCTGAAACAGATTAGGTGAATGTGTACAATACTTACACATCTCACATAAATGGATCTGAGTCATTTCTATTCCGTTATTAGTTAATTAAAACGGCATTAATGCCGTTTTTACTCCCAGGGAATTAACATAAAGACTATTCTCGTTAACTCTCATTCTATAAAGCAAAGTTTTTGTTTTAAGAAGATGCTTGCTTTGACTAACAAGGTCAACTCTATATCCACTATAGATTAATTCGTATTTTAGTTTATTCTTGTAATGTTGCTTTCGGGGAAGCCACGCTTTTGCATTTATCCTATTCATTACTGTATTGTTATTCGTTAATCTCTGGATGAGTTAATATCATCTCCATTCTCTTCAAGTATCTCTGTAATCAAGGACTGAATATCAGTTCCAAGAGTCTTATAACATGCAATCTGTTCTTTTACAGTACCATTGCCCTCAAGTGACGTTTTTTTGAAGCCACCAGAAAGAATATAAATTAATGTATCTAAATCACTTAACAGAGTCCTAAGTTCATTTACCTTATCTTTCATAATGTTCCTTCCTTCAAGTTTAGAGGATTATTTCACAATCGGATTCAATAAGAAAAAAGATCTCTTTCGTGTCTTTATAAACTCTACGTTTCGCACCAAGAGCTTTCAATTTCTTATGCGAGATTACCACTCTGACATCTTCAACTGAATCTATACCGTCAATGCAGGTATGAATCTTAATATTCTTTTGGGTTACCATCCAGGCCATATTTATCCTTTATTTCTGATCAACTTATGATGTTTGCTATATTAAAGATCTGTACACGAAGATTCGGGTTCCGTCATAAACGACAGGACCGGAATGGAAGATGGTGTTTCTTCCGGATAAACTGCACGTAATTGCGCACAGTCTTATCACAGACGTTTGGAAAATCAGGATAATGTTCTTTTAAATAGTCGTGGACACGACTGCTGGAAGTGGAAGGAAAAGTGAAGAGTAAGGATACGACGGCCTGCTCATAGTTCTGCAGCTTGCACCGGCGTGACTCCTGGTACTTCCGAAATAGTTCATCGGAACTCAAAGACTGCAGACGTTTCACCGTATCGCGGGAAACACCAAGACGCTTTGCCGTTCTCGTAATATTGAGTCCCCGAGAACGAAGATCAATGATATTACTCCATAAAGTGTATTTTTTCCTTAAAATTTCCGTATCCATAATCTATTAAATAGACTTCGCAATTGGTGTATGTCCGATTACGAATGTTTGATACGGCTAAGGTACTATTCACAAAATTACAGATAAAGCTGGAACGGTTCAGGAACTTATAGCTTATTTGGGCCGGTTTATAGAGCATCATATTCAGTGCCCAATAGAGAAAGACCCAACATATTGCGCTAATAAAATGGAGAAATTATGTATCTCAGCATTAGGAGGTACATTGGGACATAATAATGAGTGGCCTATTTTTGAATTTAGAGATTGTGGTTCTATAAAAGTGGAGAATGTTGAAAAATACTTGAATTATGTATTGGGGTGTTTAGAAAAGAGGGGAACGAAATGTAAGATAAAATTTAGAGCAGATGCTATTTTATAGATTGAAGTAAACAATGTAGATATATTGTAAATAACGTGAGTTCGATATAAGATTAGAAAATTTCCAGTTGTCCGTCATTGATAAACTTCAGATCAATGGCGGGCTTATTTTCAAAGAAACAGTAAGCAGCAATGGTCAAGAGTGTGTTAGCTATGAAATTATTGAATGAGAGGTGTCTTGAATGTTCAATCTGTACGGTATTCTTCAATTCATCATTGACCGTTTCAATCGACGCTCTCTTTCTCGGCAGGATTTTCTCAGCTATGCTCATCAATGAATTTTTCATATTATTCTTTACCTTGGTGACAAGCTGTATTCCGTCAAAGAAAAGATTCTCAAACAACGTCTGTCCGATATATCCATAATTTTCCTTTTATGTTTTCCATAAATCTGTCCTGCTTCAAAGACTCGCGGTCATCCACATTTCTCCGAGTGAACATGAAGTTGAGTATCTCCCCTTTATCATTGATAATCAGATGAAGTTTAAATCCGAAGAACCATCCCATAGAACATCTTCCACGTCGGCAAGACCCTCAATGATTTTATGAATCAGTATCCGTTGAGTGCGGCAGATACGCAAGGGAGTTGAATCGACAAAACTGATACCCGTGCAGGTGCTCAACAAGACTTTTCTGATGAAAATGGTCAAAGGAAGTAATACCTACTTTTCCAATTCCACAAAACGAGTATAAGACACGCAGTGGGAAAAGAGATGTTTAAATGTTTGCAGACATATTTCTTGTAATAATGCTTGAAGCAGTTGAATCCATTGGAATGAAACAGGATAAGGATAACCATAATTTCCGCATCATTCATTTGGTCTGGCCTGTTACGATGCTTATTTTCCTGTCTTCAACCATATATTTTTCCTGCTGCAATGTAAATTCTTTGCAGAAATCATCTGCCATACAATAAATCTCTGTGACTTTAGCCTCGGAGAACATAGTGATAATTGATTAAATATTATAATTCTGTACTGTAAATTTAATACTTTTATTGCTATGCTCTTATTTTTTAGGGATATATTTATTTTGTTATATTGAACTCATGTTAAATATAGTACATTATTGGCAACATTGAGTACAATCAACTCTGGAACTTTACCAGATGTATTCCTTGAAGCTTTAACATATGAAAAACCATTTATAGAGAGAATGATGAATACGCTCAAACAAGTGTAGATGTCCCTTATTAGGATTATAAGGTATAAATAGAAAGGGCTTC
>ERZ835762.1732-NODE-1732-length-9932-cov-2.583578_pt1 | contig 9932 bp, 9 predicted proteins | sample MGYA00519687_ERZ835762 | MGnify/ENA primary metagenome ERZ835762 (study PRJEB31850, sample SAMEA3708783) | human gut metagenome | biome: human gut; feature: human-associated habitat; material: faeces | place: China | collected 2014 ...
AACCTCTATCTATAATCCAAGAGAGATGCAGCCGGACGATGCAAGGAAATACAACATAAATCTTCGGTTGTCGAAAGATAAACTTGAAAACAGCAAACTTCAGGAATTGCTGAAGCTGCTATGCAGTAAGTCAACCTACACCGTAAAGTTTGACGAAAAAGAATTGGTAGAGAAAGCAATCGGGAGCTTAAATGAAAAGTTAAGAGTACCCCAGCTCTATCTTTCTGTCATTACAGGCCAAATGGACGAAATCAAGTCTAAAGCAACTTTGGTTTCGGGAGAGGCATTTAAAGTAGATCCCAATCAGGCGCACTATGAAAAGATAGATGCCATGGCAAACGATCAAGTAAAATATGACTTGCTCGGTAAACTCACAAACGCCACAAATCTGACCCGAAAGGCAGTTGCTCAGATTCTTGCCCGGATAAAACCGAATGTATTCGCCCAATTCAGAAATAATCCCGAAGATTTTATTATTAAGGCTTCGGAACTGATTAACGAAGAAAAAGCGCGTCTGATAGTACAACATATCGAATATAGCCCAATCGACCAGTACTATGATGTATCGGTCTTTACCCAGGCAGCTGTTCAAGGATGTTTGGGAGTAAACACAAAGCAGATAAACATCTGTACGACCATGTGAGATTCGACTCTCGAAATGAAAAAACATTCATGGAAAAACTGGAAGAAAATGACGAAATAGAAGCTTATGTAAAACTACCCAAAAGTTTCTATATCCCTACTCCGATGGGAAAATACCATCCGGACTGGGCCATCGTCTTCAAGCAAGAATTATCGAAGTACCCTTATTTTATTGCCGAAACCAAGGCCAGCGATTCTTCCCTGCAAGACCGGGAAATAGAAAGGGCAAAGATAGAATGTGCCAAAAAACATTTTGCGAATGTAAACGGTGGAAAACTTAAATATGATAAAGTAAGTTCTTTCGAGGAACTTTTAAAAATTGTCACACAAGATCCTGTTTAAACCCAGTAAAACAATATGTTTCACTCTTTCCATACATCCATTGCCGGCATCACACTGCCCCGCTTATTTACTTATCCCTTCCATTACACTCCCCATCCGTTATGTGTGATGGCAGCCGGAGAAGTGCAGGCTTACATAAGCAAGCAAGATGGAAAGAAGAACTGGACAAAGGGAAAATGTTCGGTGTATTGGTAGTCAGTGCCACCAATGGCGAAACGGGATATCTGGCTGCTTTCTCGGGTAACCTGTGCGGACGCAATTCGCATCCTTTCTTTGTACCACCGGTATACGATTTGTTGCAACCGGATGGTTTCTTCAAGATAGAAGAAGAACAGATCTCAGCTATTAACCGCCGAATCGGACAATTGCAAAACAGTGACCGGTATGTGGAACTCCAACAAAGGCTGGCGAAAGAGACAGCCTCTTCACAACAGGTATTGGCCGAAGCGAGAAAGACCCTGAAAACGGCAAAAGAAAAACGGGAACAGCGCCGGCAGCAGCAACCGAATGGAGATGAACAAGTTGCCATGATACGTGAAAGCCAATATCAGAAAGCAGAATTCAAACGTCTGGAAAGATATTGGAAAGAGCGAATTTCCGAAGTGAAAGCAGAACTGGAAAGTATTTCATCGCAGATTGAATCTCTCAAAGCAGAACGCAAAAACCGTTCGGCGGCATTGCAGCAAAAGTTATTCCATCAATTCAGCTTTTTGAATGCCAGAGGAGAAAGCAAGAACTTGTGTGATATTTTCGAACAAACCATTCAGCAAATACCACCTGCCGGAGCAGGTGAATGTGCCGCGCCCAAGCTATTGCAATATGCTTACCTAAATGGATTGAAGCCCATTGCCATGGCCGAATTCTGGTGGGGAGAATCACCGAAAACAGAAGTCAGGCGTCACGGCTATTACTATCCGTCCTGCAAAGGAAAATGCGGGCCCATTTTACGTCACATGTTACAAGGTCTGGATGTCGAACCGGATCCTTTGGCAACAGCCCCTGCCCCGCCAAAAGAAATAGAGATTCTCTTTGAAGACAAATGGCTTCTGGTTATCCATAAACCGGAAGGACTACTCTCCGTACCTGGAAAATCGGAAGAACTGTCCGCCTACAGTCTACTCAGGGCCCGCTATCCTGAAGCTACAGGACCGATGATCGTACATCGACTGGACATGGCAACTTCAGGATTGTTGTTGGTAGCCAAAACCAAGGAAGTACATCAGCACTTACAGGCGCAGTTTGAAAACCACAGCATTAAAAAGCAGTATACAGCACTGCTGGAAGGTATCTTACCGACAGACGAAGGAACCATCGATCTTCCCATTTGTCCGGATCTTCTTGACAGGCCCAGACAAAAAGCAGACAGAGAATCAGGCAAAAAGGCCGTCACCCGATACCGCGTAATAGATCGCAAAAACGGACGAACCCGTATCGCTTTCTTCCCGCAAACGGGACGTACACACCAGTTACGCGTTCACTCCGCCCATCCGTCAGGTCTGAATTGCCCCATCGCAGGCGATGAACTCTACGGCAAGAAAGCAGAGAGACTTTATTTACATGCAGAACGTCTGGAATTTACCCATCCGATGTCCGGACAAAGAATATATATTGAAAAGAAAGCTGACTTTTAACAAATAACCAATGATAGAACAACCCCACATACACGAGTATGACGAGCTTCTTCAGGTTTGGGAGGAGGCAGTTCGCACTACCCACCACTTCCTGACCGAAACGGATATACAGTTTTATAAACCTTTGATCCAGAACGAATACTTTGCCGCAGTACAACTTTATGTCATCCGTGAAGATTCGGGAACCATCGCTGCCTTCATGGGACTGAGCACCGATTGTATCGAAATGCTGTTTGTCAGTCCTAAGGCCCAGGAACAAGGCTATGGCAGTGAACTGGTTGAATTCGCCATCCGTGAAAAACACATTTATAAAGTAGACGTAAATGAACAAAACACAGCAGCATTAGGATTCTATCTACATCAAGGATTTGAAGTGACAGGCCGCGACGCGTTGGACGGAACGGGAAAGCCATTTCCTGTTTTACACCTGCAAATTCCTCCTGTCCGGCTGCGAAAAGCAAGGATCCAAGATATAGGTTTGCTGCAAACAGTGTTTACACAAAGCGTACAGAACACTTGTTCTGCCGATTATAATCACCTACAGATTCAAGCATGGATCGGACGAGGAACTCAACAACGTTGGCAGGAATTATTTCAAAGTGACTTATGTTTTCTGTTAGCAGAAGATATCAGACAATCACAAATAGCCGGATTCACCTCTATCAACCCTAAAGGGTATCTGCACAGCATGTTCGTCCATCCCCAATATCAGCATCGGGGTATCGCTTCCAGTCTGTTGAGAAAAGCTGAAGAGTATGCCCGCAATTGTCGCGCTGTATCGGTTCACTCGGAAGTAAGTATCACCGCCCGGTCTTTTTTTGAAAAACACGGATATATCACCGAAAAAGAACAAACGGTCGATGTGAACGGCATAGAAATGACTAATTTCTTGATGTATAAACGAATTTAACAGAACAGACTGAGATTTTTTTATAGCTTTGCGACAGATAACTATTTAAAATCAGCTCATGTTACAATCCAAATATCTGTTTCTTTCGCTTCTTTGCCTGCTGGCACCGCTCCGGCTTCATGCACAATTCATGGATTACGGGTCGGACCCCGCCCGGTTTAAATGGAACATAGCGAAACTGCCTCACTATGATCTGGTATACCCGCAAGGAAATGATTCAATGGCCTATCGATATGCTCTCTTTCTTGAAAATGTATATCCCCATATGTCCAAGACCATCGGAAAGCCGATTAAAGCCCGTTTCCCGGTCATTCTCCATCCGGCCAGCATGCAATCCAACGGAATGGTTTCCTGGGCACCGAGACGGATGGAACTGATTACGACTCCTTCTTCGGACCTAAGTACTCAAAGCTGGGATAAACATCTGGTATTGCACGAGTCGCGCCACGTATTCCAGACCGGAAAGGTGATGCATGGTATCTTCAAACCTCTTTATTATATAATAGGTGAACAGGCAGCCGGCGTGGCCTCCTTTTTTCTTCCGGTGTGGTTTCTCGAAGGAGATGCAGTAAGCACCGAAACTGCCATGTCAAACGGCGGACGGGGACGTCTTCCGGAATTCAACATGATCTATCGTGCCCAATTATTAGCAGGCGGAAAGCCTTATACTTTCGACAAGTGGTTAATGGGATCTTACAAAAATTATACAGGAACTTATTATGCATTGGGCTACGATATGGCTTCATATGCCCGCCAGCGTTATGGAGCTGATATCTGGGATAAAAGTACCAGCCGTTATGTCCGGAATTTATTATTTGAAGGCTCATTCAAGCATTACACAGGAAGCAGTTTCAAACGGCTTCAGCACGACACATTCGATTTCTTGCGGAAAGAATGGGAAAAACAGGATACCTGTACACTTGTGCCCGACTACCTTTCTTCTACCTCAAAAGCCTACACTTCTTATCGATATCCCCAATCGATCAATGACAGTGTAATTATTGCCGTCAAATCCGGACTGAAAGATATTAACTCTCTGGTAGGCATCAGCAACGGTAAAGAAAAGCATCTGAGTTATATCGGAAGTATCAATAGTCGTCTCAACTTCCGGAACAACCGGATTTACTGGAGTGAATTGGTTCCCGGGCTCCGTTGGACGCACGAGAACTATTCCGTTCTGAAATATTATGATTTGGATAAAAAGCAGATAAAAACAATCACCCCACGCCAACGTTATCTGGCCCCGGCTATCGACAAGTCCGGTCAGACCATTGCGGTCTCCCGCCCCACTGTAGAAGGCAAAAACCAACTTGTATTGATAAATGCAGAAAAGGGAAAAGAGCTATCCTCTTTCGACGTACCTGACAACGCATTTATCAAAGAACTCACATTCGGAGAAGGCCTTGATATTTTCTCCATAGCCGTAACCGATTCGGGAACCAGTCTGTTGGAATTCAATCCGCAGTCCGGAGAGTGGAAGGAGTTGATAAAAACCACCTCGGCCAACATCACCTCTCCTATTTGGAAAGACGGAAAACTCTTTTTTGAGTCGGGAGCCAACGGCACAAATAATATCTACTGTCTTCATCTCTCCGACAAACAGGTTTATCGGCTGACAGCCGCTCGTTTCGGTGCATTCGATCCTTCATTTTCCCAGTCAGGCAACCATCTGCTTTTTGCTGATTATCAAGCCGACGGATACCGGATTGCTGCGTTGCCGACTGACAGCTTACTATTTGAAAAGGCCGATTTAGCCTGTCCTGCTCCGATGCCATTCGTTGAAACATTGGCTGCTCAAGAACAGTTCAACCTTGACTCTGCCCGTCTGGATAGCATCGATTTCACCCCCAAACGCTATCATAAAGGTACACATACTTTCAAGATACACAGCTGGGCACCTTTCTATTATGATGTGGCCGAAGCAATGAACAGCAGTGCAAGTGATTTAAGTACAATTGTCAAGCCGGGAGCAACCATTATGTCACAAAATACACTGAACACCGCCATCATGCAGGCTGGCTGGTATTATGACGAAGGCTACCATCACGGTAAACTGTCATTCACCTATCAGGGCTGGTTCCCTATAATCAATCTTGTTGCCGACTATGGTGATAAGGCTTTCAATATCGGCTGGACCAAAGATGACAAAGGTCAGGATATCACCAAAGGATATTATCCCGGACGCAATCTACTGGAAGCGGAAGCGCGAGTTTACCTCCCTTTCAACCTGACACGTAACCAACGCATACGAGGCATACAGCCTGCTTTTACTTACTATTTCACAAACAATAAGTATCAGGAGTATCATAGTGGAAAGTATCGCAACTTCCAATACATTCTCCCGGAAATCCTATTTTATGATTACAGACGAAAAGCACAACGCGACATCCTTCCCCGAAACGGTTACCAGCTTCGGCTGCAATACTTGAAAACCCCGTTCAATAAGGAGAATTTCGGTAGTTTGTATGCTGTCCGGCTGACTACCTATTGGCCGGGTATCATCAGGAATCACGGATTGATGCTCCGCTTGGGTTACCAATATCAAGACCTTGACAATAAATCACTGTATCTCCCCAAACATCTGCTGGAAAAGCCTCGCGGATATCATTTCCAATATCAAACCCGCCAACAATGGGCCTTCAAAGCAGATTATGCTTTACCCCTGCTTTCGCCCGACCTAAGCATCAGTTCACTGATTTACATACGCAGGCTGCGTGCAAATCTTTTTTATGACTTGTCACGCAACCAAGCCAGTCGTAAAAGTAACTGGAGCACACAAAGCTCTTACGGAGGCGATCTTATTTTCGATTGGAATGTGCTACGTATGAGTTATCCGCTCACGACAGGCGTACGGCTGATCCAGCCGATCGACTATGGAAAATTCCAGGTAGAAGCACTGTTTTCAATCAGCTTCTAAGATTGAGAACAAGCTACTCTACCTCAAAATCTTCCGAACTGAAGTTTCCATAACGCCTGCCGGTGATAGCGGTAAACTTCAGTACACAATAGTCCGGATCTGTAACGCCAAGCGGATAGTAGAGCGTATCGCCTTCTCTCCATATCATTTCTTTGGTGGAATTATCTGTAAGCACTTCCATCTTACCTTTCAGCATAACTCCCCTAAAAAAGCGAGAGTCACAGAAGTAGACACAAGCATGCTGGTTCTTCAGGTATTGAGTGGTACGCATAGAAGAGGTATTGGTGGTAAAATAAAGAATCCGGATACCTTCACGCTTCCGGGGCTGTAACATCGCTTTAATATTGGGGAAACCTTCTATATCAACAGATCCGATAAATGCGATCTTTTGCTTATCAATCAGATTCCCAATCGTTTTCTCTACATCTTTCATTGCTCTAAATTTTAATAGTTTTACACTGACACAAAGGTACAGAAAGGAAAAAGAGGGTATGTGACAGAAACAAAGGTAGAAATGACACTTTTTATGGTTTATGTCCCCTCCGGTAGCCCAAAGGAGTTTCTCCCGTATACCGGCGAAAACAACGGCTGAAATAAGAAACCGTTTCATAATTCAGTTCGAAAGCGATTTCGACAACCGGCAAATCCGTGTAAGCAAGCATCCGCTTTGCTTCTTCCATCACTTTATTCTGAATATATTGCTTGGCGCTTATCTGCATAGCGGTACTCACTATTTCATTCAGATAGTTAGGAGTAATACACAGTCTTCCGGCATAATACCGCACGGTACGATATTCACTGAACCCACGGTCGACCAACTGTACAAACTGAACAAGATACGGACTGCGTCCTTCCTTGTTTATCCCTGCATCCGATACGGTCTGCACGTAAAAACGGTTAAGCAGCATCAACGCTTCATAAAGTTGCGCTCTCAACACATAAACGTCATTCTGTCTGAACAGATCAATCTCCTCCTTAATAGATTGCAGAAGTTGCAACATACGCAGAAAAGAGCGTTCCGGCAAATGTATTTTCAACGATTCCTTCACTGGATTGAAAAAGGAAAGCTGCTGCACAAACAAAGAATCTTTAAAGAAAGAAGATAAAAACTCTTCTTCAAATATCAGAGCATATCCATTCACAATCGCATTTGTATCCCAGCTACGTATCTCTCCCGGCTTGGAGAAGAACACATCTCCCACACCGCCCCGGTAGGTATGATTATCAAGAATGAAACTTCCTTCCCCTTCGGTGATAAAGGTAATGTCATAATAAGTCAGGGTATGAACAGAACTTTTAACGACATATTTCTTTATATCTTTCAATTCTACTATATCCACCAGCAACTCACTGCCGTACTTATTCTTTAAAAAGGTATATCGAGGGATAAGTTTTTTCATAACCTTGTCTTTCAAACTATCTGAGAGCGACAAATATACAAACTGTAAATGGATAAGCTCTGTCAGTCACTCATGAAATCATTCTGTCAGCTACAACATTATTATAAATAAGGTATAATCGTTATGTAAATACCCGTAATGATAGCCGAAGTGATTACTCCTGAAATGTTTGCACCCAGTGCATCCCCCAGGATGAAAGAGTTCGGATTATCTTTACTTACCAACTTCTGGGCAACCTTTGCCGTAGTAGGCACACAACTCACGGCAGCAATACCGATCACCGGATTATAGTTTCCTTTCTTAATGAAATACATGATGTAACCACCCATGATTCCCCCGATACCCGACAATAACAAAGCAAGCATACCCAACACTAAAAGTTTCAGAATCTTCGGATCGAGCAACAAATGGGCGTCACAGAGCACACCCAATAGTAATCCCAGCATAAAGGTAGAACCATAAAGCAACGGACCACTTACAAAATCATAGATATGCTTCATGCCGGACTCGCGTACAGCTACCCCCAAGAAGAGAGAGAAGAATAGTGGAGAAGCAACCGGAAACAAGAAACACAGCACAGCGCACAAAATAGCAGAAAAGGCAAGTTTCACTTTCGCGTCATAATTTTTAGGAGCTTTCTTCTCCACCATCTTGATAGCACGCAGACGTTTAGGAATCAACAGCTTTACCAAATAAGGATATCCCCCGTATGTTAATCCCAAATACAGATAAGCCACCACCGTAATAGGCACAAACAAGTGTTTGGCCAAGGCAAGCGAAGTAAACAGCACCATCGGTCCATCGGCTCCGCCGACCATTGCAACAGAAGCGCTTTCCTTTAAAGACAACCCCAGACCCGAAGCGATAGGCACTGTAAGGAAAGTCCCCAACTCAGCACAAAGGGCCAGGAAAATACTGGCAAACGGTTTCTGCAACAAGAATCCGACATCGAGCAACGTACCGATTCCCATAAACACAAAGCAGGCTATAAGTCCGTTACTAAACGTCAATGTATATACCGGTTGCAGAAAGTCAATCTGCATCGTATTCATCAACGCGTCCGTATCCGATAACATAGGGTCCAGAAAAAGGTTCCCCAATGCTCCGTCGGGCATAATCAGTGTTCCGCAATTAATGGCTACCATCCCCAGTCCCATCGGAATCATAACCATCGGCTCAAGTACACCCTTCCAGCCCAGATAGATGAGCAGAAATCCCAAAGCTATTAAAAACATACGGGCACTGGCCAGAAACCATCCGCTGGCCATCATTGTTCCAAATCCCTGAAACAGGGTTCCAAAGTCTATACTTTCCATACTATCAAGATTTATTTGTTTTTATTGATTGAAGATGCTTTCTTATTGTTCTTTTTGTCATGCTGTAACATTTGTTCTTCTTTGCGAAGAAACATGGATCTTGTATCTTCCGGATAAAAATAATCCATCAGTCCGCGTTCCGGCTCACCGGGACTGACACCGTGATAGAACCCGCGATTGTCTCCGGGATGTTTGGTGATGCCCCTGCTGAAGTCTTCACGCCCGTCACTCCCGTACTCCTCGTCGCTAAGGGCACTTTCGGTTATCAAGATAGCTACTTTCTGATGAAGTTTCCGAATACGTTTCAACCGGGCAAGCTCTTCCTGGTGTGAACTGTAGAAAGCCAATGAATCAGCCGCAGAAGCAATCAGCTTTATTACTCCGGCAACGAAAAAGCCAATGACGAAGGTAAGCCCCATCATGGCAAAAGTGGATAACAATAAACTAAACATAACATGGTATGATTTTAGATTGAAAAAATAAAATGCAACGAATGACGACTACCGGAGAGAGACAAGACACACTTCCCCGGCATTTATCGGAACAGATAAATGGGATTACCCAATCACTTCAATACGGAAGTGTGAAACCGAAAAGCTAAATCAGGATATGCCCTAACGAGTATACATAATACCCGCTGGAATATTTAATGAAGTTATGATTGAAATCCGGATAAGCATCTCCCTTCTCCGACTGGCGGATATGAAAGGTATTAAGCAAGCGGATGGCAGTCTGTAATTTAAGTTTTAATACTTTGGATGAACCGAGTTCCCG
>ERZ835762.1734-NODE-1734-length-9920-cov-3.169894_pt1 | contig 9920 bp, 12 predicted proteins | sample MGYA00519687_ERZ835762 | MGnify/ENA primary metagenome ERZ835762 (study PRJEB31850, sample SAMEA3708783) | human gut metagenome | biome: human gut; feature: human-associated habitat; material: faeces | place: China | collected 2014 ...
TGGCATCCCGTCACGGTCACACCATGACAGAAGTTTGCCCCACGACTCGTTATCGTTGTCTCTGGTTTCCGCAGTGACCTCAATAACATCAGATATACAGACGGGTGCCGGATTGGGGTTTTTCTCCGTTGGTGCTCTGTAGAAGTAAACGCCAGCATCCCCGCGTTCCCTGTCGTACTCCCGATGTACCCAGTAAAACGGCGGCAGCTTTTCGGCTGGCGGGTTGTCTTTGTGGACTGATAAATCAATCACGTTGTTCGTGCTCATGCCACTGCCTCCCATTTCTTGACCAGTTCATTTTTGTGATCGTTCCAGTCGCCATGTCTGGACGGGATTAGCAGCTCGCAACGGTAGCGACTTGCCGCATCAATGGCTTTAGTTACTCCCGGGTTGCCATCTGTATTCGCGTCATTATCGGCGGCAATGATGATGCGGGCGCGTGGAAATTCACTGCGCACACTCTCAGATACCTCTCGCAGGTTTCCGGCAGTAAAGGCGACACAGACCGGGCAGCCCGTTACTTCTCGAACGGTGGCGGCGGTGGCATAGCCTTCAGCGATGAAAATGGTTTTGTCATTGACGACTAACCCGCCCAGCCAATAGCGTCCACCTTTCAATAGTGCGCCAGATTTAAAGCGCTTTGTGCCGTCCGGCATAATGTACTGAATGGACTGTACACTTCCGTACTGATCATGGATTGGAATCAGTAACCAGTCACCAGATTGATAAATGCCATGCGCCCCAACACCTTTGCGCAATAGGTAAGGGTGATTATCACTGGCGGGAACTGCGCTACTAATCTTGGCTCTACATTCGGCAGCGGCGGCAACCTCAGCTTTACGCTGTATCGCTCCAATTGCCCGGCGTGCTTCCATCATCACGCGCTTACGCTCAATGCTATTGACCTGTACACCGTCAGCAAAGTGACACGCGGTTACGCCAGTTTTCCAGCTACCAAATGCGCAGCCAGCACCATCCGGGAACGGGTAAGCCCAGCCATTAAGCGAGCCAGGTTTATCGCCTTCGATACGAAAGCGGGCAACGGTGCCGGGGATTAATTCCGGCAGTTCGCAAGGTATTACGCCAGCCTCGCGCATGGTGTCAGACAGGGATTGTCTTTGATGTGTACTCATATATACTTTTACCTGTTATGCGCTGACGGATTGGTCGCCAAACTTCACCGCCAGCAAGATTTAAAAGTTACTCAGTATGATCAGCGGCATCCTTCGGGATGCCGTTTTGCTTCTTCAACTCGTTGAGTTCTTCTAGCAAGTCTTCAGCCACAATTAACTCTCTAATTGCCTTAATTGCCCGCTCTGCCCCAGCCCCAGCCTTTTTTGCGGAGTCTTTTTTCAGTGCTACGCGTCTCTCTGCTCTGGCCTTAATGTCCAACCCCCACACACCCGAAAGGTGACGGCTATCGAGGTAACGGCTAGTAATTACGCCTTTTTCGTCCGTTACATCATGAATGAACAGCCAGCCGTGCTTCTCGTTCATTAATTGCTGTAATGGAGAGCGATAGTGTTTACCTGCTATTTGAAGTAATTCATCCTCAGAAACAGGGCCATCAACCAGTGCGCGCAAGATTCGATGTGCCTTTGTGTTTGGCTTCGGGATAGTGTGCGCTGGCGCAGTAATCAAGTATTTCTCCCAGTTATTCATTGCTTCCCCGCTAACCATTGGTTGATCTCCTCGGTTGAGAACGCCGCCACTCTAGGAGACAGTTTTACAGGTCTTGGCATCTTTCCTGCCTTTACCCAACGCCATAATGAAGGCATTGAAATACCTAGTTCTTCAGCAAGATTTTTGGGACGGATATAGCTTGGTTTTAACATGTTGGCCTCGATAGCTCGTTAGTATCACGGATAACCCGTAGCGCTAAGAATGCCAACCCGGATATCCAGATAAGTCAGTTATCGTCCGCCTCCCGTTTTTTTTTCACTGCCGTTATCGATTTCCTTATCGAATCTTTCTGTGCGGTTCTCACATCATCATCTTCAACGGCCAGCTCAACTAAGCCATCCGGGTGTTCTGTCACAGCATCTTTATAGTTTTCTTCAAGCCAGTTAATAAAATCATCTACCGGCTTTGTTTTTGTCGATGTATGCTCACCCGCTTCAATCGCGTCAAGATATGTTCTGATAAAAGGCTCAAATTTCCCTGGGCGGTGACTATTTTTGCCACCATTTGATCGTACTTTTCGAACTTTTTCTTTGCCGTCATGAATAGCAGTGATGATTCCTCCTGCCGCTTGAATATCTTGGCGGCGTGTTTCAATCACCTGACCGTAATGACTACTAACAAAATTGGCGTTCATCTCAGCGAGTCTCAATGAATGCCGCAATTGAGCATTTTCTCTGGATAGTTCTGCGAGGGCAGATTCTGTATTTCCTGATAGCGCGTTATTTAGAGTCTCAATGTGAGCATTTAGCCTCACTATCTCTAACTCATTCTCCTTCGCTTGCCTTAAGTAACTAGCCAGCGCTTCATCAGATAACCCCATTTGGTTTTGTAAATTGCTCATTATTCACCCTACACGTCTGTTATTTGTACTACCCATCAGTGTTGAGACAGGTTTTTGTCCCGTCCTGTCCCGTCTTTTGTCCCGGTTTTGTCCCATGCGACTGCTAGTAACTAATTGAATTTATTTAATACTTACAAAACGGGACAGATGGGACACGTGGGACACGCAAAAAAACAATATTGAAAACCTATCCACTGAATCATCATGCTTTCCTCAATGGTTGAACGTTGTATTCCTCGCCACGCTCTAAGGCTTCCATCAGGTCGGCCAATAGAACTAACGCCTCCCGGCGCTCTTCTAGATACTGGTGACGGTTGTAGATGCCCTCGACGCCTTTGATGCGGTGATTAAGGCAACGCTCAGCAACAATGGGATTCACACCTAACGCTTCGAGATGGGTTCGGGCGGTGCGCCTAAGGTCGTGGATTGTGAAGTTCGGTACACCAGGCATCTCATGCTTCACCTTCGCCAGCGCAACGGGTAGGGTGCTTTCCTGAATATGGGGGATCATGCGGTGCTGTTGCTTACGTGCTGGCAGTACCCATTTGCTATTACAGGAAAGAAGGTGAAGCTCCTCAAGCCATTCGATAGCCTGCTTTGGCAGTGGAATATCAATGCTGTCACCAGTTTTGGTACGCTCTCCCGGCAAATACCACATGCCATTAGATAAATCGAACTCACTCCAGCGAGCGGCGCACAGTTCCATTTTCCTGACGCAAGTAACCAGTAACAGCTTTATCGTCAATTCGTTCTCGCGGCTAAAGCCTTTCGCCATTCGCATGGCTTCAAAGAGTTGAACCAGTTCCGGCCTGGTTAACCAACGTTCACGAGATGTTTCCTTACCGCCCGCGTCACTCATATCAAAGGCAGCAGCGGGGTTAACCTCAATCATCCCCAGCTTGATCGCATGGTCAAAGATACGACGTATCCAGCGCAAGACGTCATTAGCAATAGATGGCGCACCACGTTTTAAGATGGCCTGAAGCAAGGCATCAATATCTCGGGGTTTGACGTCCTTAACCTTTTTCTGACCTATGCGAGGATTAATGTCTTTCGCCAGACGACGGCGGAGGATGTCGGGGTGTTTCCATGTACCCAGTACTTTCTTCTTAAAATAGTCTTCAGCTACTTCGGACACTGTTTTGTCATGCTGGTCGGCTTCCAACTGGGCTTTTAATGCGGCTTTTCGCTCCTGCTTCTCACCGGCAACGTCATACCCCAGAGAAACACGAGCAGCCAGCTCTCGGGTGATCTCCCGGGCTTTAGCCAGTGAGATAACGCCATACGCGCCAATTGTCATAACACGAGGCTTGCCAGCGAAGCGGTAGCGGAAACGCCATGATGGGGACGTGTCAGTAGTGCGATAGCGCAAATATAAACCGTTACCGTCCGATTTACCCTCGAACCTTGTTCCGGCCTTTATCCAGGCCTTGATCTGAATGTCTGTTAGCTTGCCCATATCACCTCATTGGTTGCGTACCCTATCTACTTAATGCCTCTGCCTCATAGGGACACTATTGGGTACACAAGAAATATGCGCTTTTATGATACTAACTGCAACTTTGTGATATGAAAAAAGCCCGTGATTAGCGGGCTTTGTGGTTGATGTGATTCTGAATGATATGAGGTGATATGCTACTCAATGTTCTGAATCTGCTCGCGCATCTGCTCAATCAACACTTTCAGCTCGATGGCGGAGTTTGTCACTTCGGCATTGATAGACTTCGACGCAAGAGTGTTCGACTCGCGGTTGAACTCCTGCATCATAAAATCCAGACGACGACCAACCGCTTCTTTTTTCTTCAGAATGTTGTAGGTCTCTTTGACATGCGCTTCGAGGCGATCCAGTTCTTCGGCAACGTCAATTCGTTGTGCCAGCAGAACCAGTTCCTGCTCCAGACGGTTGTTTTCCAGTTGCACCTGAGCATCTTCCAGCTTCGCGACCAGACGCTCACGCTGCCATTGCAGGATTTCCGGCATATGGGAGCGGACTTTGACCACTTCGGCGGTGACGCCTTCCAGACGCTGCTCGATCAATGCTTTCAGTGCCTGACCTTCGGTTTCGCGCGCGACAATAAAGTCGTCCAGCGTACCATCCAGCGCCGCGAGAATTTCAGCGGCAATGGCGTCAAGATCCTGCTCCTGGGCTGCCATCACGCCCGGCCAGCGTAGAATATCAACCGGGTTGATTTCCCCTTCGTCACTCTGCATTTTTACCCAGTTCGCGGCAGTTACCAGCTGTTTAGCCAGTTTTTCGTTGAGGATCAGCTCACCTTGCGCGCTAACATCTGGCTCATAGCGCAGGGTACATTCCACTTTACCGCGCGTCAGGCGAGAACGAATACGCTCGCGAACGACAGGTTCAAGGCTACGGAACTGCTCCGGCAGACGAAAGTAAGTTTCCAGATAACGCTGGTTTACCGAGCGCATTTCCCAGGTTGCGCTCCCCCATTCACCCTTGATTTCACGCCGGGCGTAGGCGGTCATACTGCGGATCATAGACGTTCCTGTTTATAAAAGGAGAGGTGGAAGGATTATAGCCATCGATGCCTTGTCAGGATAGGAATAACCGCCGGAAGTCCGTATAATGCGCAGCCACATTTGTTTCAAGCCGGAGATTTCAATATGCGTCCAGCAGGCCGTAGCAATAATCAGGTGCGTCCCGTTACCCTGACTCGTAACTATACAAAACATGCAGAAGGCTCGGTGCTGGTCGAATTTGGCGATACCAAAGTGTTGTGTACCGCCTCTATTGAAGAAGGCGTGCCGCGCTTCCTGAAAGGTCAGGGCCAGGGCTGGATCACCGCAGAGTACGGCATGCTGCCACGTTCTACCCACACCCGTAACGCTCGTGAAGCGGCGAAAGGTAAGCAGGGTGGACGCACAATGGAAATCCAGCGTCTGATCGCCCGTGCTCTTCGCGCGGCAGTAGATTTGAAGGCGCTGGGTGAGTTCACCATTACGCTGGACTGCGACGTGCTTCAGGCTGATGGTGGCACGCGTACCGCGTCGATTACGGGTGCCTGCGTGGCGCTGGTAGATGCGCTACAGAAGCTGGTGGAAAACGGCAAGCTGAAAACCAATCCGATGAAAGGGATGGTAGCCGCAGTTTCTGTCGGAATTGTGAACGGCGAAGCGGTTTGCGATCTGGAATACGTTGAAGACTCTGCCGCAGAGACCGACATGAACGTAGTGATGACCGAAGACGGGCGCATCATTGAAGTGCAGGGGACGGCAGAAGGCGAGCCGTTCACCCATGAAGAGCTACTCACCTTGTTGGCTCTGGCCCGAGGGGGAATCGAATCCATTGTAGCGACGCAGAAGGCGGCGCTGGCAAACTGATTTTTAAGGCGACTGATGAGTCGCCTTTTTTTTGTCTGTAGAAAAGTAAGATGAGGAGCGAAGGCATGAAACCATATCAGCGCCAGTTTATTGAATTTGCGCTTAGCAAGCAGGTGTTAAAGTTTGGCGAGTTTACGCTGAAATCCGGGCGCAAAAGCCCCTATTTCTTCAACGCCGGGCTGTTTAATACCGGGCGCGATCTGGCACTGTTAGGCCGTTTTTACGCTGAAGCGTTGGTGGATTCCGGCATTGAGTTCGATCTGCTGTTTGGCCCTGCTTACAAAGGGATCCCGATTGCCACCACAACCGCTGTGGCACTGGCGGAGCATCACGACCTGGACCTGCCGTACTGCTTTAACCGCAAAGAAGCAAAAGACCACGGTGAAGGCGGCAATCTGGTTGGTAGCGCGTTACAAGGACGCGTAATGCTGGTAGATGATGTGATCACCGCCGGAACGGCGATTCGCGAGTCGATGGAGATTATTCAGGCCAATGGCGCGATGCTTGCTGGCGTGTTGATTTCGCTCGATCGTCAGGAACGCGGGCGCGGCGAGATTTCGGCGATTCAGGAAGTTGAGCGTGATTACAACTGCAAAGTGATCTCTATCATCACCCTGAAAGACCTGATTGCTTACCTGGAAGAGAAGCCGGAAATGGCGGAACATCTGGCGGCGGTTAAGGCCTATCGCGAAGAGTTTGGCGTTTAAAGAAACTCGCCGGATGAAAAGTCATCCGGCGTCATATTACTGCAACTGTGCCGCAATTAGCGGCCAGCGGGCGTCAAAATCATCCGTCGGGCGGTATTTAAATTCGCTGCGGACAAAACGTGACAGCATACCTTCACAGAAGGCCAGGATCTGGCTTGCCAGCAGGGTTTCATCGGTGGTGTAACCTTCACCCTCACGCATTCTCTTTTCACGCAATACCTGGCGCAGCTGCGCTTCAATACGCTCGAACAGCTGGTTGATGCGCCCTTGCAGGCGATCCTGTTCAAACATTAGCGCATGACCAGTGAGGATGCGGGTCAGGCCAGGATTACGCTCACCAAAACCGAGAAGCAGCAACACAATCAGACGCAGGCGCGCTGTGGTGTCTTTCTCATCTTTCAGAATCAGGTTGATGCGAGTAATCAGGCTATCTTCGATAAACTCAATCAGGCTATCGAACATGCGGGTCTTACTGGGGAAGTGGCGATACAGTGCCGCTTCGGAAACGCCGACAGAGGCGGCCAGTTTTGCCGTCGTGATACGTTGGCTTCCATCGCTGGATTCCAGCATCAGCGCCAGAGACTGAAGTATTTCCTCGCGACGGTTCCTTTTCGCAGTTTGTTTTTCTGCCATGTTACAAAATACCCCTGAAAATAAGCACTTGCCAGGCGGCACCCACGCTATGACCGCAAACGAAATGTTTGCGGCTATGTTATGACGTTATTCGGATGCGTATGTGTTACTGACGACCAGAGTGACCAAAGCCGCCTTCACCGCGGTCGGTGGCGTCGAAATCTTCCACCAGATTAAATTCAGCCTGTACTACCGGAACAAAAATCATCTGGGCGATGCGTTCGCCAGGTTGAATGGTGAAGCTGTCCTGACCACGGTTCCACACGGAAATCATCAACTGGCCCTGATAGTCAGAATCGATCAATCCTACCAGGTTACCAAGCACGATACCGTGCTTATGTCCCAATCCGGAGCGCGGCAGCATCATTGCCGCCAGTGAAGGATCGGCAATATGAATCGCCAGCCCGGTCGGAACCAGCGTAGTGTCACCCGGAGCCAGTTCTACGGCGTCGTTGAGACAGGCACGCAGGTCAAGTCCGGCAGAGCCAGAGGTGGCATAAGTCGGGAGCGGAAATTCCTTCCCAACGCGCGGGTCCAGAATCTTAACGTCGATTTTTTTCATCATAACGGGTCACGATCTCGTCGAGTAATAATTGGCCAAGGAGCTCTTTGCGCTCAAGCGGTAAGACTTTATCTCCGTCCTGCCAGAAAAGGTGTAATGCGTTGTTGTCGCTGTTAAATCCTTGAGTTGGCTGGGAAACATCGTTCGCGCAGATCAGATCAAGGTTTTTACGGATACGTTTTTGCCGGGCGTATTCTTCCACATTATTTGTTTCGGCGGCAAATCCAACGACGTAGGGTCGATGGTCTTTTAGTGCGGCAACGCCTGCGACGATATCGGGGTTTTTAACCATTTTTATTGTTAATTCATCACCCTGCGTGGCCTGCTTTTTGATTTTCTCTGGGGCCACGGTAGCTGCGCGATAATCCGCCACGGCGGCGCAGCCGATAAAAATATTTTGCTGCTGTACAGAAGCATTCACGGCGGCTTCCATTTCCAGCGCGGTCATCACATCAACACGTTTAACAAACGGTGGCGTCGGTAGTGAAACCGGACCTGATACCAGCGTGACGTTCGCGCCACGACGGGCAGCGGCGGCGGCGATAGCAAAACCCATCTTGCCGGAGCTGTGATTAGAGATATAACGCACCGGATCGAGCGGTTCACGCGTCGGGCCGGCGGTAATCATAATGTTCAGATGTTTCAGGTCGTTGACGGGCGAAAAATGCGCTACCGCCATATCCACAATGGTTAACGGATCGAGCATTCGCCCAGGACCGATATCACCACAAGCCTGACTGCCACTGTCTGGCCCCCAGATGAGCAAACCACGGGAAGCAAGCACCTCTAAATTATGCTGCGTGGCAGCGGCACGGTACATCTGCTGGTTCATGGCGGGGAGCACGGCTACAGGCGCAGGTGTAGCCAGACAAATCGTCGATACCAGGTCATTCGCCATTCCGGCAGCAACACGGGCAATCAAATCTGCCGTGGCAGGGGCGAGAATCACTAAATCAGCCCATTTACCCAGCTCAATATGGCCCATAGCGGCTTCGGCTGCCGGGTCCAGCAGACTGTCGGAAACGGGATAACCAGAAACCGCCTGCAAGCTAAGTGGGGTGATAAAGGCTTTTGCCGCTTCGGTCATGGCTACGCGGACGTCGGCCCCGCGATCGCGCAAACGACGCACCAGTTCAGGGGTTTTATAGGCAGCAATACCGCCGCTAACGCCGAGAACGATTTTTTTACCGGCCAGGCTCATGATGATTTTTCCTGTAGGGTGACACCAGAAGTTGGCGATTTTATCACAATACTTTTGTTGTCGTGCCTTCACCTGAGATTCACTTTGCGAGGCGCTTTCCAGGATTGAAAACTGGCCGTCGATTTAACGAAACGGCTATGACAGGATGCGAGCACCACAAAGGAGGTGAAGGTGAAAAACAATTCACAGCTGTTGATGCCGCGCGAAAAAATGCTGAAGTTTGGTATTAGCGCCTTAACGGATGTCGAGCTGCTGGCGCTATTTCTGCGTACCGGAACGCGCGGTAAAGATGTATTAACCCTGGCAAAAGAGATGCTGGAGAATTTCGGCTCTCTTTATGGCTTGTTAACCTCTGAATATGAACAATTTAGTGGCGTTCATGGAATTGGCGTGGCGAAATTTGCCCAGTTAAAGGGGATTGCTGAACTGGCGCGGCGTTACTACAACGTGCGGATGCGTGAAGAAAGCCCTTTACTCAGCCCGGAGATGACGAGGGAATTTTTACAAAGCCAGCTCACGGGTGAGGAGCGGGAGATCTTTATGGTGATCTTTCTCGACTCCCAACACCGGGTTATAACGCATAGGCGTCTTTTTTCCGGCACGCTAAACCATGTTGAAGTCCATCCTCGGGAAATTATCCGCGAAGCGATAAAAATAAACGCCTCGGCGCTGATCCTTGCACATAATCACCCTTCGGGTTGTGCTGAACCCAGTAAAGCGGATAAACTCATTACTGAACGGATAATAAAGAGTTGTCAGTTCATGGATTTACGCGTGCTCGACCATATCGTGATTGGGCGTGGAGAGTATGTTTCTTTTGCCGAACGCGGCTGGATTTAACCCGCTATGCGCGATCCTTCGGGATCTTTGTCTGTTCGGGACTTGAGCACATCGCTGAGTCAGCGTATACTACGCCACCTTTGAGAATCTCGGGTTTGGCATTTGGGCCTG
>ERZ835762.1749-NODE-1749-length-9833-cov-15.954899_pt1 | contig 9833 bp, 9 predicted proteins | sample MGYA00519687_ERZ835762 | MGnify/ENA primary metagenome ERZ835762 (study PRJEB31850, sample SAMEA3708783) | human gut metagenome | biome: human gut; feature: human-associated habitat; material: faeces | place: China | collected 2014 ...
CATGTATCCGGTCTAAAGTGTTACCCATGTTTCCGGTTCATACCCTTCGCTTACCCGGCCTACGGGATGGAAGATTATGGGTAGGCCGGGTAAGGCGAAGCCGCCACCCGGCTTTTACGCCGCGCGCTCGTCCCGATTCGCCATCACCTTCGGCGTATTCACCTCAATCCAGTCCGCCAGCGCGGCGACTTTCTCGCTGACCTCGATCCCCATCGGGGTCAGGCTATACTCTACGTGCGGCGGCACAACCGGGTACGATACGCGATCGACAAACCCGTCCTGCTCCAGCGCCTGAAGCGACTGGGACAGCATCTTTTCGCTCACCCCGCCCATTTTACGGCGCAGATCGCTAAAGCGATGCGTTCCCTGGCGCAGCGCCAGCAGAATCAGTACCCCCCAGCGGCTGGTAACGTGTTTGAGCACCTCTCGTGAAGGGCACTGTTCCGCGAAGAGATTGCCATCGCGCAATTGTTCGCTGAGCGTCGGTATCGTTGTTTTCATACTTACCTTTTTGTACGTACTTACTAAAAGTTAGCTATGGTGCTAGTGTGCCACAACACCAGACAAACACGAAGGAGATTCATCATGATCGCGATTACCGGCGCCACCGGCCAGCTTGGCCATCTCGTTATCGAACAGCTGTTGAAAACCGTACCGTCAAGCCAGATTGTGGCCATCGTACGTAACCCGGCAAAAGCTGAAGCCTTAAGCCAGCAGGGAATTGTGGTTCGTCAGGCGGACTACACGGATGAAGCCGCATTCACCGCCGCGCTGAACGGCGTGGATAAGCTGCTGCTGATCTCGTCCAGCGAAGTCGGCCAGCGCGCGACCCAGCACCAGAACGTGATTAACGCCGCCAAAACGGCAGGGGTGAAATTTATCGCCTACACCAGCCTGCTGCATGCGGATACCTCGCCGCTCGGTCTGCACGTTGAACACGTTGCCACTGAAAAAGCGCTGGCGGCGTCAGGCATTCCTTATGCCCTGCTGCGCAACGGCTGGTATACCGAAAACTATCTGGCGAGCGCGCCGCCTGCGCTGGAACACGGCGTGTTTATTGGTGCGGCAGGCGAAGGCAAAATTGCCTCTGCCACCCGCGCAGACTATGCCGCGGCGGCAGCGAAAGTGATTGCTGAAGAGGGCCATGCGGGCAAGGTGTATGAACTGGCGGGCGACCACGGCTGGACGCTGAGCGAACTGGCGGCTGAACTCAGCAAACAGAGCGGAAAGCCGGTCACCTACCAGAATCTCAGCGAAGCGGACTTTGCTGCCGCGCTGAAAAGCGTCGGCCTGCCTGCAGGGCTGGCGGATATGCTGGCGGACTCCGATATCGGGGCCTCCAAAGGCGGGCTCTTTGACGACAGCCATACGCTGAGCAAACTGATCGGGCGCCCAACCACTACGCTGGCGGAGAGCATTAAAGCCATCCTGTAATGGTTACGGGCTGGTTATTTTTTGTGGCATCCCCTCGGGTCATCTTTGATAATGAAAAGATGACCCACGAGGAGGCTCACCGTGCAAGGCGTACCGGAACAGTTTAATGATGAAAGAGACAGCGCGCGCTTTCGCCATCTGGCGCAGCTGCCGGGCCTGGAGCTGTATCACGCGCATATTTCTGACTACGCCTTTGAGCCTCACACCCATGAAGCCTTCGGCATCGGCACGATTGAAACCGGTGCCGAACGCTTTCGCTATCGCGGCAGCCAGCATCTCGCGGCGGAGAAATCCGTCGTTACCATGAACCCGGACGAGATCCACACCGGCGAATCCGCCACCGAGGGCGGCTGGCGCTACCGGATGGTCTATATCGAACCCGATCTGCTGGAAGAGGTGACCGGCCTCCGGCACTGGTGGTTCAGCGACGTGACCCGTCATGATCCGTTGCGCTCACAGCAAATCGGCAGGCTTATTTACGGCTTGTGGCACACGGACGATCCGCTTGCGCAAAAAGGTTTACTGCTGGATCTGATTGAGACCTTCCAGCCGTTTGCCCACCACGCGCCACGGGTTCAGGAAGGCGCGCACCGCTTCGAACGGGTACGCGAGTACCTGCACGACAACTATATGCGCGCTCTGACGCTGGACGAGCTGGCCAGCGTCGTCTCGCTCAGCCCGTATCATTTCCAGCGCCAGTTCAAAGCCCATTTTCACGTGACGCCGCATCAGATGCTGATGGCCATTCGACTCTGGCGCGCCAAAGCGTTTCTCACCCACGGCATGCCCGCCGCAGAGGTTGCCGCCGCAACCGGGCTGACCGATCAGTCACATCTGACCCGCGCGTTTACCCACCGCTACGGCATTACGCCCGTGCGCTACCAGAAGCAGGTCACCCGGCGCTAATGCGCAATCTCATACAATACGCGCGCATTTGCCCCTCCTACACTGACTACAGCGTAAATACCTGTGGATGGAAAAATGATTAGTGGAGTGTTGTATGCCCTGCTGGCCGGGATGATGTGGGGACTGATTTTCGTCGGCCCGCTGATCGTGCCCGAGTATCCGGCAATATTGCAGTCGACCGGACGTTATCTGGCGCTGGGGCTGATTGCCCTGCCCCTGGCGTGGCTGGGACGCGCGCGCTTGCGCCAGCTCAGCCGTCAGGACTGGGGGACCGCACTGGCGCTGACCATGATGGGCAATCTTATCTATTACGTTTGCCTCGCGAGTGCCATTCAGCGTACCGGTGCGCCGGTATCGACCATGATTATCGGCACGCTGCCGGTCGTCATTCCCGTCTTTGCTAACCTGCTCTACAGCCACCGCGATGGCAAACTGGCGTGGTCAAAAATGGCCCCGGCGCTGGTCTGCACCGCCCTGGGGCTAATATGCGTCAATATTGCCGAGCTGCGCCATGGGCAGGGCGATGTTGACCTGTGGCGGTACGGTTCTGGCATTCTGCTGGCGTTCATTTCCGTGGCGTGCTGGGCATGGTATGCCCTGCGCAACGCGCGCTGGCTGCGTGAGAACCCGGACAAGCACCCGATGATGTGGGCGACGGCGCAGGCGCTGGTCACGCTGCCCGTATCCGTCGTGGGATATTTCGGCGCATGCCTCTGGCTGGGCCATCAGCAGCCGGACTTCGTCCAGCCCTTCGGGCCAAGACCGTGGGTGTTCATTGGCCTGATGGTTGCGATCGCGGTGCTGTGTTCATGGGTAGGCGCGCTGTGCTGGAACATTGCCAGCCAGAAGCTGCCGACGGTGATCTTAGGGCCGCTGATTGTCTTCGAAACCCTGGCCGGACTGCTTTATACCTTCCTCATGCGCCAGAGCGTGCCGCCGCTGTTCACGGCCTGCGGGATCGTGCTGCTGGTGGTGGGGGTGGTGATGGCGGTGAGAGCGAAGCCGGAAAAACCGAGGGTCGTTCCGGCGTCGGAGGTGTGATATTTGCCGGGTGGCGGCTCCGCCTTACCCGGCCTACAAGGAGCCGTTTCGTAAGCCGGGTAAGCGCCAGCGCCACCCGGCATGATGTTAAAACGTTTCCCAGTTTGCTTCAGACGCCGCCGCGACAGGCTGCGCTTTTGGCACATAGGTTTTTACCGGCGCCGCTTTGACCGCCTGGTTGCGGGTAATTTTGAACACCGCCACCGCTTCGTTCAGGCGTGCAGCCTGATCTTCCAGCGCCGCCGCCGCGGCCGCAGACTCCTCCACCAGCGAGGCGTTCTGCTGGGTCACGCGGTCCATCTCGGCTACCGCCTGGCCCACCTGGTCGATACCGCGGCTCTGCTCGTCAGAGGCCGAAGCAATTTCGCCCATAATGTCGGTGACGCGAGTAACCGCATTGACGATCTCAGCCATCGTGGCCCCGGCTTCGTTAACCAGCTGCGAGCCCGCGTTCACGCGTTCGCCGGAGTCATCGATCAGCGCTTTGATCTCTTTCGCCGCCTGAGCGCTGCGCTGGGCAAGGGTACGCACTTCCCCTGCCACCACCGCAAAGCCACGGCCCTGCTCGCCTGCACGGGCCGCTTCCACCGCCGCGTTCAGCGCCAGAATATTCGTCTGGAAGGCAATCCCGTCGATCACGTTGGTAATTTGCGCGATTTTGCTGGAGCTCGTGGCGATTTCATCCATCGTCCGCACGACGCCTTCCACCACGTGACCGCCCTTCTTCGCCGTTGAGGAGGCATCCAGCGCCAGACGGGAAGCCTGACGCGCGTTATCGGCGTTCTGCTTCACGGTTGCCGTCAGCTGTTCCATGCTGGCTGCCGTCTCTTCCAGAGACGCGGCCTGCTGCTCGGTACGGGAAGAGAGGTCGTTACTGCCAGCGGAGATTTCGCCTGCACCGGTGTAAATGGTATCTGCGCCTTCACGCACTACGCCCACGGTGTTCGCCAGCGAAGTTTGCATCTCCTGCACGTTACGCGCCAGGATGGCCATTTCATTTTTACCGTCGGCCTGAATCGGCTGGGTGAGATCGCCTGCCGCAATGGCGCGAATATGGTTAATCACCTCTTCCAGAGGCAGCAGCAGCACGCGGCGCATCGCAATCCAGCTGGAGATAATCACCACGATCACCAGCAGCATGACCGCAGAGAGGATCCACAGGATGCGCTTGTAATCACTTTCGTTATCCTGAATGCCTTTATCCGTGAGCGCGGCCTGCGCTTCACGCCATTCACGATAAACCGTCTGCATCGCATTCTGTTTTTGTTCAGCATTCTGCTTGAACATATCTTCCAGATTGCCCTGGCTCAGCAGAACATTCATTTGCGTCAGCGTTGCAGAGTAAATGCGGTACTGCTCCTCGAGTTGGTTGGTCAGGTTCTCATCCAGGCCTGGCGTATTCGGCAAGGCATAGTATTTATCGTAATGAACCTGGGCTTCAGTCAGCAGATTTTTCGCCGTGGTCACCAGCTCATTCAGCTGACCGCCGTTAATTTGCGAGGCCATGCTGCTTTGCAGGCGCAGCATCCCGCGGTTCAGGGTGACGCGCGCCTGGTTCAGACTGATCCACGCATCGGTAAACTCCGCCACGTTCTTGCTGGAGAGCTGCGACACGGTAAAGTTGTCTTTATCGTTATTCAGGGCGTTGATAAAGATACCGGCGGAAATCACTTGCATGATGCCGAGCACAAGCAGCACCGAAATCAGAAGGGTAATGACTTTTATACGTTTAAACATGCGTTGCCTTTGTTATATGCAGGTTTGTCTGACGTGGATATATCGGCAGGTGCAGCGGGTTGTTTACTGTTTCTCCACCTTTAAAAAGTTTCGAAACCACTTTCCTGAACCCATTCAGAGAGTTAAATCGGATATTTTTTGTGATCTGCATCTCACTTTTACCTATCCCTCTAAAGGGTTATAGCGTCGCTTAAAAGATGTATTTAATATGCACCTTATATTATTGATGATGAGGTAACTGTTATGGCCTTTCGCGACCAACCCCTGGGCGAGCTGGCGCTCTCCATTCCTCGCGCTTCTGCGCTGTTTCGCAAATACGATATGGACTACTGCTGCGGCGGTAAGCAAACCCTGGCACGGGCGGCCCTACGCAAAGAGCTGAACGTTGAGGTGATTGAAGCCGAGCTGACGAAGCTGGCCGAACAGCCCGTCGACAAAGACTGGCGAACCGCTCCGCTCGCGGAAATCATCGACCACATCATCGTGCGTTACCATGACCGTCACCGTGAACAGCTGCCGGAGTTGATCCTGCAGGCGACCAAAGTCGAGCGCGTGCATGCCGACAAACCTTCCGTACCGCGCGGTCTGGCGAAATACCTGACCCTGCTGCACGAAGAGCTTTCCAGCCACATGATGAAAGAAGAGCAGATCCTCTTCCCGATGATTAAACAGGGAATGGGAAGCCAGGCGATGGGGCCCATCAGCGTGATGGAAAGCGAGCATGATGACGCGGGCGAACTGCTGGAAGTGATCAAACACACCACCCACAACGTCACGCCGCCGCCAGAAGCGTGCACAACGTGGAAAGCGATGTACAACGGCATTAACGAGATGATTGACGACCTGATGGAACACATCAGCCTTGAGAACAACGTTCTGTTCCCGCGGGCACTAGCGGGGGAATAAAAAAGCCCGGTGGCGCTAGCGCTTACCGGGCCTGCAACGTCCTCGAACGTAGGCCGGGTAAGCGTCAGCGCCACCCGGCAACATGCTTAACGCATGCCAGCCATCCGTTTCTTACCGATAAACATCCAGCCCAGCCCCAGGGCGATAAACCACAGCGGCGTGACGATCAGCGCCTGACGGGTATCATCTTCCAGCGTCAGCAGAACCAGCACGAAGACGAAGAACGCCATGCACACCCAGCACATCAGCTTGCCCAGCGGCATCTTGTAGATCGATTTTTCATGCAGGTGTGGGCGCTGTTTGCGGTACACCAGATAGGAACAGAGGATGATGGTCCAGACGAACATAAACAGGATCGCTGAGACCGTGGTAATCATGGTGAACGCGCCAATCACGCTTGGGTTTACGTAGAGCATCACCACGCCGCCCAGCAGGCACATGCAGGAGAAGGTCAGCCCTTTCGCAGGTACCGCACGCTTAGACAGCTTGGCGAACGCGCTCGGCGCCACGCCTTCCTGCGCCAGACCAAACAGCATACGGCTGGTTGAGAACACGCCGCTGTTCGCGGAAGACGCCGCTGAGGTCAGCACCACGAAGTTAATCAGGCTCGCCGCCGCAGGCAGCCCCACCAGCACGAACAGCTCAACGAACGGGCTCTTGCTTGGCACCACCGAGCTCCACGGCGTCACGGACATAATGATGATCAGCGCGAAGACGTAGAACATGATGATACGCACCGGAATGGAGTTGATGGCGCGCGGGAGAGACTTCTCCGGATCTTTGGTTTCCGCAGCGGTCGTTCCGACAAGCTCAATCCCTACAAACGCGAACACCGCAATCTGGAAGCCAGCAAAGAAGCCGCTAATGCCTTTCGGGAACCAGCCTCCATCATTCCACAGATGGGTAAACGACGCCTGAACGCCGGTTGGTGACTGGAAGTGGGTGAGCACCATCACCAGGCCCACCACGATGAGCCCGACAATGGCCACGATTTTGATCATCGCGAACCAGAACTCCATCTCACCGAACATTTTAACGGTGGCGAGGTTCAGGCTCAGCAGCAGAACAATAACCGCCAGCGAGGCCACCCAGTCCGACAGCCCGGGGAACCAGAACTGCGCATAGGCGGTTATCGCCACGACGTCCGCCATACCGGTCACGACCCAGCAGAACCAGTAGGTCCAGCCGGTGAAATAGCCCGCCCATGGCCCGAGCAGGTCTGAAGCGAAGTCGCTGAAGGATTTGTATTCGAGGTTCGAGAGCAGCAGCTCACCCATTGCACGCATCACGAAGAACAGCATAAAACCGATAATCATATAAACGAATATGATTGACGGTCCGGCGAGACTGATGGTTTTGCCTGACCCCATAAACAGCCCGGTACCGATGGCACCCCCAATAGCAATGAGCTGAATATGACGGTTTGTGAGATTGCGCCGTAGCGACTGTTCAGACGACGCCTCTTCGTCGGCGACGACTTTGACCTGATCTACCATGTGATATTTTCCTGTTTATGCCTGTCTGTGTTGTTAAGGCTCTTCTGGCCTTTAAATACGTCAAAAAAATGACGTTCCCTTGTTAGGGCTAATCGATATTAGGTAAGAATCGGCGGGATGAATACTATGATTTAGATATTATGTTAATAATATGTTGAAAGTGAGTGTCATATCACTCATGCAGCGCGAAACAGCTCACAAAAATACACGCAACAGTTTCGTTTGCAAGATAAAATATTGATTCCGACTTAACTATAGGTTTTCACGCTATTTTCCCCTCCCCAACCGGGGAGAGGAAATAAGAAAAGTCGATTACAGAATTTCCAGCAGCTCGACTTCAAAGACCAGAGTGCTGAATGGCGGGATGGACGCGCCAGCGCCACGCTCGCCGTAAGCCAGGTTATGCGGGATAGTCAGTTCCCATTTGGAACCGACTGGCATCAGGGTCAGCGCTTCGATCCAGCCCGCGATAACGCCATTCACCGGGAACTCAGCCGGTTCGCCGCGCGCGACGGAGCTGTCGAAGACGGTACCGTCGATCAGCTTACCGGTGTAGTGTACGCGAACGTGGTCGGTACGCGCCGGGATTGCGCCATCGCCCTGATTGATCACGCGGAACTGCAGACCAGACTCGGTGCTGTTCACGCCTTCACGCTCACGGTTCTCTTCCAGATATTTCACACCTTCGGCGGCCATCTCTTCAAAGCGCGCGCGACGCACGGCGTCAGCACGCTCGTGGATTTCACGCAGCGCACGGTGCACAACGTCAACCGGAACGGCAGGCTGTTTGCCTTCCAGCGCGTCAGCGATACCCGCCACCAGCGCTTCAGGTAACAGACCTTCCAGGCCGGATTCGCTCAGCTGCTGTCCTACCTGCAAGCCGATACCGTAACTTGCCTGCGCTTCGATAGTGTCAAAAGTCGGGGTGGTCATGGGTTTTCCTTCCATCACATTTAAAGTAGCGGGCAGCATATCAGCCATGCCCTTATGGGTAAAACTTTGTCTGAAGTTAAGGTGACAAACCGCGACGAAACAGAAACAATAGAGAGAACCAGGATTAATCCCGAACTGATGTCACGGATGTCGGGTTTACTACGCCGTTCAGGCAGTTAGCAAACTATACTTCGGGGCACAGGATAAAAAATACGCGGAGCAGGAGGAGTGCCATGCCCGGGCGATTTGAACTGAAACCTACCCTGGCGAAAATCTGGCAGGCGCCGGACAATTTTCGCATCATGGATCCGCTGCCTCCTCTGCATCGCAGAGGGATCATCATTGGTGCGCTGATGGTGATTGTGGGCTTCCTGCTTCCTTCCGGTGGCGATGATGTTGATACTGCCCCCGTCACCCGCAATGCTCAGCTGGACCTTCAGTCGCAAACGCGACCCCAGCCCGACGCACAACCGATGCAGACGCAGCTCGTTACCCCGTCTAACGATCCGGGTCAGGTCGCGCCGGTTGAGCCAGAGCCGATTCAGGACGAACAGCCACAGGAACAGGCCGCCGCCCCGTCTCAGCCTCAGACCCAACAGCCCACCGGCATTGAGCAACAGTGGCGTTCCTATCGCGTAGAGCCGGGTAAAACGCTGGCGCAGCTGTTCCGTGACCACAACCTGCCGCCGACAGACGTGTATGCCATGGCGAAGGTGGAAGGCGCGGGTAAACCGCTCAGTAACCTGCAGAATGGCCAGATGGTGCAAATTCGCCAGAATGCCAGCGGGGTGGTGACAGGGTTAACGATTGATACCGGAAATGGACAACAGGTGCTGTTTACCCGCCAGACAGACGGCAGCTTTATCAGGGTACGTTAAGGGCGGGGTTCTGTAAAAAGCAAAACGCCGGCACAAGGCCGGCGTTTCAACGTGAGCAGAGTAAAAAATTACTCAGCTACAACGTTAACAACCAGTTTAGCGAACACTTCGCTGTGAACCTGGAAGTCAACTTCGTGCTCACCAGTGGTACGCAGAACGCCGTTCGGCAGACGAACTTCGCTCTTAGCCACTTTAACGCCTGCTGCAGAAACTGCATCAGCGATATCGCGGGTACCGATGGAACCGAACAGTTTACCTTCGTCGCCAGCTTTGGACGCGATGGTAACGGTGCCCAGTGCGTTGATTGCTTCAGCGCGAGCGTTAGCAGCCGCCAGAACGTCAGCCAGTTTGGCTTCCAGTTCAGCGCGACGTGCTTCGAAAAACTCTACGTTTTTCTTGGTAGCTGGAACAGCTTTACCCTGTGGAACCAGGAAGTTACGAGCGTAACCCGCTTTAACGTTTACCTGATCACCCAGGCTGCCCAGGTTTGCTACTTTATCAA
>ERZ835762.1757-NODE-1757-length-9762-cov-2.879468_pt1 | contig 9762 bp, 7 predicted proteins | sample MGYA00519687_ERZ835762 | MGnify/ENA primary metagenome ERZ835762 (study PRJEB31850, sample SAMEA3708783) | human gut metagenome | biome: human gut; feature: human-associated habitat; material: faeces | place: China | collected 2014 ...
CCCCCTGCGCGCTCCTTGCGCCAGTGATTATATGAAGCAATGCACATGACAGGAGCGCAACAGGATGAGAGACTGAAATATTCTCGTTATTTTCGGACCTGATGACATTAATTAATTTTAAAATATCATCTTAAATACGCCAGTCACCACCAGTAGCCCAATCAGGAAAATAATCAATACAGCCCAGAGTATAATTTTCATTAGCGTTCCTTTATTTGTGAGTGCTGAATAAGTATAGGAAAAAACGAAGCCCTTTGCCGTTATCCATAAACGATTAAGATAAATCGGAAGATATCATTCACTTAGTGTATATTTTTCTGGATATGTCGTTTTATTGCCACTGATGTATTGCCACGCGAAACTAAAAAATATATCGCAACACACGGTAATCTCCGCGCACCTTTTCTTACCTGATTATTCCCCCATGAATCGTGATTCCTTTTATCCAGCCATCGCCTGTTTTCCGCTGTTACTGATGCTGGCCGGGTGTGCGCCTATGCATGAAACCCGCCAGGCGTTAAGCCAGCAAACGCCCGCTGCACAAGTTGACACCGCATTACCCACGGCGCTGAAAAATGGTTGGCCAGACAGCCAATGGTGGCTGGAGTATCACGATAATCAACTCACTTCCTTAATTAACAATGCACTACAGAACGCACCGGATATGCAGGTGGCTGAACAGCGCATTCAGCTAGCTGAAGCCCAGGCGAAGGCAGTTGCCACTCAGGATGGTCCGCAGATCGACTTTTCGGCGGATATGGAGCGGCAAAAAATGTCGGCAGAAGGCTTAATGGGGCCGTTTGCTCTGAACGATCCGGCCGCAGGTACGACCGGCCCGTGGTACACCAACGGTACTTTTGGCTTAACGGCGGGCTGGCATCTCGATATCTGGGGAAAGAATCGGGCGGAGGTTACTGCCCGCCTGGGTACGGTTAAAGCACGGGCGGCGGAACGCGAGCAAACCCGCCAATTGCTGGCTGGCAGCGTAGCCCGCCTGTACTGGGAGTGGCAAACCCAGGCGGCGTTAAACACGGTCTTGCAGCAAATAGAAAAAGAGCAGAACACCATTATCGCGACCGATCGCCAGCTATATCAGAACGGGATTACTTCTTCAGTTGAAGGTGTGGAAACCGATATTAATGCCAGCAAAACCCGGCAGCAGCTCAACGATGTCGCGGGGAAAATGAAAATTATTGAGGCACGGTTAAGCGCACTTACAAATAACCAGACAAAGTCATTGAAGCTTAAACCGGTCGCGTTGCCGAAAGTGGCAAGCCAGCTTCCTGATGAACTGGGGTACTCCTTACTGGCCCGGCGGGCAGATTTGCAGGCGGCGCACTGGTACGTTGAGTCATCGCTAAGCACCATTGATGCGGCAAAAGCGGCATTTTATCCTGACATCAACCTGATGGCCTTCCTGCAACAGGATGCGTTGCACTTAAGCGATCTGTTCCGTCATTCCGCGCAGCAAATGGGCGTTACGGCAGGCCTGACGCTACCCATTTTCGATAGTGGTCGTCTTAACGCCAATCTCGATATCGCAAAAGCCGAAAGCAACTTGTCTATCGCCAGCTACAACAAAGCGGTGGTTGAAGCGGTGAATGACGTGGCGCGGGCAGCCAGTCAGGTTCAGACACTGGCGGAGAAAAACCAGCATCAGGCGCAAATTGAGCGCGATGCCTTGCGTGTGGTAGGTCTTGCGCAGGCGCGCTTTAACGCGGGCATCATTGCTGGTTCCCGCGTCAGCGAAGCCAGAATCCCCGCGCTGCGTGAGCGGGCCAATGGCCTGTTATTGCAAGGGCAGTGGCTGGATGCCTCCATTCAACTCACTGGTGCGTTGGGCGGGGGTTACAAACGCTGATGATATGCGCCTTCTATACTTAACGTTTATTCAGCGTTAAGTGGAGAACTCGATGGCACAGGTTGCGATTATTACCGCCTCCGATTCGGGGATCGGCAAAGAGTGCGCGTTATTACTGGCGCAGCAGGGGTTTGATATTGGTATTACCTGGCACTCAGATGAAGAAGGGGCAAAAGATACCGCGCGTGAGGTAGTTAGCCACGGCGTACGTGCGGAGATCGTGCAGCTGGATCTCGGCAATCTACCAGAAGGGGCACTGGCGCTGGAGAAACTCATTCAACGGCTGGGGCGCATTGATGTGCTGGTGAATAATGCGGGTGCAATGACCAAAGCGCCGTTTCTTGATATGGCTTTTGATGAGTGGCGCAAGATTTTTACCGTTGATGTCGATGGTGCATTCTTATGCTCGCAAATTGCGGCTCGTCAGATGGTGAAACAAGGGCAGGGCGGTCGCATCATCAACATTACGTCGGTACATGAACATACGCCGCTGCCGGATGCCAGCGCCTACACAGCCGCTAAACATGCGCTCGGTGGGTTAACCAAAGCGATGGCGCTGGAGCTGGTCAGGCATAAGATTTTGGTGAACGCAGTCGCGCCTGGGGCGATCGCCACGCCAATGAATGGCATGGATGACAGCGACGTGAAGCCCGACGCGGAGCCTTCGATTCCCTTGCGGCGTTTTGGCGCAACGCATGAGATTGCCAGCCTGGTGGTGTGGCTTTGTTCGGAGGGCGCAAATTACACCACCGGGCAGTCGTTGATAGTGGATGGCGGCTTTATGTTGGCGAATCCACAGTTCAACCCAGAATAGCGCAGTGAGGTGCGTGGATATTTCATTGGGTAATATTTTGGTCGGCATGAAAAGACGCACAAGCGTCGTATCAGGCATGGTACTCCGGATGTCGGATGCGGCGCGAACGCCTTATCCTAGGCAATGGTTTTACGCCTGATTATCCGGCTTTTTCTTCCCGCGTCGTTTCAGCCACCAGCGCACGCCCACCACCAGAACCACGACCAGAATCAACCAGACCCAGTGCTTCAAATGCTGGTCGAGATTGTGCAACCACGGCGCAATCACCTGACCACCAGCGTAACCAATAGTGGTAAAAATCAACGCCCAGGCAAATGCGCCGAGAATATTCAGCGGCAGAAAGATTTTCGGCGGCAGCTGGCTGGCACCAATCAGCGTCGGGCCAATCACCCTAAAGCCATACATAAAACGCGTACCAATGACAAACAGATACGGATGGCGTTGGATAAGTTTCTGCGCCCGCTCAATTTTATCCTGATGTTTCGAGAAACGGCGTAACAGCTTGCCGCCAAACCGCCGCCCGCACAGATAGAGCACCTGGTCGCCAATCATGCCGCCAAGCGCCACAGAAAGTACCACCAGCGGGAACTTTAATAGCCCCTGATGCGCCGCAACGCCTCCCAGCAAAGTCACGGTTTCACCTTCCGCCAGGCTACCGATCACCAGCGCGGCATAACCATATTGTGAGATAAGTGTATTGAGATCCATAGGCCAGTCTGTCTCCCTTTGGTTGCCAGTAAGCATACACCCTGTGAATCATTCACGCTGAAAAAGGACGTTCATCAGACAGTGAAAATTACATGGGCGAACAAAAAATAATCACAAGCTGACTTATACTTGAACTGTCAGGTTCATGAACTCACAACAAGGGGGCGGTATGAGCCATGTCTGGGGACTGTTTTCCCATCCCGATCGTGAAATGCAGGTGATTAATCGCGAAAACGAAACGATTTCTCACCATTACACCCACCACGTTTTGCTGATGGCGGCGATTCCGGTGATTTGCGCCTTCATTGGCACTACACAGATTGGCTGGAATTTTGGCGATGGCACTATCCTGAAGTTATCCTGGTTTACCGGACTGGCGCTGGCTGTCTTGTTTTACGGCGTTATGCTGGCTGGGGTCGCGGTGATGGGGCGGGTCATCTGGTGGATGGCGCGTAATTATCCGCAGCGTCCGTCACTTGCGCACTGCATGGTCTTCGCGGGCTACGTTGCAACTCCGCTGTTTTTAAGCGGTCTGGTGGCGCTTTATCCACTGGTCTGGTTGTGTGCGCTGGTCGGCACGGTGGCGCTGTTTTACACCGGCTACCTGCTTTACCTTGGTATTCCGAGCTTCCTGAATATCAACAAAGAGGAAGGCCTTAGCTTCTCTAGTTCGACGCTGGCGATTGGCGTGCTGGTACTGGAAGTGCTGCTCGCCCTAACCGTTATACTATGGGGCTACGGTTATCGTTTGTTCTAGAAAGTTCTTTGACGTTGCATTGCTGGCGTAAATGTCAGCAATGCAGCATTTCCTCACGATTCTCCTTTGACGATCGCACTTTTTGCTCGTTATGATGGCGTCGCTAGCCTCAGTAAATCCTTACTCCGGCGGTGCGCAACCCGTGCGCGTGAACCACTATCTGAATGCTCATCATGCCGAAATTTCGAGTTTCTTTATTTAGCCTGGCCCTGATGCTGGCTGTGCCTTTGGCACCGCAGGCCGTTGCGAAAACGGCAGCCGCTACCACCGCTTCACAACCGGAAATTGCCTCCGGTAGCGCGATGATTGTTGATCTGAATACCAACAAAGTGATCTATTCGAACCACCCGGATCTGGTGCGTCCGATTGCGTCTATCAGCAAATTAATGACCGCGATGGTTGTGCTGGATGCACGACTGCCGCTGGATGAAAAACTAAAAGTGGATATCAGCCAGACGCCGGAGATGAAAGGGGTCTATTCGCGCGTACGACTGAATAGCGAAATCAGCCGTAAAGATATGCTGTTGCTGGCGCTGATGTCTTCAGAAAACCGCGCGGCGGCAAGCCTTGCGCACCATTATCCCGGTGGTTACAAAGCCTTTATTAAGGCGATGAATGCGAAAGCGAAGTCGCTCGGAATGAACAACACGCGCTTTGTTGAACCGACCGGATTGTCGGTGCATAACGTTTCAACCGCCCGTGACTTAACCAAACTGCTCATTGCCAGCAAACAATATCCGTTGATCGGGCAGTTAAGTACCACCCGGGAAGATATGGCAACCTTCTCTAACCCGACGTATACGCTGCCGTTCCGCAATACTAATCATCTGGTGTATCGCGATAACTGGAATATCCAGCTAACCAAAACCGGCTTTACCAATGCGGCGGGCCATTGTCTGGTGATGCGTACGGTTATCAATAATAAACCGGTGGCGCTGGTAGTGATGGATGCGTTTGGCAAATATACCCATTTTGCCGATGCCAGCCGCCTGCGTACCTGGATTGAAACCGGTAAAGTGATGCCTGTTCCGGCAGCAGCGTTGAGCTATAAAAAACAAAAAGCCGCCCAGATGGCGGCGGCGGGGCAGACGGCACAGAACGATTAAGTGAATTACGGATGGCGATACTCTGCCATCCGTAATTTTTACTCCACTTCCTGCCAGTTTTTCCGTTTACTGGTTTTACCGATCCCCGGATTCATGCTGTTGGTCGGATCGTTCTCGCGATAGAACTTCTGCAACGTCTCCGGTGCTTTATACAAATGACCGACGTTATGCTCGGCAGGGTACTGCGCGCCGCGCTGCTGTAGCAGTTCCAGCATCTGTTCTTTTAACGCATGCACATCCACGCCTTTTTTAACGATGTAATCCTGATGGAAGACATAGCACATAAAATGGCCGTAATAGAGCTTGTGCACCAGCTGGCTGTCGATCTCCGGCGGTAAATGCTCATACCACTCGGTGTCGTTACGCCGCAGAGCGATATCCAGCGCCAGAATGTCTTCGACTTCATCGGAATGCACCGCCTGATAACGAATTGCTGCGCCCGCAGCGGCGAAACGGTGTAAAAACGCTTTGCTGCCTTCCTCCGGCGTACAGACAAAGAAATCGCCTTCGGCCTGTTTGAAATAATCCACCAGCCACGATTTGGCTTCGCCCACGCCATCGCCCGCCATTTTTAACAGCAGATGATGCTCGTATTTATCGCGCCAGTTTTTCATGCGCGGCGGTAAATGGCTGGGGAACAGGTGACCGAATTTTTGCATCGCACGGTCAGTAAAATGCGGACGGAAGAATTTCACTTTCTCCAGCATCGCATCGGTGCGTCCCTTGAGATTAAAGAAGAACGGCATCTTGTCGGTGCCTAACTTATCAATCATCAGGAAGGTGTCTTTGCCGTATTTTTCCGCAATATCGTAGATATCCCGGTGCATATATTCCCCGGCAACCGGCAGATTTTCGAAGTTAGCCAGAATATGACGGCGGATTTCGGTCAGCACTTCCGGCTGGTTGGTGCCGATATAAAACACCTGCTGATTTTTTTCCGCTTCGAAGGTATCTAGACGTACTGCAAAGACCGCCAGCTTCCCGGCGCAACCAGAAGATTCAAATAACCGATCAGGATCGGCGTTATAACGTGCGGGCGTGTCGGCTTCAATATCACGAACGCGGTGGACATAGTCATAATCGTGGGCGTGACGACCATCGTGACGCACATCGTCATCTTTGATGCGATCATCATCCAGCTTGCTAAGGATCTGCTCCGGCGTTTCGCCCAGATCAATCCCCAGATGGTTCACTAGCGTCAGTTTGCCGTCTTCATTTATACGCGCGAATAACGACATTTCGGTATACGCCGGGCCACGTTGCACCAGCGAGCCGCCGGAGTTGTTACAAATACCGCCGATGACCGATGCGCCTATACACGATGATCCAATCACTGAGTGCGGTTCGCGTCCCAGCGGTTTGAGGGCTTTTTCCAGCGAATAGAGCGTGGTGCCCGGATAGGCCAGCACCTGTTCGCCCTTGCCAAGAACGTGCAGCTTGTCGAGACGCAGGGTGCTGATGATAACGACATCGCGATCATAATCGTTACCGTTTGGCGTCGATCCTTCGGTCAGGCCTGTATTGGCGGCCTGCATCAGAATAATTTTGTCGGCGGTGACGCAGGCTTTCAGCACCCGCCACAATTCCAGTAGTGAGCCAGGGAAAACGACAGCCAGCGCGTCGCCCTGACCAGAACGGAAGCCCTTGCGATAGCGGGCCGTTTTTGCGGGATCGGTGAGCAGGTGTGAAGAACCCACCAGACGAGCAAGTTCATTCAAAAAGGCTTTATTATCAGTTGTTGTCATGGAAGACATTTTCCACTCCTTGTGGTGGCGAAAAAATATCACAAACTAGAATAGCGCCTTGTATGACAATTCAGCGAGTGAATATTTTGAAAATTCAGACAATAAACTGAGCATTCTTTTTCTCTCTCCATCATGCTTATGGCAAACTACGGTTTTTGCACCATTTTCGCTGCCTCGTCGGGCAACAGAGGAAGAAAAATCCATATGAAATGGCTATGTTCAGTAGGAATCGCGGTGAGTCTGGCCCTGCAGCCAGCACTGGCGGATGATTTATTCGGCAACCATCCATTAACGCCCGAAGCGCGGGATGCGTTCGTCACCGAACTGCTTAAGAAAATGACAGTTGATGAGAAAATTGGTCAGCTGCGCTTAATCAGCGTCGGCCCGGATAACCCGAAAGAGGCCATCCGCGAGATGATCAAAGACGGTCAGGTTGGGGCGATTTTCAACACCGTAACCCGTCAGGATATCCGCGCCATGCAGGATCAGGTGATGGAATTAAGCCGCCTGAAAATTCCTCTTTTCTTTGCTTACGACGTGCTGCACGGTCAGCGCACGGTGTTCCCGATTAGCCTCGGTCTGGCCTCGTCTTTTAACCTCGATGCAGTGAAAACGGTCGGACGTGTCTCTGCTTATGAAGCGGCAGATGATGGCCTGAATATGACCTGGGCACCGATGGTCGATGTCTCGCGCGATCCGCGCTGGGGACGTGCTTCCGAAGGTTTTGGCGAAGATACGTATCTCACCTCAACAATGGGTAAAACCATGGTGGAAGCGATGCAGGGTAAAAGCCCGGCAGATCGCTACTCGGTGATGACCAGCGTCAAACACTTTGCCGCATACGGCGCGGTAGAAGGCGGTAAAGAGTACAACACCGTCGATATGAGTCCGCAGCGCCTGTTTAACGACTATATGCCGCCGTACAAAGCGGGGCTGGACGCAGGCAGCGGCGCGGTGATGGTGGCGCTGAACTCGCTGAACGGCACGCCAGCCACCTCCGACTCCTGGCTGCTGAAAGATGTTCTGCGCGACCAGTGGGGCTTTAAAGGCATCACCGTTTCCGATCACGGTGCAATCAAAGAGCTGATTAAACATGGCACGGCGGCAGACCCGGAAGATGCGGTGCGCGTGGCGCTGAAATCCGGAATCAACATGAGCATGAGCGACGAGTACTACTCGAAGTCTCTGCCTGGGTTGATCAAATCCGGCAAAGTGACGATGGCAGAGCTGGACGATGCTGCCCGCCATGTACTGAACGTTAAATATGATATGGGGTTGTTTAACGACCCATACAGCCATTTGGGGCCGAAAGAGTCTGACCCGGTGGATACCAATGCCGAAAGCCGCCTGCACCGTAAAGAAGCGCGTGAAGTGGCGCGCGAAAGCCTGGTGTTGCTGAAAAACCGTCTCGAAACGTTACCGCTGAAAAAATCGGCAACCATTGCGGTGGTTGGCCCGCTGGCAGACAGCAAGCGTGACGTGATGGGAAGCTGGTCGGCGGCAGGTGTTGCCGATCAATCCGTGACCGTGCTGACCGGGATTAAAAATGCCGTCGGTGAAAACGGTAAAGTGCTGTATGCCAAAGGGGCGAACGTTACCAGTGACAAAGGCATTATCGATTTCCTGAATCAGTATGAAGAAGCGGTCAAAGTCGATCCGCGTTCGCCGCAAGAGATGATTGATGAAGCGGTGCAGACGGCGAAACAATCTGATGTGGTGGTGGCTGTAGTCGGTGAAGCACAGGGGATGGCGCACGAAGCTTCCAGCCGTACCGATATCACTATTCCGCAAAGCCAACGTGACTTGATTGCGGCGCTGAAAGCCACCGGTAAACCGCTGGTGCTGGTGCTGATGAACGGGCGTCCGCTGGCGCTGGTGAAAGAAGATCAGCAGGCTGATGCGATTCTGGAAACCTGGTTTGCGGGGACTGAAGGCGGTAATGCAATTGCCGATGTATTGTTTGGCGATTACAACCCGTCCGGCAAGCTGCCAATGTCCTTCCCGCGTTCTGTCGGGCAGATCCCGGTGTACTACAGCCATCTGAATACCGGTCGTCCGTATAATGCCGACAAGCCGAACAAATACACTTCGCGTTATTTTGATGAGGCTAACGGGGCGCTGTATCCGTTCGGCTATGGTCTGAGCTATACCACTTTCACCGTCTCTGATGTGAAACTTTCTGCGCCGACCATGAAGCGTGACGGCAAAGTGACCGCCAGCGTGCAGGTGACGAACACCGGTAAGCGCGAAGGGGCCACGGTAGTGCAGATGTACTTGCAGGATGTGACGGCTTCCATGAGCCGTCCAGTGAAGCAGCTGAAAGGCTTTGAGAAAATCACCCTGAAGCCGGGCGAAACTCAGACCGTCAGCTTCCCGATTGATATTGAGGCGCTGAAGTTCTGGAATCAACAGATGAAATATGACGCCGAGCCTGGCAAGTTCAATGTCTTTATCGGCACTGATTCCGCACGCGTTAAGAAAGGCGAGTTTGAGTTGCTGTAATGCTTTAGTAAGGGCGCGACGTTTGCGCCCTTTGCCTGATGTTCATATCTTAACTTGCAGAATTTTCGCCCTTTGTAGGCCGGATAAGGCGCTCGCGCCGCATCCGGCAGGAAACGCCGGACCGAATATGCCTCTTAAGTATTTATCTGATTCTGCAACTGAATCCGTCCGCTCAGGCTAATCCCGCCATTATCAACTATGCTTTTCTCTTAATTCGCTGAAAACAACAGTAAAAGAATGAGGAAAGCATCATGTCACTCTCAAAGGTC
>ERZ835762.1758-NODE-1758-length-9729-cov-3.153504_pt1 | contig 9729 bp, 9 predicted proteins | sample MGYA00519687_ERZ835762 | MGnify/ENA primary metagenome ERZ835762 (study PRJEB31850, sample SAMEA3708783) | human gut metagenome | biome: human gut; feature: human-associated habitat; material: faeces | place: China | collected 2014 ...
AATAGAAGGCCCGCCGGTACTCCGGCGGGCCTTCTATTACTCTTCCAGAGCGGCCAGCACCTCCGCCTCTGTGGGGATGGAGGAGATGCCGCCGGGGCGGAGGGTGGACAGGCTGGCGGCGGTGACGGCGAAGCGGGCGATGCCCTCCAGCGCGCCGGGCTCCAGCTCCGCCGGAGGTGTGTCCAGGGCCAGCAGCTTCGCCACGGCGCTGCCCCCGAAGATGTCCCCCGCGCCGGTGGTGTCCACCGGCCGCACCGCCGGGGCGGGCACCCGGCAGGCCCCCCTGGCGTTTTCCAGGTAACAGCCCTGGGGCCCCAGTGTGATCATAGCCAGAGCCACACCACACTCCTCCCGCAGGCGGCGGGCCCCCTCCTCCGGCGTACAGCCCCAGAGGAAGGACAACTCCTCGTCACTGAGTTTGACCACGTCGGCCTGCTCCAGGCCCCAGAGTGTTTCCGCTCTGGCCTGGGCCTCGCTCCGCCACAGGGGCGGACGGTAGTTTGGGTCAAAGGTGACGAGCTTTCCCTGCGCCCTGGCGTAGGCCACCGCCTGCCGGGTGGCGGAGCGGGCTGGCTCGTCGGTCAGGCTGAGGGCACCGAAGTGGAAGGCCCTGGACTGGTCGATGAGGGAGAGCTCCAGCTCGTCAAAGCGGAGCACGGTGTCCGCGCCCGGCTTGCGGGCGAAGCTGAAGGAGCGCTCTCCGTCCACGAGGGTGACGAAGGCCAGGGTGGTGAACACAGTCGGGTCCACCCGGATGCCCCGGGTCTCAATGCCCGCCCGGGCCAGGGTGTCCACCAGCAGGCGGCCGAAGGCGTCGTCCCCCACCTTGCCCAGAAAGGCGGCGGAGGCCCCATAGCGGCAGAGGGCGGCCAGAAAATTGCCCGGCGCCCCGCCGGGGTGGGCGGCCAGGGTGGGATAGCCCTCTCCATCGGTGCTGAGCTGGGTGAAGTCGATCAACAGCTCCCCCATTGCAGTTAGGTCGTACATTTCCATAACCCCCTTTGGTTAAAAGTATAGCACAGCCGGGGCGGCGGGAAAAGCGGCGAAATCGGGGGAACAGGATTGACAGCCCCGCCCTTTTTCTGCTATACTGAGCCAAACGAGCCGCTGAAGCGGCTTTAGAAAGGCTGAAGCCTTTTTCCACACCCATCCCCCGGCCGTTGAAACCGGTGAACCGAAGTTCACCATGTGCGCCTGCGCGCACATGGTGGGCTTTTTTTGTGTCCGGGGAAGAAAAGGAGAGAGACCCATGAGCAAGTATGGAAAAAGAGCGGCCGGCCTGCTTTTGACGGGCGTCCTGTGCGCCGGCCTGCTGGCCGGAGGCCGCCGTCACCCCGACGGCCCCGTCGGAGAGCGGCTCCGCCTCCGGCCGCCGGGTGGAGACCCTCCGCCTGGAGGGGGGCACCGACTGGGGCGTCCCAAATCCCTATCTGCACCAGTCCCGCGGCCCCGGCACGGCCAAGATGCGCCTGGTGTACGGCAGCCTGCTGGAGAAGGACGAGACCGGCGACGTGCCCTGGCTGGCGGAGCGCTGGTCCATGGACGGCAACGACTACACCTTCACCCTCTTTGCAGACGCCCAATTCCAGGACGGCGCGCCCCTCACCACCGCCGACGTGGCCTTCACCCTGGACTACTATCAGGAGCACCCCCCGGTCTCCAACTCCCTGGGGGTGGGGGACAGCTATCTGGTGGACCACTATACGGTGGTGGACGAGCAGACCATCACCATCACCGTGAAGGAGGCCAACGCCGACACCCTGTCCAACCTGGGCTCCTTCGTGATTCTGCCCAAGCACATCTGGGAGAACGTGGACGACCCCAACGCCTACACCGGGGAGGGCTATCTGACGGGCAGCGGGGCCTATGCCTGCACCGACTATGACGGGGCCACCGGCAGCTATGAGTTCACCGCCTTCGACGGCTGGTGCAACGGGGAGCAGGCGGCGGAGAAGATCCAGTTTGTGCCGGTGAGCGACCCCCTGCTGGCCTTTGAGAGCGGGGAGATCGACATTACCTCCCTGCCCGCCGACCTGATGGACGCCTATTTGAACGACCCGTCCATCGGCGTGGTGGAGAAGGCCAACGACATGGGCTACAAGCTGCTCATCAACTACGAGCGGTGCCCCGACTTTTTGGAGCTCGCCCTGCGGCAGGGGGTGTACGCCGCCATCGACCGGCAGAGCGTGGTGGACAGCGTGTTCCGCGGCGCGGGCACGGTGGGCAGCGCGGGCTACGTCCCCCAGGGCAGCCTGTACTATAACGAGAACGTGGCGCAGTACCCCTATGACCCGGAGGCGGCCCGCGCCGTCTTTGCGGGGAAGGGCTATTCCGTCACCCTTCTGTGCGGCGACGACGGGGACGACCTGGCCATCGCGGAGATCATCCGCAACGGCCTCACCGCCGCGGGCATCGAGGTGGCGGTGGAGGCCCACGACTCGGCCACCCGGGACGGGCGCATCAACAGCGGCGACTACGAGTTCGCCCTGGTGGGCAACGGCGGCTGGGGCAACAATCCCCCCACCTACATGCGCACCCTGTTCTCCGACGAGTCCAAGTTCTCCGGCACCAACCCCCACTCCATGGGGGCCATCGGCTACTCCAACGCCGAGATGACCGCGTTGGCCGAGGGCCAGGTATACGAGACCGACTTTGACAAACGGGTGGAGCTGTTTCAGGAGCTGGAGCTGCTGGTGAGCCGGGAGATCCCCATCATCGTCATCGCCAACCAGTCCTCCTACTCCATGTACCGCAAGGATGTCTATGACGGCTGGATGAAGACCTACGCCTACCAGCAGGCGGAGCAGAACCGCCTGTCCTACATGGCGCGCTGAGGTCCGCCCCGCCGGGAAAGGAGAAGCATGGGAAAAAAGCTGCTGATGCTGCTGGGGGCCTTTCTGGTCATCTATCTCCTCAACTTCTCCATTCCCCGGCTGATGCCGGGCGACCCCTTTGACTACACCTCCGGGGCCGCCGGGGACGATGTGGACGCCGCCTACTCGGAGGAGCAGAAGGAGCTGCTGCGGGCCTACTACGGCCTGGACAAGCCCTTTTTTCCACAGCTGAGGGATACCATTGTGGACAACCTCCACGGGGACTTCGGCCAGAGTATCCACTATAAGCGGCCCGTGGCGGATATTCTGCTGGAGCGCCTGCCCTGGAGCCTGTGGATCATGGGGAGCACCCTGGCCCTCAGCCTGCTCCTGGGGGTGGCTCTGGCCCTGCTGTGCGTCCGCCGGCCCTGGGCCGACCGGGCGCTCTACCCGGCCCTCTCCGCCCTGGCGGAGGTGCCCCCCTTCCTCACCGGCGTGCTCCTGCTCTTCCTGGTGGCGGCCCGGGCGGCGTGGATTCCCCTCTCCGGGGCCTACACCCACTTCGCCCAGTACGACGGCCTGTGGCAGCGGCTGGGGGACATCCTGGTGCACAGCCTGATGCCGGTGTGCGCCCTCACCCTGGTCACGGTCCCCAAGCTCTTTTTTACCGCCCGGGCCAGCTTTTTCACCATCCTGGGCAGGCCCTACCTCACCAACGCCCGGGCCAAGGGCCTGACCGCGGGGCGCATCCGCACCGCCTACATCCTGCGCAACGCCGCCACCCCCATCGTGGCCCGCTTTTTCCTCAGCGTGGGGGGCGCGGTGGGGGGCACCATTCTGGTGGAGAACGTCTTCGCCTACCCCGGCCTGGGCACCGTCCTGCGGGAGGCGGTGCAGTACCGGGACTATCCCATGCTCCAGGGGGTGTTCCTCCTGTCCGCCGTGCTGGTGCTCCTCAGCCTGGCGGCGGCGGACGTGGTCAACCGCCGGCTGGACGGAGAGGAGGAGGGACCATGAGACGCAAATGGCTGGTTCCCCTGCTCCTGCTGGCGCTGCTGACCCTCTGTTTCCTGTGGGGGGTCACCGGATACCCCCACCCGGCCCAGCTCCCGTCGGGGGGCTCCCTGGAGGCCCCCTCCGCCGCCCACTGGCTCGGCACCGACAACCTGGGGGTGGACATCTACGCCCAGATCTCCGCCGGCTTCTTCCGCAGCCTGGGCATCGGCCTGGCCGCCGCCGCCTTCACCTTTGCGGTGGGGGGCGGCCTGGGGATACTGGCGGGCTTTGCGGGGGGCTGGGCGGACGCTCTGATCTCCTTTCTGATCCAGGTGCTTCTGGCTATCCCCCAGCTCCCGGTCATGATCGTCATCGGGGCCTTTCTGGGGCAGAGCACCTGGAACCTGGTCTGGATCATTGCCGCCTTCTCCTGGGCCCCGGTGGCCCGGCAGATGCGGGCCAAGACCATCTCCATCCGGCGGCGGGACTACGTGCAGATGGCCCGGCTCTACGGCGGCGGAACCTGGTACCTCATCCGCACCCACATCGGCCATGAGCTGTGGCCTCTGCTCACCATCAACGCCCTGGCGGTGGTGGGACGGGCCATTCTCCAGGAGTCCTCCCTGGCCTTTCTGGGCCTGTCCGACCCGCTGGCCCGCTCCTGGGGTATGATGATCGCCCGGGCCGTGGACTTCCCCGGTCTCTATCGGACGGACTTCTGGACGTGGTGGCTCCTCCCGCCGGTGGGGGCGCTGGTGCTGTCCACGCTGCTGCTGCGCCTGCTGGTGGGCGGGCTGGAGGAACAACAGAGGAGGGACAAACCGTGCTGCTGGAAATGAACAACCTGTCGGTGTCCTACCCGGAGTTTACCCTCCACCCGGTGAGCTTTGCTCTGGACGCCGGGGAAATGCTCACCATCGTGGGGGAGTCGGGCAGCGGCAAGACCACCCTGGCCCGCGCCATCGCCTGCCTGTCCGAGCCAGAGGCCCAGGTCAGCGGGCAGGTGTACCTCAACGGCCGGGAGCTGCTGGCCATGGACGAGCGGGCGCGCAGACCCCTGCGCATGAAGGAGTTCGCCCTCTCCTTCCAGAACTCGGCCGAGTGGCTCAACCCCTCCCTCACCCTGGCGGAGCACCTGCGGGAGGTGCTGTGCCGGGCGTACCGGGGGGCGGCCATGGCGGCGCGGATGGAGGAGCTGATGGCCCTGGTGGGTCTGGAGACGGCGGATCTGGAGCGCTATCCCCGGGAGCTGTCCGGCGGCATGGTGCAGAAGTTCCTGCTGGCCAACGCACTGGCCCTCAATCCCGCCCTGGTGCTGCTGGACGAGCCCACCGGCGCCCTGGACATCGCCTCCAGCCGGGGGATCACGGCGCTGATCCAGGAATTAAACCGCAGGCTGGGCACCGCCTTCCTGGTCATCACCCACGACATGAAGCTGGCCGCCGACCTGGGCGGGCGGACGGTGGTGCTCTACGACGGGCACGTGGAGGAGGCGGGGGACACCCGCGCCCTTTTGGACCACCCCCGCCACCCCTACACCCGGGGCCTGCTCCAGTCGGCGGTGGGCCTCAACCCGGTGCGGGACATGTGGGGCATCCGCCCCACCACCGTCTCCTACACCCGGCAGCCCCACGGCTGCCCCTTTTACGGCCGCTGTACCCAGAGCCTGCCCGCCTGCGCCGGCCACGCCCCGGAGCTGACGGCGCAGCCCGACGGCCGCCTCCTGGCCTGCAACCGGGGGGGCGTGCTCACGCTGCTGGAATGCCGGGGACTTTGCAAAGCCTTCGGGCGGCAGCGGGTGCTGGACGGCATCGACCTCACCCTCTACAGTGGGGAGATCGTCTCCCTGGTGGGCCGCTCCGGCGCGGGCAAGACCACCCTGGCCCGCACCCTGGCGGGGCTGCTCCCCCTGGAGGGCGGCGGCTCGGTGGAGTTCCAGGGGAAAGCGGCCGACTTTGCCGCCCTCCACCGCCGTCTGGGCGGGGTGCAGATGGTGCTCCAGGACAGCCAGGCCGCCCTCAACCCCCGCATGACGGTGCGGGAGGCGGTGGAGGAGCCCATGCGACTGTCCGGCTGCTTTCAGGACGGGGCGGCGGAGCGGGCGCTGGAGGACGTGGGCCTTTTCGCCTGCGACAGCTTTCTCACCCGGCACATCCACGCCCTGTCCGGCGGCCAGCGGCAGCGGGTGGCCATTGCCCGCGCCCTGACCATGGAGCCGGCCCTCCTCATTGCCGACGAGCCCACCTCCATGCTGGACCCCTCGGGCAAGGCCAACCTGCTGCGGATGCTCAAGGGCCTGCAGAACAGCCGGGGCTTCTCCATGCTGTTCATCACCCACGATCTGGACAGCGCCCTGAAGATCTCCGACCGTCTCTTCCGCCTGGAGGGGGGGACGCTCACCCGGCTGAACCCCAACGACTACATTCAAGTGCGCTTTGACGGCCTGTTTGACGCGGGCTAGCCTACGCCGTAGAAAGGACGAATGAATATGGATCGACAAGCCCTCTGGGATAAATGCGTGGCCTTCCACGGCCACGCATGCGGCGGCCTGACCATCGGCTTCCAGGCCGCCCGGTACGCCATGGAGCTGCTGGAGCTGGACTTCTCCGCCGACGAGGACGTGGTGTGCATCACGGAGAACGACGCCTGCGGCGTAGACGCCATTCAGGTGCTGCTGGGGTGCAGCGTGGGCAAGGGCAACCTGCTCTTTCACCTCCGGGGCAAGCAGGCCTTTTCCTTCTACAACCGGAAGACCGGCAAGGCGGTGCGCCTGGTGCTCCGCCCCACTCCGGCGGAGTACCAGACCAAGGAGGAGCGGTTCCGCTACCTCCAGGACGCCGCCCCCGCGTCCCTCTTCGACGTGAAGCCCGCCGTGCTGTCCCTGCCCGAGAAGGCCCGGCTCTTCCAGTCCCTCCCCTGCGACGGCTGCGGCGAGGTGACGGCGGAGCACCTGCTCCGGCTGGAGAATGGGAAAAAGCTGTGCCTGGACTGCTTCCGGGCCTACAACCGCTTTGATGTATAAGGAGTCAAACATGACGCTGAACGAGTTTTTCGCAGCCCATCCCAAGTGCGCCCTGGGCTTCTCCGGCGGGGTGGACTCGGCCTATCTGCTGTACGCCGGGGTGCAGGCCGGGGCGGATATCCGCCCATACTACATCAAAACCGCTTTCCAGCCCCGGTTTGAGCGGGACGACGCCCTCCGGCTGGCCGGGGAACTGGGGGTGGAGGTGACGGTGCTGGAGCTGGACGCCCTGGCCGACCCGCGGGTGGCGGCCAACCCGGCGGAGCGGTGCTACTACTGCAAGCAGAACCTGTTCCGGGTACACCGTCCTGCTGGACGGCACCAACGCCTCCGACGAGGCCGGCGACCGGCCGGGCATGAGGGCTCTGCGGGAGCTGGAGGTGCGCTCCCCCCTGCGGGAGTGCGGCCTGACCAAGGCGGACATACGCCGCCTGTCCAGGGAGGCGGGCCTCTTTACCTGGGATAAGCCGGCCTATGCCTGCCTGGCCACCCGGATTCCCACCGGGGAAGCCATTACCGGGGAGATCCTGGCCCGGGTGGAGGGGGCGGAGGACGCCCTGTTCCGCCTGGGGTACACTGACTTCCGGGTGCGGGTGTTCCACGGGGCGGCACGGCTCCAGCTTCCGGCCGGACAGCTGGAGCGGGCCGTCCGGGAGCGGGCCGTCCTGCGGGCGGCCCTGGCCCCCTATTTCAAGCCGATTCTGCTGGATTTGGAGGAGCGCTGAATGGAACAGAGAGCGATCAAAGCCCTGCTGGAGCAGGTGGCCGCCGGACAGGTGGATGTAAACGACGCCCTGCTCAAGCTGAAAATGGAGCCGTTCGAGGAGCTGGGCTTTGCCAAGCTGGACAGCCACCGTGGCCTCCGCCAGGGGGTGGCCGAGGTGATCTACGGCGCGGGCAAGACCCCGGAGCAGATCGCCCGCATCGTGGACGCCATGCGCTCCGGCGGGCAGGACACCATCCTCATCACCCGGATGTCGGACGAGGCGGCGGCGGCCATTGACCCGGCCCACCCCTTCACCTATTACGAGATGGGCCGCATCGGCATCGTGGGCAGCCTTCCCTCCCCCGACGGCAGCGGGAAGGTGGTGGTGGCCACCGGCGGTACCAGTGACATGCCGGTGGCCGAGGAGGCCGCCCTCACCGCCGAGGCCCTGGGCAACGAGGTGGTGCGCCTGTACGACGTGGGAGTGGCGGGGCTGCACCGTCTGCTCTCCCACCTGGAGGAGCTCATGAGCGCCAACGTCATCATCGCCATCGCGGGGATGGAGGGCGCTCTGGCCAGCGTCATCGGCGGGCTGGCCGACTGCCCGGTAATCGCCGTCCCCACCAGCATCGGCTACGGGGCCTGCTTCCACGGTCTGTCCTCCCTGTTGTCCATGCTCAACTCCTGCGCCAGCGGGGTGAGCGTGGTCAACATCGACAACGGCTTCGGCGCGGGCTATCTGGCCAGCATGATCAACCACATGGGAGGGAAACAGAAATGAGAACACTCTATCTGGACTGCGGTATGGGGGCCGCCGGCGATATGCTCATGGCGGCCCTGCTGGAGCTTGTGGACGACAAGGCAGCCTTTCTGGAGAAGATGAACGGCCTGGGCCTGCCCGGCGTGGCGGTGTCCGCCGTACCGGCCGTCAAATGCGGCATCACCGGCACCCATGTGGCGGTGACGGTACACGGGGAGGAGGAGGTCAGCTGCGACGTATCCCCGGAGGGGCACATCCACCATCACGACCGCAGCCATGAGCATGGTCACGAGCACAGCCACGAGCACGAACATGGCCATGAACACGAGCACCACCATCACGACCACGACCATGGACATCACCACCACACCGGAATGGGGGAGATCCGCCATCTGCTGGGCCATCTGGAGCTGCCCGAGGCGGTACGGGCCGATGCGGAGGCGGTCTACGGCCTGATTGCGGAGGCTGAGAGCCACGCCCACGGCGCGCCGGTGGAGGAGATCCACTTCCACGAGGTGGGCAGCCTGGACGCGGTGGCCGACGTGGCGGGGGTCTGCCTGCTGGTGCACATGCTGGGTGTGGAGCGTATCGTGGCCTCCCCGGTACACGTTGGAAGCGGCCAGGTGCGCTGCGCCCATGGCATCCTGCCCGTGCCCGCCCCCGCCACGGCCCACATTCTCCGGGACGTGCCCATCTACGGCGGAGCCATCCGTGGTGAGTTGTGCACCCCCACCGGCGCGGCGCTGCTCAAGCACTTTGTCACCGAATTCGGCGCCATGCCGGTGATGAAGGTGAAAAAAATCGGCTATGGTATGGGAAACAAGGACTTTGAGGCGGCCAACTGCGTCCGCGCCCTGCTGGGAGAGACAGCAGGCGGCAGAGATGAAGTGGCTGAGCTGTGCTGCAATCTGGACGACATGACCGCCGAGGCCATCGGCTTTGCCCAGGAGGAGCTGCTTGCCGCCGGAGCACTGGACGTGTATACCACGCCCATCGGCATGAAGAAGGGCCGCCCCGCCGTGCTGCTCTCCTGTATGTGCCGCATGGAGGATCGGGAGAGGCTGCTTGGCCTGCTTTTCCGGCACACCACCACTCTGGGCGTGCGGGAGAATGTGTGCCGCCGGTATACCCTGGAGCGGGGTGAGCGCACCGTGGATACCCCCCACGGCCCCGTGCGGCTCAAGACCGCCTCCGGCTGGGGCGTCGTCCGCTCCAAGCCGGAGTACGAGGATGTGGCCCGTATCGCCCGCGGCCAGGGCATCAGCCTGGCTGAGGTGTGTGATTGGCTCAAGTGACCTGTACTGTGCTTTAAGGTTAAGTCTACCAAATGTCTACCAAAAGTGGCCCGGAACCGTTGCGGTTCCGGGCTCTTTTTGTGCTTGGCATGCCCGGCGTGTCTACCAGATGTCTACCAACGCCACTTTTTGCCGCT
>ERZ835762.1760-NODE-1760-length-9713-cov-6.550735_pt1 | contig 9713 bp, 11 predicted proteins | sample MGYA00519687_ERZ835762 | MGnify/ENA primary metagenome ERZ835762 (study PRJEB31850, sample SAMEA3708783) | human gut metagenome | biome: human gut; feature: human-associated habitat; material: faeces | place: China | collected 2014 ...
GTCATCGGGCATTATCTGAACATAAAACACTATCAATAAGTTGGAGTCATTACCGCAAAACTGTTCTTCCAGATCATCGATAAACGTTATGAAAAGAGCGCAATGATCCTGACATCCAATCTGCCATTCGGGCAGTGGGAGCAAACGTTCGCCGGTGATACAGCACTGACCTCAGCGATGCTGGACCGTATCTTACACCACTCACATGTCGTTCAAATCAAAGGAAAAAACTATCGACTCAGACAGAAACGAAAGGCCGGGGTTATAGCAGAAGCTAATCCTGAGTAAAACGGTGGATCAATATTGGGCCGTTGGTGGAGATATAAGTGGATCACTTTTCATCCGTCATTGACAACCCTGGACTGTTGTGATCGTGAAGCCATAGACCGGGCCGCAAGCACGGAGGTTACGATAAAGCGACAGTACAGGATGTCATGTTAGGAGCGATAGAAAAACGCTTTGGCGATAAAGTACCAGAACAGTCCATCCAGTGGCTGACAGATAACGGTTCAGCGTACAGAGCGCATGAAACACGGCAGTTCGCCAGAGAGTTGAATCTGGAGCCCTGCACAACGGCAATCAGCAGTCCTCAGAGTAATGGAATGGCAGAAAGGTTCGTGAAAACGATGAAGGAAGACTACATCGCGTTCATGCCGAAACCGAATGTAAGAACGGCATTGCATAACCTTGTAGTGGCGATCGAGCATTACAATGAAAACCATCCGCATAGTGCGTTGGGTTATCGCTCTCCGCGAGAATATCGACGTCAGCGGGTAACGTTAACTTAAGATACAACCCCTGTCTGGAAATAAGGGGGCAAGAACAAATTATACACACCTTTATAACTGTAGAAGTTGCATTCAGGTGCCGCAAATTGCCGGGCCACTTGCAAGAAGAAGCATAGCTGCATCATGCATACCGCGCGGATGCCAGAAAATGCCAGCAGCGTCTCCTGCTGGCATAGCCGCATGTATGGCTCATGTCCGGAGAAAAATCCACGATGTGCATGCAAGAGTGCCAACCGACATCATCACGGAAGCCCTGCAGCGTATCGGTGAACTGTATGCCATCGAGGCAGAAGTCCGGGGATGTTCAGCAGAACAGCGTCTGGCGGCAAGAAAAGCCAGAGCCGCGCCACTGATGCAGTCACTGTATGACTGGATACAGCAACAGATGAAAACACTGTCGCGTCACTCGGATACGGCAAAAGCGTTCGCATACCTGCTGAAACAGTGGGAGGCCCTGAACGTGTACTGCAGTAATGGCTGGGTGGAAATCGACAACAACATCGCAGAGAACGCCTTACGGGGAGTGGCCGTAGGCCGGAAAAACTGGCTGTGTGTGTCACGAAGGAGTACTTATGGCAACAATGTGAAAATTGCAGCATAAGTTATCCATGCTCTGAGGTGGGTGGAGGTGGGCCCTCCGGTCAGGGTTTACAGGAGCACTGACCAAACGACCCGGTGCAGCTTCATTCTAAGGAATGAGGTGGTGAGCGACTCGGGAAAAGGCAGAGATCTACTGTCACGTGGGGTTCGGAAAGCTGAACGAAAGTAAACTGTTCGATGATGCATCGAAATCTTAGATGATGTCAAAATGGGGTCGTACAGCCGTCCCCTGATAAGCGCAGAATACACCTGCTTACTGACTGCGCGGCATCCGGTGTGAAGGCAACAGGATCCCGGGCCAGACCATCTCAGGGAACGTGAGAACCTGTTTCCGGCACGTATCGGGAAACAGGGGCGGACCCATTCGTAGTAGTGATGAAAGATCTGTAATGGGTCTGGAGCGAAGGGATGGGGATCACATTCATTGCAGAAGACACAACCCAAAAGGGGATGACGTAACTGATGCAACGAAAATCATTTGAAATACCAAAAGCACTGGTCTGGGCATCATATCTGGATGTGCGTCGCAACAAGGAAGCCCCCGGATGCGACGGGCAGACTTTGAAAATGTTCGACCAGCAACGTGATGGCAATCTATACAAGATCTGGAACCGGCTATGTTCGGGAACATGGTTTCCGCCACCAGTGCTTGAAAAACGGATCCCGAAGTCGAATGGCAAGGAACGCATTCTGGGGATCCCAACAGTATCCGATCGAATTGCTCAGGGAGCGATAAAACTTTTCATGGAAGAAAAGCTTGACCCGATTTTCCATGTTGATTCATATGGTTACCGACCAGACAAATCAGCTCATGACGCTCTGAAACAATGTGCCATCCGGTGCTGGCGTTATAGCTGGATACTGGAAGTGGACATCAGTGCGTTTTTCGACCATGTGAGACATGATCTGGTGCTCAAAGCTCTGGAACACCACGGGATGCCTAAATGGGTCATCCTGTACTGTCGACGCGGGATGGAAGCGCCAATGCAGAGTTGTGAAAATGGAGAATTAATAACCCGAACACGAGGCACTCCGCAGGGTGGGGTCATTAGTCCGCTACTTGCTAACTTGTTCCTTCACTATGCATTTGATTTGTGGATGGAAAGAGAATATCGGGGGGTACCGTTTGAGAGGTACGCTGATGATATTGTAGTACATTGTTCACGAATGAGTGATGCAACAAGGCTGAAGAACAGGTTATCGGAGCGCTTCTCGGAAGTCGGGCTGGTCCTGAATGCGGGGAAAACGAATATCGCCTACATTGACACGTTTAAAAGGAGAAACGTCGCAACGAGTTTCACCTTTCTCGGATATGACTTCAAAGTGTGTACGCTGAAGAATTTCAAAGGCGAACTGTACCGAAAATGCATGCCGGGTACGTCAAATGCAGCAATGCGCAAAATAACAGAAACAATCAAGAAGTGGCGTATACATCGCTTAACAGCTGAGAGTTTGCTGGATTTTGCGAGGCGCTACAATGCGATAGTGAGAGGCTGGATCGAGTACTACGGAAAGTTCTGGTCCAGAAATTTCAACTATCGACTGTGGAGTGCAATGCAGTCACGTCTGCTCAAGTGGATGCAGTCTAAATACAGACTTTCGAACCGGAAGGCTCAGCGAAAGCTGACGCTGGTAAGGAAGGAGTATCCGAAGCTATTTGTTCACTGGTATTTACTACGTGCATCAAATGAGTGATCAAGAGCCGTATGACGCGAGAGTGTCACGTACGGTTCCGTGAGCAGCCGGGGAGTGAAATTCTCTCCGGCTGACTCGACTCGCAGGTTCCGACAGCGGTGGCGAACATGCGGTGGCGTTGTACTCGCTGATCGGCACATGCCGTCTGAACAATGTGGGGCCAGAAAAATGGCTGCGTTACGTCATTGAGCATATCCAGGACTGGCCGGCAAACCGGGTACACGATCTGTTGCCCTGAAAAGTTGATCTGAGCTCTCAGTAAATATCAATACGGTTCTGGCGAGCCGCTTACAGGCATATCAATATGTTGGGCCATTATTACATATCACGTTGCCAGAGGATATTTTAAAAGGGGAACTGAGAGCTTTAAATTTAAAATATAAACAACGAATTATCTCCTTAACGTACGTTTTCGTTCCATTGGTCCTAAACCCCCTACTTCTTCTCAAAATGATAGTTGATTGCATCTCTGGAATATAATAAAATTTTATAGAAAAAATCATCGAGGGATGACATAATGAAAGAAAAATTTAAACCACGTCTAACAACAATTGACGAAGAGTATTGTATTCCTGATTATATTATACATAAAATGGCGGGGTTATTCCCACATGAACAAAATGAAAATCGTCAGTACTACGGTGAAAGAATAAAAAAATGGGACTCGGAAACACATAGACAAAAGCTGCTGGGCCCTCATCATTACCCCAAAAAACATTCTCGAAATGATCCTAGCATAAGATATTCATATGACAGAAGCAGTTCTGGATTATGGGAGTTCATATTACAACAACGAGAAAAATACCTCAATAAAACAAGAAGCACGGATGATATAAAAGAAAAATTAATTCAAAGACACGCTGTTTTTCAGGAAAACATAAATATCATAAATGAAAATAAACCATTGATAAAACAAAGGGATTATAACAATCCAGCGCATAAGATATGGGAGCAGTGGGGATCTCCAAAATATGTGATGTCAGTAGATGAAATAGAAGAAAGATACGGCGCCAGAGAGAAGTTGTGGGATTCCAGACAACATAAAAATATGCTTTTTGAAAAAGCCAGACAACCAATGCACTATCCTTTTAAGCATGCCAAAAATGATAATAGCAGAAGATTATCATATGAAAATAGTAGTGAAGGATTAAGAGATTTTATAAAGACTCGTAGATCAATCACCAATAATTCATAACTAATGAAAAATATAAATGCAGCAGGCTAATATCATACCAATATTGGCCTGCTAAAAATTATTAAATAACAGGAATGGCAATAACACCGAAACAGGGGATTGCCCGAGGAGTGAATAGCGCATTGTCTGAACGTGTCGCTTAGTGATAACCAGATACTTGATCGACAGGAATTAAAATCCCAAAAGTTCAAAAAAACACCAGAGAAGGTTGTTTATTCAACACCTCCGTGACAATACAAATACTATACGTGCCCTGCTGGCACATCTGCTATATCATGTAAAACTCTTCTCTGCTTACCATATCTATCTCCTTTATGGTGTAGCTCTAAAGGAAACAATATGTCGGATTAAGAATAAGGCAATGAACATTACGATAATAAAAACACCAGGTAGCACTATCAATATGCCCCTCCCCTTTCATTCAATTTGTCATTTTTTTAGCTCCAAGAACGACGTTTTTTTTGTATCATGAATAGTGCAATATTATTGCAGTACTGATAATACATCTGTAATGTATAAGGGAATACTCATGAAAAAAATCATACTTTCACTTTCTGTAATTGTTTTTTCACATTCTGTTTCTGCAGGTAGCACTAACTGGCAACCATCAGTAGGCCCGGGACAATGTATTGTATATGCAGATATTGGTGAGACAGGGGGATATAAATGGAATAATCAAGATGATTGTAATGAAGTTGTACGCAGAGGATATGCATCTGGAGTAGGCGTATCAGGTCGAGTCATATATGAAGGAAATACACCAGGGACTAATGGAGATTCTATCGGATATACAGGTATTGTCACTCCTAACAAACCTTACGAACGACAAGCTCCTGCCACTTATAAAGGAAAGAAAAAAGTGGGTCATGGGGATAGTTATACGTACTGGGCAAAATAGTAATTAACAATAAAATCTCCCTATATTGAGTGCGCCACAAAAGTTGGTTACAACTGAATAAAGTGCATTATTTCGACTAAATATATTGTCGTATTCTTAGCGAAAGTCCGCATAATGCTATCTTGTAATTCAAGATAGCATTATATCAAAATAATCTAATCAAAATATTGTTTCTAATATTATCTTAACGACCGATTAGCATCCACATAAACCAGTGCAATTCACTGTTTTATCACAGTTATCTTCTGATAACTAAGGATATACCGCTATATTAATACAGTATATCAGTACCGGATATTTGGGTATTGCCATACAACCTTCCAGCCTCATGAAAGAACAGATTATTATAATCCTGAAGCGGTAAAGTGAACGACACTATCCGATCGTTCACTATCGGAAGGATGAGCGTGACAGTGAACGTCGTTCGTGAACGCTTTAACGAAGACTAATCAAAATCCACCTATGCCCAGCACAAAAGGAACAGATTGTCTGAAGATGATATAATGAGTGCTAACCTGAAAGGATAAATCATATATTTATTAGAACAAACGGTTCAACTTTTGACCTTTCGAATATATCCATATCAATATTCCAGTTTTTATCTACAACAATAGTACCTCCATAGTTTTGCACATTAATTAATGAACTCTTTGGTGCTACTGAAAATTTTGACAAAAGAGTTCCATTAATGATCAGGTTATCGTATTTATCACCTACATTAAGCCTTGAGTAATCAGACTGTATAATTGACAGGTCTGGCGTTTCCATTTCTGCATTTGGGAATAGCCCTTCGTAACATATATGAGTACTAATTATGTTACCCTTAAAATTAAAGTATTTAGAATCTTTTACTTCTTTATCATAATATATAAATGGGGAGTCTAAAGCTTCAGGCGTATTGAATATATTTCTTTTTTCAAAAAAAGGTATTAAATTACTTTTCTGATGATGGGATGTTTCATTCTTATACCAGAAATATGATACGACATTATTGATGTCGCGATAGCCATAAAAGTTAAGCAAAATACCATAATCGTCATTAATTCGATTCTTTTCTATATATTCCATGAGTTGTACTGTTTTCTTTTCTATATAACTATTTTTGAAACCAAAAAAAGTATTTTCAGAGAATACAATTAGATCTACATTCTTATCTTTTATAAATTCAATTAAATCAGCAGACAGGTTATCGCGAAATCCTACTGATTCAAGATAAAGTCCAACCTGAACAACAACAACATTTAATTTCTTTTGTGATGTACTATACATAGTATTATCTAATGATAATACTGTCAGCGATAATATTAGCCCCCTAATAACCCCGGGAGTTTTAAACGAAAAAAAAATGGCTGGAATTAAATTCAAGACAAATAGGTTTAAAATTGATATATCTAATGACGGTAATGGCAATATGCGTTCTCTGTATAGTAGTATGATAGGATTCAGTGGTGTTAATATGCCAAAGAATGGAATAAGAGTGACAACTAGTGTATGAACAAAAACCCCAAACAAACCATAGGATACAAATAACAGATACAGAAAAAAATAAAAAAAACTGTAAATACAAAAAACAGGGAACAGAAAGTTCCCTGAGCCTTTTATATATAAAGTTATATTATCATTAAATATAATTTCTGACATGAACAACGAAAATAACAGAATACATGCAAATAATTGCACCATTCTCTTTTTAGCTGACAAATATAAACAATAAAGGTATAGAAAAACAATAATATATTGCATAACCTGATTCTTTATGATTTGATCGATTTCGCGCTTTATTCTGTTAATTCAGTATATAAATATATTATTATAGCAGCGCAATAACAACATTTGTCATATCTGTATGTAATCATTTCATCCTGATTATCTCCTTATAAGTATAACAGCAAAGAAAGTAAGTTTTGTTATTGGCAATGGAGGAGCTATTATGGCAAATTATCAAAAAATACTTCGAAACAGAACGTTATAATAACTCACACTCCACCACTAAAAATTCAGTATATTTGCCAAACTTAACAAATAAATTGAAAAAATAAGTTAAATCAGTTTTTAGACGGTGTTCTAATTCTATTGATAAAAATGTACACACAGTTAAACCTGTTTTCATTGTTAACTGTGTATACAGATTTATCTTTTATTTTTGGATACTCTTGCAGTCTGGTATCAAGGGGGAGCCAGTTAGATGTGTAATGTCTTGTTTTAATATCTTAATGTGTATCTTACCTTTATGTTATTACCGTTTTTATTTTTCCCAGCATCTTCACATGCACCTGATGCGATTGATGGCGACAAGGAGAAATTGGTAGAGTTGCTGGAGTTGCTATTTCCATATTCTCTCTCGCCTATAAGAATTTTAGTTTTTCCCGCCATTATTGTACCCATGTTTAATGTTGCATATGATATGCATGAGGAGACGCTCTGGACTTGTGTCTCAAGAACATATGTGTTATTATCACCTGACCAATATTGAACCCATTGTCCTGATGGGGTACTAAACATCGTTAATTCACCTACTTTTTTTGTCGGAATGCCAGAAATAGCAGAAATCGCCTCAGTTACTTTGCTATCATCGTTTGTCGCTTTTGGGGAAGTGGTGCTGTTGGTATAAAGTTTATTTACTGATGCTGCTATTGTTTGTATTTGTTTAATCCCTTCTTCTAATTTTCGGTTTTCCTGGGCTTGATTATAATAGTACAAAACACCAGAAACAACGACCGCACTGATAGCCAGGACCATTGCCGATTCAATCAGACTTAAACCTTTTTGTGATACGGTGAGATTTTTATATTTCATTTGCTGCTAACCTAACCTAACCTAACCTAACCTAACCTATTATGCGATATATCCTTCCCATGAAAAGGATATAAATTTATCAATTTACTGTTTGTTAACGTACGGGAAATTGAAACACCAAGCGATACCACAGTCCGCGCCTTATGCCATATGCGACTCTTCGGTTTTCATGTCACCCCGGTATGTTTCTCTCTTCGCGTGGTCGATTTTTATACCGTCAAAGGCTGTTTTTTATCCCCCCTCCCGGATTGCAGGCGCACCTCTCCTGCATCAGCCAGGGATATGCCTCAGCAGGCTTATATCCCGCGCGTTTTTCTTCAGTCCTGACACATTCAGCCCCGCGACTGCACGACGGTACCCCCCCCCCCTCCACACAGCACACATTCGAACGGGTCACGATTCAGGAACTGCTTCACCATCTGCACATAGCACACTTTCGCCACTGGTTCCGGTTTATCCATCCCCAGAGCACGGTACACCTGCGGCAGCTTCTCTCCATACACCCGGTTGGCAAGGAACCTGAAGTACCTCACCATCTTAAAAAACTTCTCCGGGATGTGTTGTTTCAGCCTCGCGACCAGCTCCCACTGCGTCAGCGTTTCCGTCGCCGTCTCTCCTGTATTGTGGTCCAGGTAACGGAAGCTCAGGCTAGCCCCTCCGTTGTAATGCGCCAGCCGGGAGGCTGCTATCGGCAGCTTCTTCAGATAACGACCCGGATAGCGCGCCGTATTCTTCCCGTCGGCCGTTTTCTTCGACATGTAAACATGCCAGTATTTCCCGCCGGCTTGTCAGCATCAGACCTCTCCACTGAGATTCCGTCGTGATATGTGACAACGACTCCGGCATCGCCAGCCCCACTGACCATGCTTATTCAGACCTCCACAGGTTACAGACACATGTACATGCGGATGCCAGTTGAGACGACGGCCATACGTGTGGATGGCGCAGAAGATACCGGGTTCCAGCCCCCCCGTTTTCGGGCGGCATACAGCAGATTCTCCACCGCCAGACGGCACACGTTATTCAGCAGCCAACGGTTGCTTTCGAACACCGGCCACAGCGTGTCCGGCAGGGTGAAGACCAGGTGTACCCAGTCGCAGTCAGGAAGACGATTCAGCTGTGTCGCTGTCCACAGGTCTGTGGCCTTCTTTCCGCAGGACGGGCAGGCACGGCTGCCGCATGAGTTAGTGACGTATCTGACGTGGGGGCAGCCAGGTTTATCGCAGTTGTATTCCTTCACGTCCAGTATCCGCGTGCCGCAGGCCAGCATTTTTGTGACAGCCTCAACCCCGATATCGCGCAGACCGCCCGCATCCAGGAAGGACGTCCAGCACTGGTTGGCTGTGAACAGGCGTTTCAGCGGTCGGGGCTGAAAATCCCCCCCCCACTTCGGGTCATCAGCCTTCATCTCCGCTTCTGTTTCGTATAAATCAAAACGACGGCAGGTATGGCAGGACATGACGTATTCGTACGGTGAATCCGGGTACATTTTGTGAAAGGTTTCCCAGAAACAGACCGTGCATCGACAGGAATTAAAACCCCAAAAAGATTAAAAAACACCACAAAACGGATGTTTCTTCAACACCACTTTTGCTCCATATGAACGAAACCGACGATTAAACTGGATGGCTCTGATTGATTCAGGGTATGAATGGCAGTTTTTTGCTCCGTTTCCCTCAAAATGGTCGCAACTTCCCCTCTGCGGCTCTCAGCCGCACACCCGCTGTTGCGCCAGTGGCTC
>ERZ835762.1761-NODE-1761-length-9707-cov-5.998135_pt1 | contig 9707 bp, 8 predicted proteins | sample MGYA00519687_ERZ835762 | MGnify/ENA primary metagenome ERZ835762 (study PRJEB31850, sample SAMEA3708783) | human gut metagenome | biome: human gut; feature: human-associated habitat; material: faeces | place: China | collected 2014 ...
CCCCCGTGGGTCCTATATCGCCAGTGGCGCCGGTAGCGCCAGCGGGCCCCTCTGCTCCCGTATCACCGGTAGCTCCTGCGGCTCCAGTGGCCCCTGTGGCGCCAGTTGGTCCGGCAGGTCCTTCTGGCCCCGTGTTACCGGTAGCCCCTGTAGCGCCGGTGGCGCCGATAGCACCGGTGGCGCCGGTAGCGCCAGTTGGCCCGGCAGGTCCGGCAGCGCCTGTGGCACCGGTAGCCCCGGCAGGTCCGGCAGCTCCAGTTGCTCCTGTTCCGCCCTGGGGGCCGGCAGGCCCGGTGACTCCACGTGGAATGGTGAAATCCAGCACATGGTTGGGACCGCCAGTTATATCTGTGACGCTGGCGGCAGCACCAGGTTCACTTGTTGTAGTATTGCGTATGGTTATAGTTTGTGCTTCTCCAGTTGCGCCAGTAGCCCCGGTAACACCAGTGGCCCCCGTAATACCGGTGGCCCCTGTAGCGCCCGTGGCTCCCGTAGCGCCGGTGGTTCCTGCGGCCCCTGCAGCGCCAGCCGGTCCGGTAGCACCGGCAGGCCCCTGTGGTCCTCTGGGTCCTGGGCAGCAGCCCGGGAACCCGCCGCCTGGAAAATTGCCGCCTGGATTGCCGCCTGGAAACTCGCCGTTACCTGGGCATCTGTTATCTGTCTGGGCTGTGCTGTCGCTGCCACAGCCGTCGCTGTCCTGGCAATCATCTTCCGGGTATCTTCCGGAACCTGGGAAACCATAGTCGCCGTGGCAGCCGCCATTACCTGGAAAACCGTTGTTTCCGGGGTATCCGCATGGTCTGCGTTGTTCTATATTATCGTTTCGATTCATTCCGTTGGGAAAATTAAAATACATAATTACCTCTCCTTATTTTATTGTGCGGAAGGCTGCCCTTCCGCCGGACGTTTCAGTATGTGTTCAAAGTAGGTCTGGTTCTGCCTGACAGATGGGTGTTCAGGTTTCAGCTTTTGTGACTTCAAGTGATAATGCCATGCTCTTCGGTGGTCGCCCAGACGGTCATAGCATACACACAGCTGAATAGCAGGCAGGAAGCCGTAACAGTCCTTTCGGACAAAAGCGCCTGTCTGTTCCGCGGGCCGGGAGGATAATGCCTGGGTATACCAATAAGCAGCCTCCCTGTATTTTTCCTCCTTCATTTTCATCCGTCCCAGTTCACAGCAGGCTTCACCGCGGGGGCTGTCATATAAGAAGCTTTTTAAAAGTGCCTCCACGGCCTTTTCCGTATGTCCCAGATGCTCCTGGCACAGAGCCAGATGGAGGCAGGCGTCTATCTTGTTTTCCACCCATCCATCCGGTTCCTGCAGGAATGCCCTGAACACCCGTACCGCATCTTCATAGCGTTCATGGTAATAGAGCTCCCTGGCGTAGTAGAACTGGTGTCTGGGTTCCAGAGGTTCTCCCTGGTTCAGCATGGTTTCGTATATCCGAAGATTGCGGTCCTTATCCCCGGCGCCCTCCTTCCGGTGCTGAATCTCAATATCGGTGTATAGGATATTGCCGGCAGGGGGGACGGCTTCATGCACCCGGCCCTGCCACCGGAACCCCTTGTGGTTTTTTAAGATACGCTCCCTGTAATAGGAAAAGGAGGTTCTCCCGTTTTCGTCAAAACCAGTGAGATATTTCATCATCACCACATCCACAGAGGGGTCCAGGGTTTCCTTCAATTTCTTTAGGTGGGCAGCCTGTTCAGGCTCCATTACATCGTCCGCGTCCATCCACATCCAGTAGTCCGATACCGCCTTCTGGCAGGCGGCATTCCTGGCAGCGGCAAAATCATCCGTCCATGGGAAATCGTAGACCTCATCCGTATAGCGGGCTGCGATGTCTTTTGTCCGGTCCGTGGAGCCGGTATCCATAATTACAATCTGATCCGCCACAGTGGACATGGTCCTTAGGAGCCGTTCCAGAACAGCCTCCTCATTTTTTACAATCATACAAAGACTAATGGTTATCAAAAGCAATCCCCCTGTATATCTGTTTCATTATAGGCCGGATGTCCATTAACTCCCCGGCATACTATACTATATGAAAATGGAACAAGTTTGGTGTGCCGGAGGATGACAGAAGCCGGTGATATGTGCTATAATAGGAAAACAGACGCAAGCGGGAAGGAGGAGGTTCAAATGAGGAAAAGAGGAGCATATGCCGCGCTGGCAGGTGCGGCTCTGTTTATGGCCTGCACCCTGTCCTTTACATCCTTTGCAAAAGAGGAAAGGACACCGGTGGGGAAAATTAAATTGAATTTCACATCGGATATCCAGGCAGGAGAAATAGGCGGAAACGTGGACGTGAGCCTGGAGGATGGGGAGTGTTCCATTGAGAGCGTGGATATTGTCAATGAGGGTGACAACTGGGTAGGCGGGGATAAACCCAAAGTGGAGATATGGCTTTCCGCTGACAGTGATTATTATTTTAAGAAATCGGGAAAGAGCGCGTTTTCATTTTCCGGCGATACGGTCAAGTATGTATCCAGTTCCACTAAGAATGATAAGGAAGAGATGGTCCTGGTGGTAAGGCTGGATAAGCTGGACGAGGATGACGAGGATCTGGATGTAAGCGGTCTGATGTGGGATGAAGATAACGGGGTGGCCCACTGGGACGATATGAGCCTGGCAAAGAATTATAAGGTCCGACTGTGCCGCAGGGGAGGCAATTCCTATGAGGACGGCATCGGAGCCACCTATACGGTAAAGGAAAACAGCTATGATTTTTCCGGCAAGTTCCCAAAGGCAGGCACCTACTATTTTAAAGTCAGGGCCATGGATTCCAGGAACAATGCCGGTGAATGGCAGGAATCTCCCTATATTGAGATTACAGAGGAAGACCTGACCAGGGTGAACGGCCAGTGGCTCAGGGATGACCGGGGCTGGTGGTACCAGAAGGGAGACGGAACTTACACGTCAAACGGCTGGCAGTATATCAATTACAAGTGGTATTTCTTTGACCAGGAGGGATATATGAAGACCGGCTGGATATCCTGGGAAGATAAGCTGTATTACTGCGACCCGTCAGGGGCCATGCTGGTATCTGCGGTCACACCGGATGGATTTACAGTGGGCGCGGATGGGGCCAGGATAAATTAAGGATGGATGAGCCTGCTAAAATGACTGATTCCATACATATAATGTTAAAAAATGGCTATCCTTATATCAATGATAAGATTGATATGAGGAGGTCATTTTTTTATGGTAAACGAACTGGAGATAGAGGCGGTAACAGGCAGAGAGATACTGGATTCCAGAGGGAATCCTACGGTGGAGGTGGAGGTGTGCCTGACAGGAGGCGCCACAGGCAGGGCCGCTGTTCCCTCCGGTGCATCCACCGGAAAATTCGAGGCCGTGGAACTTCGGGACGGCGGGAATCGGTACAATGGACTGGGAGTCCGGGGAGCTGTGGAACATGTGAATACTGTTCTCAGTGAGGCAGTTCTCTTTGAAAGCGCATTGGACCAGAGGCACATCGACCGTCTGCTTATGGAGGCGGACGGAACAGAGAATAAGGGAAAGCTGGGGGCCAATGCCATTCTGGGCGTGTCCATGGCCGTGGCCAGGGCTGCCGCCAATGGGCTTAGGATGCCTCTTTACAGGTATCTGGGAGGAATCCATGCATCTGACCTTCCCATTCCTATGATGAACATTCTAAACGGAGGAAAACACGCGGACAATACAGTGGATTTGCAGGAATTCATGATTATGCCGTTCGGGGCCTGCTGTTTTGCGGAGCGTCTGAGGATGTGCGCGGAGGTCTATCACACATTAAAGAAGCTTCTTAAAGAAGAAGGCTACAGCACAGGCGTAGGGGACGAGGGCGGATTTGCGCCGGACCTTAAGGACTCTGAGGCCGTGCTTGAATTTCTGGTGAGAGCCATGGAAAAGAGCGGCCTGAAGCCGGGTGCCGATATGAAGATTGCCATTGACGCTGCGTCCAGTGAGCTTTACGACGAAGCCAGCGGCATGTACCTGTTTCCGGGAGAAAGCCGTATGGCGGGAAAGGAAATCCGGCGCAGTGCACAGGAGATGGTGGATTACTACCGCCGTCTTGTGGATGCGTTTCCCATCTGTTCCATAGAGGACGGACTCCAGGAAGAGGACTGGGAGGGCTGGAAAATGCTGACCAAGGAACTGGGAGGACGTATTCAGCTGGTAGGAGATGATTTATTCGTCACCAATACGAAACGGCTGTCAAAGGGCATTGAGCTGGGAGCAGGAAACGCCATTCTGGTGAAGGTGAATCAGATAGGTACGCTGTCTGAAAGCTTTGAGGCTATCGAAATGGCTAAGAGGGCCGGATTCGGCACCATTATATCCCACCGTTCCGGTGAGACGGAGGATTCCATCATTGCGGATATTGCAGTGGCTGTCAATGCAGGACAAATTAAGACCGGCGCTCCCTGCCGTTCTGACCGCGTGGCCAAATACAATCAGCTGCTGCGTATTGAGGAAAACCTGGAAGGTTAAAAGGTGATTGGAAAACGCATTTATGCTGTCTTCGCACTTCACAGGGACCTGCAATGACAGGAGATGCAGCGTAGGAGATGCAGTGCAGGAGATGCAGTGCGGGAGATGCAGTGCAGGAGATACGGTGCGGGAGATGCAGTGCGGGAGATACGGTGCAAAAGATGGGAAAGGGGATGCTTCCGGGCGGTAATTCGTTCGGAAAATCCTTTCCCCGTCCTATTTAAATCTTGACAACCGGAAAAAGCAGGGTATGATGTAAGAAGATGCATTATTGCATTAAAAAGGGGAAAAATAAGGAGAGAGACATGAGAGAATTACTATTTATGGAACCTGTTTTCAAGGAGGCCATCTGGGGAGGAACACGTCTTAAAGATGTGTTTGGTTACGATATCCCAAGCAGCCGCACAGGTGAGTGCTGGGCCATCAGCGCGCATAAGAACGGGGATTGCCGTATTGCAGGCGGAACATGGAAAGGACAGAGCTTAAGCTCCCTGTGGGAGAGCCACCCTGAGTGGTTTGGGGCTGCGGCAGGCTGTCATAAGGAATTTCCATTGCTGGTAAAGATTATTGATGCCAGGAACGACTTAAGCATACAGGTTCATCCGGATAATGCCTACGCCGGGGAGCATGAAAACGGATCTCTGGGCAAGACAGAATGCTGGTATATCCTGGACTGCGATCCGGATGCCACCATTGTGATTGGGCACCATGCAGGTAATAAGGATGAAGTAAAGCAGATGATAGAGGAAAAACGCTGGAAGGATTTCATACGGGAAATTCCTGTCAGTAAGGGAGACTTTTTCCAGATTAATCCCGGATGCGTCCATGCCATAAAGGGCGGCACCCTGGTGTTGGAGACTCAGCAGAGCAGTGATATTACATACCGCGTTTATGACTACGACAGGCTGTCCGGCGGGAAGCCCAGGCAGCTCCATATAAAGGAGAACATTGATGTGATAGAAGCGCCTTTTAAGGAGGACCAAAATGCAATGCCGGCAGTTGTGAAGGAGACGGACAGCGGTAGAAAAGAACATCTTGTGACCTGCGCTTACTATACTGTGGACAAGATAGACATGACAGGCTGCTGGACGGAGAATTATGGGGACAGCTTTGCCAATGTGAGTATTCTGGACGGAGAGGGAAGTGTAAACGGCATCCCGGTATCAAAGGGACAGCATTTTATTGTGCCTGCCGGATTCGGGGATGTTATCTTTGAGGGCAGCCTTTCCATGATTTGTTCCCAGGCGGTTTAAATGCGATGCCTGAATGAAGCTCCTGCAATGTCTTACCTATAAAAATATAGGAAAACAGGTTGTGTTTTAGGACAAAGTATGGTAAAATATTTTTTGTTTGACTATAAGAAAATGGAGAGGTGCAGGCGGATGTCAGTAATACATGTTATTTTGTCAATCATATATGTAATTCTTGGTGTTGCAATATCAGTGGTTATCCTGATGCAGGAAGGTAAGTCCAACGGACTGGGGAGCGCAATTGGCGGAATCTCCACAGACAGTTACTGGAGTAAGAACAGAGGCCGTTCCATGGAAGGTGCGCTGGAGCACTTTACCAGGTATGGAGCCATTGCATTCATGCTCATTACCATTGCCCTGAACGTGATACTTAAGGTCATGGGGTAATTAAGATAACAGAAGGATAAGTGACGAAAACACCCTTGTATTCATATAAGGGTGTTTTATTTCATTCAGGCGGGTTTTGACCTGTTTTCGGACAGGCAGGACATTTATAAGAAAGAGGTTATATGGAAAAAGAAATATTGGAACAGAAGGCAAAGATGCTGGAAGAGGTGATGAACGACAAGTCCTACGTGCCCATGAAGGCAAAGGAACTGGCCATGCTTTTAGGCATTCCAAAATCACAGAGAGATGAACTGACACAGGTATTGGACTATCTGGTATCTGAGGGCAGAATCGGAATTTCCAAGAAGGGAAAATATGGGAAACCGGAAGTTTTTTCTGTCAACGGTATATTTTGCGGACATCCCAAGGGCTTTGGTTTTGTGACCGTGGAAGGCATGGAGCAGGATGTGTTTATCCCTGAGGACAGGACAGGAGCGGCCCTTCACGGGGACAGGGTCCAGATTGTGGTGGAATCCCAGGACAGGGGAGGCGGCCGGAGGGCTGAAGGCTCGGTGCTTAAAGTGCTGGAACATGCCAACAAAGAGGTGGTTGGGTATTACCAGAAAAGCAAGGGCTTCGGGTTTGTGATTCCGGATAACCAGAAGATTTCCAAGGATATTTTCATTCCCCAGGGCTGCGATATGGGTGCTGTCACCGGGCATAAGGTGGTGGCGCGGATTAAGGAGTTTGGAGACGCGAACCATAAGCCGGAGGGTGTAGTGACTGAGATTCTGGGCCATGTCAATGATCCGGGAACAGACATACTGTCCATTGTAAGAGCCTATGGACTGCCGGAGGAATTTCCGCCGGAGGTCATGGACGAGGTGGAAGGGTGTCCGGATGAAGTGGCTGTGCCTGGCCCTGGAAGGGATGAGGAAACCTGGGACGGACCTTACGGCATTGGTGATTTGACATCGCCGGCAGACTGGACCGGTGATTTGGCCGGCCGCCTGGATTTACGGGGACTGCGTACGGTCACCATTGACGGCGAGGACGCCAAGGACCTGGACGATGCGGTAACCCTGTGCAGGGACGGACAGGGCGGCTATATCCTGGGAGTACACATTGCGGATGTGAGCCATTATGTAAAAGAAGGCCATCCGTTGGACAAGGAGGCATTAAAGCGGGGCACCAGCGTTTATCTGGTGGACAGGGTGATTCCCATGCTGCCCCATAAGCTGTCCAATGGAATCTGTTCCCTTAACGCAGGTACAGACCGCCTGGCCTTAAGCTGCATCATGGAACTGGATGCCCAGGGAAACGTGCTGGGTCACAAAATCGGGGAGACAGTGATTCATGTGGACCGTCGAATGACATACACGGCGGTGAATGCCATTGTCACGGACGGGGACGAAGCTGTCATGGCTGAGTATGAGGGGTTTGTGCCCATGTTCATGCTGATGAAAGAGGTATCTGACATACTCAGGGAAAAGCGGAAGAAACGGGGAGCCATTGACTTTGACTTCCCGGAGAGCAAGATTATCCTGGATGCCCAGGGAAAGCCCCTGGAGATCAAACCTTATGAGCGCAATGCTGCCACAAAAATCATAGAGGATTTCATGCTGGCAGCCAATGAGACCGTGGCGGAGGATTACTTCTGGCAATCCCTGCCCTTCCTCTACAGAACCCATGACAATCCGGATCCGGAGAAGATGAAGCAGCTGGGAACCTTTATCCATAATTTTGGATATTTCATCCGGCTTCAGCAGGGGGAGATTCATCCCAAGGAATTACAAAAGCTTCTGGATAAGATAGAGGGAACGCCTGAGGAGGTGCTTCTTTCCAGGCTGACCCTGCGCTCCATGAAACAGGCAAAGTACACCACCCTGTGCTCCGGCCATTTTGGCCTGGCTGCCAGGTATTACACACATTTTACTTCGCCCATCCGAAGATATCCGGACCTCCAGATTCACCGTATCATAAAGGAAAGTCTGAAGGGCGGACTGGGAGACAAGAGGGCCGGCCATTACGAAGCCATACTGCCTGGGGTCGCCATGCAGACATCGGCTCTGGAGCGCCGTGCAGAGGAAGCGGAGCGTGAGACGGACAAGCTTAAAAAGTGTGAGTATATGTCCAGATTTATCGGGCAGGAGTTTGACGGCGTAATATCAGGCGTCACCAACTGGGGGCTGTATGTGGAGCTTCCTAACACGGTGGAAGGACTGGTCCGCATAAGCGAGCTGAGGGATGATTATTATATATTTGATGAACAGCATTACGAACTGGTGGGAGAGATGACCAGGAAAACATTTAAGCTGGGCCAGCCCATACGGGTTCAGGTGGCGTCCACGGACCGTCTGCTTAGGACAGTGGATTTTATCCTGCCCCGGGACTGGGACAGGAGCGCGGGTAAGGAAGCTTCCGTGTAAGGCTGTAAGTCATACATGCAATCATGACTGGAAAGAAAGGGAAACACCATGGGGAAGGAAAGTATTAAACTGGTTGCGAACAATAAGAAGGCATACCATGATTATTTTATTGATGAGAAATACGAGGCGGGCATCGAGCTCTTTGGCACGGAGGTAAAATCCATTCGCATGGGAAAATGCAGCGTTAAGGAAGCCTTTGTGAAGATTGACAGAGGTGAGGTGTATGTGTGCGGTATGCACATCAGCCCCTATGAGAAGGGAAATATATTCAATAAAGATCCTCTGCGTGTCAGAAGGCTTTTGCTGCATAAATACGAAATCATGAAGCTGAACGGCAAGATTGCGGAGAAGGGCTATACCCTGGTGCCTCTCCAGGTTTATTTTAAAGGCAGTCTGGTGAAGGTAGAGGTGGGCCTGGCCCGTGGTAAGAAGCTCTACGACAAGCGGGCAGACATTGCCAAGAAGGACCAGAGAAGGGAACTGGAAAAGGAATTTAAGGTAAAAAATCTGTATTAGGGATAGGAACGAGAGGATATTATGAGGATTGGCAGTAACAAGGGGAGTGAAGTGGAAGCATACACAGATTTCATAAAGGAGGCTGAGGGCCTTAAGTCCACTCTGCGCACTGCCTGGACTGCTGAGGGACGGCAGGAGAGCACTGCGGAGCACTCCTGGCGCCTGGCTCTGTTTGCCGGGGTGATGTGCAGGGAATTTCCGGAACTGGACAGGGAGAAAGTACTGATGATGTGCCTTGTTCACGACCTGGGGGAACGGTACAGCGGAGACATATCGGCAGCATTGCGGCCGGATGCTGGTGATAAACTGAACCAGGAAAGGGAAGATGTACAGCGGATATGCGGTTTTTTGCCAAAAGGAGAGGAAGGGGAGGTGTCAGGGCTGTGGGAGGAATACAGCCAGGGCATTACCCCGGAAGCCAGATTTGTAAAAGCCCTGGATAAGGCGGAAACCATTATCCAGCACAGCCAGGGAAGAAATCCTGACGGGTTTGACTATGGATTTAATCTGGAATACGGAAAGGAATACTTTGAGCAGGATGAACGGCTGGAAGCCCTGCGCAGCCTGATTGATGCAGAAACAAGGACGCGCATGGAAATAAAATGATGTGGAAGAAACGGTGAGGAATAGAACAACAAAAAAGCAAGCAGTTTCATCTGCTTGCTTTTTTCATGACCTGACCGGGAATCGAACCCGGGTTTACGCC
>ERZ835762.1766-NODE-1766-length-9679-cov-28.098919_pt1 | contig 9679 bp, 8 predicted proteins | sample MGYA00519687_ERZ835762 | MGnify/ENA primary metagenome ERZ835762 (study PRJEB31850, sample SAMEA3708783) | human gut metagenome | biome: human gut; feature: human-associated habitat; material: faeces | place: China | collected 2014 ...
GAGCACCTCAAAAACACCATCATACACTAAATCAGTAAGTTGGCAGCATCACCCGAGAGTACGTGTTTTTTCGGATAAACAATCATTTAACTCGTACGATATAATAATATGGCTAACAAGCATAAACCATCAGATGATTTTTTCAGAAGATGATTTACTCATTCTACTTCTGATAAAGCTTGTGATACGCCAAATATAGCTTAATAGTAGTGAGTAAATAAAAAAGCTGCCGATAAAGCTATAAAACATGACAGCTTCACTTAAATTAACCGCTTCACCGTAAATACCAAAACTGGCGAACAGAATGGCAACAGAGCAAATGGCTACTAGTGTTTGTCGAGAGCTAAGGCCTAAACGCTGACAAATATGATGCAAATGTTCTCTGTCTGGTTTAAATGGTGAGTCTCCGCGTCGTATGCGACGGATCATAATTGCAGTCATGTCCATGAGCGGTACCGCGATAAGCCATAAAGCCGTAACTGGTCGCATGAGTGGTTTTGCATCAACTTGGCTGACGCCTAATAGCATCCAAATCACAGTAAAGCCTATCATCATGCTTCCCGCATCACCCATAAAGACTTTACGTTTACGTCCTAATATGCCGAGGTTCATACAAATATAAGGTAGCATCGCCACAATAATCACCACGCATAGATAAGCCAACCCATGTTGGCTGTCTACTTTCAATAAGAAGGCTAATGCACCAAAAGTCACAATCGAAAGCCCGCCTAACAGGCCGTCAATCCCATCCACCATATTGAAGGCATTAATTGCTCCAATCACTGCCATAATGGTAATGACGCTTCCTATCCAGCCTAGATAAATATCACCAAAGCCTAAAATATTACCAATGTGGTGAAGCTCTAGCCCGCCAATATGCATCATGACTAAAGAGAGAACCGTTTGCACCCCAATACGCACGCGAACGCTTAGGTCAAATTTATCATCAAGAGCGCCAATTAAAGTCAGCACCATAATTGAAATAATAAATAACCCGCTGTGCTTGATTAGATCAGGTTTATAAATAAGAAATTGAGCTAACACCAATGTGATAGAAATTCCGCCGACAAGAGGAATCGCTCCCTCGTGTAGTTTTCTTGCATTGGGTTTGTCAACCAAACCAATGCGTTTTGCGACTTTTCTCATTAAAAACAAGGTAGTGAATGAAGAGAAAAACAGAAAAGCAAGCTCAAAAATCATGTTAGCCACTAACGTCCATATCTAAAATTATTATAAGGAGAGATTTTAGTTCAATCTTTACTCTAGTGAAAGTAGGGGTCCGCTTGGAAAAAGGAAATTATCCTACGCTAAGCGCATTTTTTGCACAGATGGCTACCGACTGAACGTAACGTGTGAGTCATGATCAGAAATGTGTTAACTCTAGGAATTGACACGACTTACTGTTTGATGGGGAAATCATGTTTAGCTATCTCAAGGCTATGTATCATCAATCAAAAATTCAGGCTGAACTCAAGGTACAGATACATGAACAAACTACGGTTAATGCTATCTGTCATCACCCTGAATCAATCGAGATCATTGCGGTTTGTTCGACTGATGCGTATTACCGAAAACGTAAGGACGCTGCTTTTCTGACAACCTGTTCTGTGCTCATGCGTACTTTAAAAGATGAATCCGTACCGATGGTACTACGGAAAACAGCATGGCGATTATTGAACGAAAGATACCAACGAATTAAGTTAAATCAGGCTTATAGGATAGAAAATTTCTTGCTTGTTGCCGATTTTGAATATGCTCTCGAAGAACATGATGAACTAGCAGAGTAGTACTAGTGAGGCGATGAATACCGACAGTTAACGTGCATGTGACTTAAACGTCCGAAACCGAACGATTACGTACACCATGCCGTTGATCTGTCCGAAAGTAGGCAAAACCAGAAACGGACAGCCTGACAGTTCCGTACATCCCTTGCGGTCAGGGGTTTCCGATCAATGGAACGAAATCACCCGTTAAGCTTGAAAATCTTAACGAATGGAAGGGACTTCCCCTAGATATGCGCCTGATTAACTTTCGTGCAATCATAGGATAAACATTGACCCAGAGGGATTCGTTATGACCATCACCACTGTCGGTATCGATCTTGCTAAAAATGTGTTTGCTGTTCACTGCATTGACCAAAATGGTAAAGCTGTTCTGGTTAAACCCAAGGTGTCGCGTGCAGCACTTTCTGAACTCATCGCAGGTTTACCTCCCTGTGTCATTGGAATGGAAGCCTGCTCGGGTGCCCACTATTGGGCAAGATTATTCAGGCAGTATGGCCATGATGTCCGGTTGATGGCTCCGAAATTTGTCTCACCCTATCGCATGGCGGGTAAGACCGGGAAAAATGATGCAGCTGATGCAATAGCTATTTGTGAGGCAGTGCAGCGGCCGCATATGCGCTTTGTACCAGTCAAAGACGAAAGCCAGCAGGCAATGCAATGCTTACATCGGACAAGACAGGGATTTATCCAGGAAAGAACAGCAACGTATAACCGTCTTCGGGGCCTGATATCTGAATTCGGGGTTATTGCCCCACAAAGCACTGATGCTCTGCGTCATGTTGTTTCTGACCAGAAGGAAACTCTGCCAGTACAGGTTAGGCTGTGCATTGATGATCTATTGACACATGTCACTAATATTGAAGAGAAAATCGCCGAATATGACAGGGTATTATCTCGTGTGGCCAAAACAGATCATCGCAGCCAGCAGTTAATGGAACTGAAAGGTGTTGGGCCCACCACAGCGAGTGCGCTGGTCGCCAGTATTGGCAATGCCCATGATTTTAAGAACGGGCGCCAACTGGCAGCCTGGTTGGGGCTAACGCCATCACAATACAGTAGTGGCGGAAAATCAAAGCTTGGCAGGATAACAAAAGCGGGTGATGCCTATCTGCGAACCCTACTGGTCCAGGGAGCCCGTTCTGTAATGGTAGGGGCAGAGAATAGAACGGACCCGTTTAGCCGTTGGGTCTGCTCGTTGATTGGTAGGCGGGGATACTGGCGTGCTGTCGTTGCAATCGCCGCCAAGAATGCGAGGTTGTGCTGGGCATCATTACATTACGGCGATGACTTCAGACTGTATTCAACAACATGAAAAATTTAACTGAGTAGTAACTGAACTGTAAATTGTTGATGGTAAAGGGTTAGACCCCCGTGAGAAGTATCTGCATATCCTACTGGATATCACTATCCGATTAACGAAGGAGGATCTCACGAGCGTCTTTCATCAGGGTCCGAATCACTAGCGATTCAGCATGACCGTTTATAGTAGCGCAGTCTTATCCCTTGCCTTTCATTGATGAACAGACAGAAATTAAAAACCGGCGTTGACTGTTCGGGGAAGCCCTTATAGTAGGATAATTTCCGAATTCCAAGCGGACCCCCAGAAGGATATAAAAGCCAAAATCGCCGCCCTGACCTGCGTCCATTTCGAGGTAACCGAAAACGCCGAGAATCTGCTGCATAATTCTCTTGCCGCCTGGCAGAGCCCACAGGATACCTCACTGTGGCTCGACGACTTCGGCTCCGGCTACGCGGGAATTAACGCTATTCGCGGTTATCACTTTGACTATGTGAAAATTGATAAGGATTTTTTCTGGCACCTGATGCGCAAAGAGTCCGGCCGCCAGCTGATGGATGCGCTGGTGACCTTTTTATCGCGCAACCATCATAATGTGATTATTGAAGGTGTCGAAAGCGAAGCCCATAAAGAATGGCTGCAGGGAATGGAGTGGTTTGCTATCCAGGGACATTACTGGCGGGAAGTCAGTATTGAACAACTGGTCGCCGATGATATTGCCATGTAAAAAAAGCCGGGAATTCCCGGCTTTTTAACGTCACTTAATTATAAACTAATTCCCACGTTGCCCAGCTGGTAATCGGCCCGCTGGTGGCGCTTTTCGGCGTTGGCGAAACATAGCCAACGTAATAGGTGAACAGGCCGCCGCTGACCGCGCTTTCCTGCAAACGCACCTGATTTTGCTGCGGGTCCGCCGGGACAATTTTATTACTCTTATCCAGCGTATTATTATCGTTAGTCGATAGCGCCAGATAAATATTCTGCGCTCCATCCGGCAAGGTATTGGCCAGATACCCGGCGTTTTCGTTACCGACCGCCGTCAGTAAAAAACCATCGACCCAGCGCACGCTGACCCGACGCACCTCATCCTGCGAGGCTGCCCCACCATCATGGCGCAGCTGGCAGTTTGACAGTGCCAGGGTAAACGGCTGCGGTTTCATAAACGCCCCGGCACCGCGATCGTGGACTTCCGCCAGGCTGACCGGCGCCAGCCAGACATTACCGCTGCCGGCATGCTGGCCGCCGTTTAGCGCGATGCTACAGGAAATATCCGTCACCCGCCCGGCAAAATCGACCCGTCCGCGATCGTAATTGGTCTCAAAACCCCACGCCGAGGGGGCGGCGAGGCTGCCGCAAAATAGCAGCCACGCGATAGTGTTTTTCGGCAATCCCTTCATTCCCCCTCCCGTATTAATCGTACGTCAGGTTAAAGATCATATGCGACTCCACCTCGCCGGTGCTGGTCGTCGGGCCATACTGATAAAAACGCGCTTGCAGCGGTATGGTGATGTAGCGGGTCTCCTGATCATTCAAGCGGCCGACGGTGTATTTCTTATTAAACTGCAGCGGGGAGCCATCCTTCAGCACCTGGATGCCAATGCCTTTCGCCATCCCGCTGCCGGCTTTTTCATTCAGCAAGGCGCCCATGGTAGCGGTAGTGCTGGTGGCCAGGGTACCGGAGAACGAGGTGCTAATGTTGGCATATCCCGTTTCACTTAGGCCGCCGCTGCACTGCAGGTCGATATTAAAATCCTTCCCGCCGGCGGTGGTGCCGACCCCTTTCAGGTCGGTGCGCCGGATGGAACCCACATCGACATTCATATTTTTCCCGCTCAGCACTGAACAGGAGGGCGAGACCACGGTGATGGCGTTGGCGCTCAGATAGGTTTCGAGGATCGGGTTACTGCCGCTCTCCCAGTCGTAGGAGGTGTACTTACCCGCCACCAGGGTGCCGCTGCCGGTGGTTGCCGCGGTTTTGATAATCTCCAGCGTAAAGCGCGACCCTTCGAGGGAATAGTCGGTGGTGGTATATACCCGGGACGAATAGACGTCGGGATAGACGATATTCACCGTCGCGCCGCCGCGGCTGAAACGCATGCCGATTCCCGGCACGTTGGTGGAGTAGATTTTATTTCCAAGGTCCGTGGCCCCTGGCGACACGATCTTCGCCGCAAAGATGTTGGTGCCGGCAGTACAGCGATAGCTTGCCCCGTCGGGAGCGCTCGGCCACCAGTCGCGGGTAAGGATCACCGAGCCCACCGGCAGATCCGGGGGCACCACCACCCTGCCCACCACCATGTCCAGCATCACCGTTGGCGATGAGAGACGCGTACAGGAGGCCCAGGACGAGGTGGTTCCCAGCGCCATTAAGACGATAAAAAGCGTTAGTAATTTCCTCAGCGACATACGCTATCCTTTGTTGTTTGCTGTCCCAGATCCACCGAACACTGCCCGCCGCTCCACTTCACAATCGCGCGTTTGGCGTTCGCATCGCTGATAAACATCATGCTGCCCTGGCCGACAACGCCGATCTCCTTGCCGTCGGGGGAGAAAATACTTGCCGCAAACGGCAACGGCTCGTGGTTCGCCTGGCGCGCCTGCAGGGTGAGGTTGTTCTGCACCTTAGTGCCGAACGCGACCTTAACCACGCTGCCTTCCCACGGCACAACCTGCGCCACGGTGCGATCGAAGGCCACGTCGTCATGGCTGCCTTTCGGGTCGATTTCCACGGCGTTAATCCGGTACGGGCGCAGATACGGCAGGATGGCGTAACCATTGCTGTCCACACGGGTGCCCGGCGATCCCGGAAGCATCGCCCCGGCCGCGTCTTTGGCTTCAATCAGGGCCATCGTCGAGCCGCTTTCCGGTGAGAGCACCACGCCGCCGCTGTGGGCGATCATCGTCCCGCTGGCGCCAATGCCGCTCTGACGATAGCCTTCGCCCTGGCTGTAGCTGCCGTTGAGGGTGGTCCATGGCGTACGGTAGCTGCCGTTGAGCGCCACATCATGCTGACCGCCGGTGGCGGTGGTGGTCGACACGCCGTAGTTAAGGTTGTTTTCACTGTCCAGCGAACCGTTGATACCAATCTGCGAGCTGGCAAAGCGCGAGTTATTGAACGAGGTGTTCGACGTCAGGTTGGCGGTGCGGTTATCGCCAAACCACAGCGGGTAGCTGAAGTTGAGTGAAATACGATCGTCGCGACGATGACCGGAGCTGTCTGGCGTATAGACGCGCTGCGCGCTCGCTGACCAGGAGAGACGACCAAATGAATTGTTGTAGCTGACCTGATACTGCTTCTCGGTCCCGGAGCGGTTCCAGTAATCGGAGATACGGCCGCTGAGATAAAACCCGCCCCAGCCGTCCGGCAGGTTCTGGTTCACCGTGAAGGTCATGCCGTTTTTTTGCCGCCACAGGGTGTAGTTGCTGCGACTATTTTTTTCCTGATCGACGGCGTACAGCGCGTCGTTGAGGTTGTAATAACCTTTCGTCGAGTAGCGATACGCCGCCAACACGATGCTGGTCTGGGTATCGGTAAACATGCGGTTAAAGGTCGCGCGATAGCTCTGACCCGAGTCATCATGGGCATCGCTCTTCAACCGCGAATGGGTGACGTCAAAAGAGAGCGCGCCGATGCCGGTGTTCATCCCTGTCCCCACCAGGAAGGCCTGATAGTCGTCAAAACCGGTGACCCCGGTGTAGCCGGTCAACAGATTGTTGATCCCGTGCTGCCAGGTCGCCTGATAGAGCATCGGCTTGTTGCGCAGCGCGCTGTCGTCCACTTTACCGGCGGAGAGCGCGTAGCGGGTCATTCCCGGACGCAGCAGCTGGGCGACGGAAGCGTAAGGCACGCTAAACACTTCTACCGAGCCATCCGCTTCTTTCACCGAGACCTCAAGATCGCTGCCATAGCCGGAAGGATAGACATCCTGCAGGGTAAACGGTCCGGGCGGAACGGTGGTCTGATAGATAATATTGCTGCCCTGGCGCACGGTGACGAGGGCGTTGCTCTGCGCCACGCCGCGAATTTCCGGAGCATACGAGCGCATGCCGTCCGGGAACATATTGTCATCGGTGGAAAGATTAACCCCGCGCAGACCGATGGTGTCGAAAAATTCACCATTGGTGAAAATCTGCCCGCCGCTGACGATGGAGTTGAGCTGTGGGATAGGGCGCTGGAGATAGGTCTGGTTGCTGTTCCAGTGCGCTTTACCCTGCTGCTGCCAGTTCAGGTTGCCGATGTGCTTCAGCAGCCAGCCGTCCCACGACAGACCGGCGTTGACGCCCAGATAGGCGCTGCTGTTATCCGACCCGCCTACCGAAGAGGTATGGCTGTTCCAGGCGTTCGCCATCCAGCCAAGATTGAGCGCGGTAATACCTTTGTCCCAGAACTCCGGGCTGACATAGTTTTTCAGGCGTTGATCTTCATAGATCTGCGGTACCGAAATGTTCAACCGCAGGGAGGACTGGACCAGGTTGTCTTTGACGTTTTCTTCGTTGCGCCAGGATTTGAGGCTACCGCAGTAGCCCTCCTGCTCGCTCAGCTGCGGATTGAGCTTTTCCGCCGCGATGCCATATTGGGCCAGCATCGCTTTGGTGTAGCAGACGCCCAGCCGACCATCTTTATCGCGCGCGATGCGTAAATCGTAGCGCCCTTTCCACTCGTCGTTGGTGTAGACGTCAAGGGAGTAAGTGCCTTCGGTAATCGCGCTGGTCGAAAAGCGCGACAGATCGACCTTTTCGCGACTGCCGACAATAAAGCCGTCGTTAAACTGATATACCGTTCCCGGGTTTTCCTGTCCGCTGGAAAATGGCGGAAAGCAGCACAGCGCGATGGCGATCGCGGTGCTTAATCTTCCCGGGCAGAATGACCTCTGCTTCATTAGCTTCTCCCTTATTTAACGGCCACTTTCACTGCGACATCGGCGCCATAGTCATTAATGTTGTTAACGGTCAGGGTTTCGCCGCGGTTGACGGCGGAGGAGAGCGCCACCGTCTGGCTGGACTGCGGCGCCAGCATCACGGTTTTACTGTTCAGGGCTTTACCGCCGTCGCGGGAAATACGGCTGACGGTAATGTAGAACGGCGTCGGGTTGTTGATGGCGAGACTACTGCCGCTGGCGGTCAGGGTCAGCTTCTCGGCCGCCGCATCGCGGTTGCCCAGTCCGGCAGGACGATAAATAAATTTAAAGCGCGAACGGATCGCCAGCTGCAGCACGTTCTGGCCTTCATTTTTCTGATTGGCCACCACCGGCGGAATTTCCAGCAGATTCAGCCACCACAGCGTCTCTTTATCTTTCGCCAGACCGGCGCTGCTACCGAGCTTAATACGCAGCGTCTGGCCGCTCTTGGCGTCAACGCGCGAAATCGGCGGGGTGATAATAAACGGGGTGGTAATGGTATCCGGTGTGGCATCGGCATCGCCGTTATCCAGCCAGGCCTGCGCCAGCGCCGGACGGTCGGCGTTATTTGAAAGCTGTACCGTTATTTCTTTTTCATTTCCTGGATAAATAAAGCGGGTACCGTTAACAATAATATTGTTGGCATGGGCCGCAAAACTAAAAATGAAACAGAAAAAAAGGGCAATACGCTTCATGCTGACCTCAGAATAAAAATACAAGCGGCGGACATTGCCGCTTTATTATTGTTATTAACTGCCCCATCGCGGGGCAGTTTTATTTTCTGACGGAATTACTGGTAAGTAATTTCGTAAGTCGCGTAGCTGTTAACCACACCGGTGGTTACCTTGGTCGGCGCGCTGGTGGCGTAGCCTACGTAGTAGGTGAAACGCGCGCCATCAGCTACAGCGGAAGCGTCGCCTTTCGCTTTCGGCTGAGTGCTGTCACCCGGGATGATTTTGTTGGTCAGCGCGGTAGCGTTGTCAGTAGACAGCACCAGCTGGATGTTCTGAGCACCGGAAGCTTCGGTGTTCGCCAGGTAGCCCTGTTGTTTGCTGGTTGCGCCAGCCAGCAGGTTACCGCCGGTCCAGTTCACGCCCAGTTTGCTTACGTTATCCTGTTTAGTGCCATCAGCAGCCTGGCAGTTAGAGACGTCAATGGTGAAAGATTTCGGTTTCAGGTAAGTATCCGCTGCTGCCGCTTTAACTTCAGTCAGGGTTACCGGAGACAGGTAAACGTTCGCATTGCTGCCCTGGCCGTTAACGGAAACAGTACAGGATACATCGGTAACTTTACCGAAGAAATTAACCTGGCCGCCGCCAACATTGGTATCAGCTGCATGGGCAGCAGTCATGCCAAAAAACGCGGTTGCCATTGCTGCAGAAAGAAGAACCTTTTTCATTGCCATTTCCTTGTCAGAGTGAATTACGAATCAATGAGCACACTGTGAATTCGCATAGAACCAGAAACATCAGGCGATGCTGATTTATGCCACTGCTAATAGAATCTTCGACTGACCGGGAGCCGCAATATTTAAGGCGTCAGGTAACGAACCTAAAAATATAAGTTCGCTGGTGCTATCGGCGTCAAAGAATGCTATTTATTCGCCGGCAATTATACATTTATTCGGTGATGCTGCCAACACTAATGATTTAGTGTATGATGGTGTTTTTGAGGTGCTCCAGTGGCTTCTGTTTCTATCA
>ERZ835762.1781-NODE-1781-length-9581-cov-2.271782_pt1 | contig 9581 bp, 8 predicted proteins | sample MGYA00519687_ERZ835762 | MGnify/ENA primary metagenome ERZ835762 (study PRJEB31850, sample SAMEA3708783) | human gut metagenome | biome: human gut; feature: human-associated habitat; material: faeces | place: China | collected 2014 ...
ATGAATTATAAGGAAAGGAGATTTACAGCCTTTCACTTGTGAATTGAAAAAATATTTTCTTGACAAAAGAAACCGTTTACGATAATATTAAGTTGTAAACAGAAGAATTATATAGACTTGTTACTTAATCTATGTTATTAAGGCAAATTCTAGTATGGGTTATATGAAAAATTAACCTGTATTTGAATTTGCTTTTTTCTGTTTTATAAGGTGAAAGGGGTGTTAGCTATGAAATATGAAGATAAACAAATTTTAGTTGTTAAAAGTATTATTAATAATAATATTGTAATTGTTAGGGACTTCAACGGCCGAGAAGTCATAGCAATAGGCAAGGGATTGGGATTTAAAAAACATAAAAATGAATCGTCTGAAAACATTAATATTAATCCTAAATTAAACTTTTTAAAAGACATTACAGTTTCTACCGCTTTAGTTATGACAATCCTATATATCGTGGCAGTATGCTTGGCTGGTTTTGATTATGTCGAAGCGAATTTAAGTAATGGACAGCCCGCAATTTTATATGCGATTGTTTCTGGCGTTCAATTTGGAGTGGGGATTACAATTGTATTGAATGGTGTTTCAATGATGGTTTCAGAGATCACAGAAGCGTTTAAAGGTATTTCTGAAAAAATTGTACCTAATGCAGTACCAGCATTAGACTGTCCTGTCGTTTTTAACTTTGCTCCAACTGCAGTTATGCTAGGTTTTTTAAGTTGTTTAGGTACAGTTATATTGTGTACGATTATCTTTGGTGCAATTGGCTGGTATGCTCTGACACCACCGGTTATTACTACCTTTTTTGGAGGTGGACCAGCAGGTGTTTTTGGAAACTCTACAGGAGGCTGGCGTGGGGCTATTTTAGCTGGAGTCGTTGCTGGACTGTTATTGTCATTTGGACAAGCGTTAACGGTAGGCGTTTTATCAACAACAGTAGCGGACTTTGCTAGATGGTCAAATGATTTTGATTATTCTGTATTTCCAGCGTTTTTCAAATGGATACTACAGTTGTTTGCTTAAAATTATAAGGGATAAAATTATCCCTTTTTAAGTTTATTAAGATTGTCAAGAAAAGAAAAAGAAACTGACTGTCTTTTATATTTGTGTATTTAGCTCCTTAAAATTAACTTAATTAAAAAACTTTGACTATCTAAATAATTGCAATTCTGATGAAAATAGGATATTTTAAAGAAAGGGATAATTTAAGGGGATAAAGAAAATGATAACAGTTGCTAATAGTGCCGAGTATTTTATTAACGAATTTACTCAAGAAATATATGATCAAGTGTTAGATCATGTTGATTTTAAAAGCCTGGAGTGTAGTTGTGGGGCCAAAGGGAGTTTTGTTAAGATTGGATGTTATCCAAGATTTTATAAAACTGCAACTAATAAAATTTGTATTCGAATCCAGCGTGTGATGTGTAAACACTGTGGAAAAACACATGCAGTTTTTGTTGAGTGCATGGTACCTTCATCAATGCTTTTGCTGACTACACAAATTGAGATGCTAAGATCTTACTATAATCACCGGTTAGAAGAATTTTTAAGTAGTTATCCAACTATTGATCGTCCAAATGCTATTTATGTTATTAAAAATTATGAACGGAAGTGGGTAAATTATCTAAAAAAATCTGGATTTACCCTAAAAAGTAAAGAAAGAGAGATTCAGAGATATTTCTTTGAAAAATATCAAGTACAATTTTTACAGATGAAATGTTTCTCAAATTCATCCTCGTCACGCCTACTGAACCATTTGGTTTAGCTAATTTGCTATATACACATAAGTTTTATGTTCGAAATTGGAAAAATTTGTTATACTAGCACTCGGGATAAGTTAGGGGGGAGTGTATAAATGAGTTCTTTGAACATGAAATTAATATTAAATCACAAGTTCTTGGCAAATTATGAAACAGGCTCGGATATGATGTTTTAGTGCGCTTAAAAATAGGTTTTTAGACATGGGATAAAGGAAAAAGTGAGGAGAAGTGTATTAGGCACAGAGTTATTTAAAAATGAATAATAAGGCAGGTATTGTGATTTTAACAGAAAATCATTTGTTGAAAGAGGAACTGGTCAATAAGATTAGAAGTAATGATCATTATGAAATTATTGCAACTTTTAATGATGGTGGTATATGTGAAGACTATTTAGCTACGCATACATGTGATTTACTTGTAATTGATTTAATTTTGACTAATATAGATGGTGCTGGAGTGATTGGGAATATAAGATCTAACAATCCAAAAGCCTTAAAACATGTTATTTGTATTAGTGATTTTACTAACTCACTAGTATTTGAAATGTTAGAAGGCTTAGCAGTAGATTACTGTTTAAAGAAACCGGTTGATTTAAACTATTTTATGGAAATCATTGATCGTATCTTAAAAATTAGATTAAAACATAATTTAGGTATTGACGATTATCATCAAACAGTTCTAAAAAAGGAAATTCATGATACGTTTATGAAAGTGGGAATGCCACGACATTTAAAAGGCTATAATTATCTAGTTACAGCAATTGTTTTAGTTTGTGGAAATATTAATCTTTTAGGAGAAATTACTAAAGAATTATATCCGCGTATTGCTAGAACTTATGGAACAACGGCATCACGAGTTGAACAGTCGATTCGTCATGTTTTAAAATGTACTTGGGAAAGTGGTTGTCAAGATGAGCTAGAGCAGCTATTTGGATTTCGGGCAAAACGTAAAACATGTAATTCTGAATTTATTTCAACAATTGTAGATGAGTTATTATCAAAGTATAAAGGAAGTTAACGATCCGAGGATTTAATTCCTCTTTTTATGTCAGTTATGGAGATCTCCATGATTGATATAAGAAAAAGATTAGTTTTTCTAAAATTAGGTAGAAAAAAAGAGCTTACGCTCTTATAAGTAACTATGACGGCTTGCCGCTTTTGTTTGATGTTCTAGACGAAGTTTATCAGCAATCATTGCAATAAATTCAGAATTGGTAGGTTTTGATTTAGTTGCACTGACTGTATAACCAAAGATATCATCAATTGCATCAGTATTACCGCGGTTCCAAGCAACTTCAATAGCATGACGAATGGCACGTTCTACTCTTGAAGCGGTAGTACTGTATTGGCGGGCAATATCTGGATAAAGGACTTTAGTTACTTGACCTAATAATTCGATATTATAGTAAGTAGATAGAATTGCAGTTCTTAGGTACATATATCCTTTGATGTGGGCTGGAATCCCAACTTCATGAAGGATATCTGTAATTTCATTTTCTAACTTAATTTTTTGATATTTTTCAGATTCGTTTTGTGACATACCTTTAATATCTTCTAATGTAACTTTCATTACAGAATTTAAGGTTGTCGCAAAATAATTGATATCGAATGGTTGTTTAAAACAATAACTTACATTTAATTTTTCTAATGTTTCACAAATTAATGGATTAGTAAAGCTAGTAATACAAACTACTTTATTATAGGCACGACTATTTACTTCCTTAAGTTTATTTAGAACACCGATTCCATCAATGTTGGTAAGCATTAAATCAATTATTAGATAAATAGTTTAAACAGCTTGTTGCATTATCGCTAGTACCAATAACGGTAAAGTTATTTGTCGCAATTAAACTGTCCTTAATATTATTCAATAAATCCTTGTTTTCTTCTAAAATGTATACTGTATACTTTTTAACGTCTGTCATCTCTATATTCCCCTTTCGTTTTAGTGACAAAATTTATTATATTTATACAGTATAAAAGAGAAAAGGGTTTATTTATAGATAATTAGGGATTTAGTAAAGTAAGGAATTAAGTTCCCTATAACAAGAAAGTTTTCGTGAAAATTCGTGAAGAATTCTCGAATTTTCAAGGATAATAACGAGTCGTGTCGAACGGCTGATTATTCGATTTTTTGATTAAAAATTAAAACATTTAAATTATCATAATAAAAATATTGAACAGTATATTGCTTACTTGTATAGGGATTGAAAAGGTCAAACATTTCCTCTTGATCAATCAATCTTTTTTTTGCTTCCTGATAACAACTGTCACTAAATTTAAATTCCATCCAGGCAATATTATCATGTTTATACTGTTTTACCATTTTATTTAATGCTGCTTTATTGTAATTTTCGTTATAAAGATTCTCATATTTGAAATACGTATAATTTCCTTGTTTCGTTATTTCATATTGATCAAGAGGTTCATATAATTTCAACATATCATCAGAATCAAACATAAAATAGTTCATCATTGCAAAAATATTGCCTTCGCTATCATAATCACCCCAAGTAGCATCAAGATAGTAATAGTCATCATCTAGATAAATTAAATTCCAGGCATGATAAGCTTCATCGTCACTAGCACCAATTTCTTTACCCACGATATAGGCGCTTTTTATCCCAACTGCTTCAGCAAGATACTGAATAGCCTTTACATAGCCGCTGCAAACTGTTTCACCATAAATTAACGAGCTAGTAATATATTGATTATCTTTAGCATTATCAACATATCGACACTTCTCAATTACAAATTGATAAATTTTTTTTAATTTATCATAATCACTACTTTCACTTGAAATCGAATTTACTAATTCATCACGGACAGATTCTAATTGAGCTGTTAAAGTGTCACGTTCACTTTTAGAATATGAATAACTGGGAATATAATTACATATATCAACTTGATTTTGTAGCTCAAAATAATCTAGATAATAGATTTCGGGATGATCATATAAAACATAATCATTTATTTTTTGAACTAATTCATAATCATTACTGCTGATTGTGACCTTTTTTGCATTATCAAGAATGCAATTATAAATATTTTCATAAATTTCTTTTTCTTTAGATGATAAAGACTGATAATAGTATAAATAACTCGCATCGCCGCTTAAGTAGTCAGTATCAATAGTTATTGCTGGTCGAGAATTAGACTTTTCACGAAAACTAAAACACCCGGTTAATAAAAATAGTGATAATATCGTCAGTAATATCTTTTTCATTTTTGGATTCCTCCTATTTTTAGTATAACATGGATTATTCATGAGAAAGAAGGATTATGATAAAAGTGGCTAAAATTATCACATAAAGACCATAATATAACATGTTTATTAATAAACATAGATGAATGATTAATATTTCTTACAAAATTCTTAAAATTTCTATTTATTTCGACATAAATTTGTATTATAAAACAGATTATGATATTATTTAACGGTAAAAAAGTGCGAATATAGGAGGCTTATATGAAAGACAATAAGTTTATTAAATTTATTACTTCTAAGTATTTGATTTTGGCAGTGCAGTTATTCGCAACCGCATTGTTTACATATTTAATCTTTCAATTGGATCTAGTACCATTAAAATACTTGATTCCAGCGACAGGGGCATTAGGTTTATTAATTATAATTTTCTTCTTTATCATGAGGAGCGGGCAAAAGAAAATTAATCAAGGTTTAAAAAGCAAGCGTTCAATCGTTACAAAAATTATTAGCTTATTAATGAGTATTTTATTAATGTTCGCATCAAGTTATGTTGTTAGGGGAAATGATTTTTTTAATACCGTTACTAAAGCAACAACACAAAAATATTTAGTTTCAGTGATTACAATGAAAAATAATAGTGCAACTAAATTAAGTGATCTTGATGGAAAGAAATTTGGTGTATCTTATCAACATGATACAACGACGATTACTAAAGCAATTGCTGATATGGAAAATGATCTTGGGGAACAAGAAGATATGGTTAAATATGATGACTATAGCGGATTGGCCGATGCTCTGTATAAAGGTGAAGTAGATGCTATTATTGTTGGACAAGAATATAAGTCGATGTTGGAAGCAAATCATGATAGTTTTGATGACGAAACAAAAATTATTAAATCATATGAATATGAATCTAAGTTAAGTGTTACAACTAAACAAACAAATGTAACAGAAAACCCATTTACAATTTATGTTACTGGAATTGATACATATGGTAGTGTTAGTACCGTAGCTCGAAGTGATGTAAACTTGATTGTTACTGTTAATCCTAAAACAAAACAAATTTTGATGACCAGTATTCCGCGTGATTGTGAAATTCAATTGCATAAGAATGGTAAAATGGATAAATTAACTCATACCGGAATCTATGGAACAAGTGAAACAATTAGTACGATTGAAGATTTCTTAGATGTTGAAATTAATTATTTTGCGAGAACTAATTTTAGTGGAATGACAAATATTGTAGATGCTCTTGGTGGGGTAACAATCGATTCTGATTATAAATTCACAACATTACATGGTAATTACAACATTGTTAAAGGCGAAAACCAAATGGATGGGGATAAAGCATTATGCTTTGTTCGGGAAAGATATTCTTTACCAAATGGAGATTTTGACCGTGGTAAAAATCAACAAAAATTATTAAAAGCAATGTTAGAAAAAGCAATGTCACCAAAGATAATCACTAATTTTAATAATATTTTGACTGCGATTGAAGGAAGTTTTGAAACTGATATGTCAAGTAAAGAAATTAAGTCGTTATTGAATATGCAGTTAAACGATATGTCGGATTGGACTGTTTATAATGTTCAAGTAGAAGGTGAAGGTTATAAAACTTCGAAAACTGCATCAATGTATGGGACAGAGGTCTATGTAATGAAACCTTATCAAAAACAAGTTAAAAAAATTAAGAAGATCATTGATACGGTAGAACAAGGTGGAACTATTTCTGAAGAGGATTTAAAAGGGCTAGGAAACTAAAGAGCTTCATTATGAAGCTCTTTCTATTTAACAACAAAATAACCTATGCTACGACAAATCAATATGATATTATAAAAGGTGTTCGGTGAGGTGAGAGAATGGCAAAGAAGAAAAAGAAAAAAGGAATGTTTTCTAAACTTACATCTAAAGGAATTATTTTAACGATACAGTTAATTGCTTCAGCCGTATTCTTAGGATATATTTATGTATTGAAAATGTTACCAACTAGGTATTATGCAATTTTAATAATTGTTTTAATAGCATTATTATTGCTTGAAATGATTTGGATTACATCCGGAGCACGAAGAAAAAGAAGAACAGGAAAAGGCTTTAGAATTTTTATTAGTAAGTTCGTAAGTGTTGCTTTATCTGCTCTATTGATCGTAGGAAGCGTGTATGCTTCACAGGGTAATAGTTTTTTAAGTAATATTACAAGTGCATTTACACAAACTAGAGTTATTGCAGTATATGCAATGAAGCAAGGAAAAATTAATAAAGTTGAAGATTTGAAAGGAAAAACAATCGGAGTAGAAAATAAAACTAGTGTATCTAGTATTACCGATGCTTTAGCACAAGTACAAGAAAAAATCGGTAAAGAACCTGAAAAGAAAAATTATAGTGATTATGCTGATTTAGCAGATGCTCTGTATAAAGGTGAAGTAGATTGTATTGTTGCTGATCAGTCATATTTAGGTGTGTTGGAAACTAATCACGAAAGTTTTGAAGATGAAACTAAAGTGGTTTATAAAATGGAAGTTCAAGAAAAATTAGAAGCAGTAACAACAAAGACAGATGTTACTGAAAATCCTTTTATTGTCTATATAACTGGTATTGATACATATGGTTCAGTTAACACTATCTCTCGTGCGGATGTAAATCTTGTTGTTTGTGTCAATCCATTGGAAAAACAAGTATTGATGGTTAGTGTTCCTAGAGATACTCAAGTCAATCTGCATAAAAATGGTAAGATGGATAAAATTACCCATTCAGCAATGTATGGAATTAATGAGACAATTCAGACACTAGAAGACTTTTTAGATCTAAAAGTCAATTATTATGCAAAAACTAATTTTAGTGGAATTACAAACATTATTGATGCCTTGGGGGGAGTGGAAGTAGACTCACCGTATGAATTTACAACATTACATGGTAATTATAAGATAAAAAAAGGTGTCAATGAATTAAATGGTGATCAAGCATTATGTTTTGTTCGGGAACGTTATGCTCTACCATCGGGAGACTTTGATCGTGGTAAAAATCAGCAGCGGTTATTAAAAGCAATGTTGAAAAAAGCAATGTCACCGAAAATTATTACTAACTATAGCAATATTTTAGCAGCTGTTGAGGGAAGTTTTGAAACTGATATGTCAAGTGATGATATCAAGTCATTAGTTAATATGCAGTTAGATGATATGGCCAATTGGGAAATGTTCAATGTTCAAGTAACTGGTGATGGGGCTATTTCATATGATACATATTCGCAAAAAGGGAAGAAAACATATATTACAATCCCTTATAAAAAATCAATTCAAAATATTCGTAAAGTAATTGATAAAATTGAAGCTGGTAAAAAACTTACTGAAGCTGATGTAAAAGGATTAAGTTAGCCGACGATTATAGTCGGCTTTTTATGTTAAATTTGTTAAATTTATTTAAGATTGTTGATTTTTTTGTTAATTAAGCGAATTGATTGAAACCGATATTATTTGTGCTATAATGAGATAAAATTTAAGGTTTGTTGTTGTAAGGAGAGAAGTAGATTGGCGTTTATTAAGAAGATAAAAAAATTAAAAAAGAGTGTTAAAATTACTGGTGGAGTAATTATAGGAGTTATTGTTGTCTTTGCTATTTTTTCATTTTATTATCGTGATAAGTGGTATCCTAATACATCTATTAATGGAATCGATGTATCAAGCATGACTTATGAAGAAAGTAAAAATGTATTAAAGAACCAGATTGAAAGTTATGCTTTGGAAATAGGGGCAGAGGGAAATCAAAAGCTTACGATTGCAGGGAAAGATATTAATTTAAGTGCAGATTTTGAAAAAAATCTAGAAAGTGACTATAAAAATCATCGCAGTCAACGTAGTATTTTTGGGATTTTTAGTGGTTACAACCATGATATTGATTTAAAAATATCTTATGATCAAAATAAATTAAGTGAAATAGTTAATGGTTCAGTGCTTATCAATGGGAATGAAGAATATCAAATTGTGCAGTCAACAAATGCTCATATTGAATACGATGAAACAACGAAGAGTGGAAAAATGGTTAAAGCAACAATTGGAAATGAACTAAATCTCGAAAAATTTAGTAACTTAATTACAACGTCAATAAGTAAATTAACTACAAAGATTGATTTAACTGATCAAGATAAATATGCAGAAGTTTATCAACAGCCAGTTAGTGATATTAGTGATAAGCATTTAGAAGAGATGTTGAATACGTATAATAATTATCTATTAAATTGGATCAACTGGGATATGGGAGAAGGCAAAGTTGAGACGATGACACCAGATGATATTAAAAACTGGTTAAGCTGTAATGATAAAGGTGAAGTTGTCCTTGATAAAGAAGCAATGAGTGAGTGGATTGAAGAATTTTGTTTGCGCTATAAGACAGTTGGAAAGAAACGTAATTTTACGACTCATAATGGAAACGTGATTCAGATTTCAGGTGGTGACTATGGCTGGCGCCTTGATTATGAAAAGATCGTTAAACAAGTAGAAGCAGCGATTACTGAAAAAACGGACAGTAAATTAATTGAGGCCTACCTCAGTGAGCAAAGTAAAAAGAATCAAAAAGCTTTAACAACGGAATTAGAACCAACTTATTCTAATAAGGCATATCAAAAAG
>ERZ835762.1792-NODE-1792-length-9510-cov-2.582443_pt1 | contig 9510 bp, 6 predicted proteins | sample MGYA00519687_ERZ835762 | MGnify/ENA primary metagenome ERZ835762 (study PRJEB31850, sample SAMEA3708783) | human gut metagenome | biome: human gut; feature: human-associated habitat; material: faeces | place: China | collected 2014 ...
GTCTGCCAGGTGTGAAAAATCTTTTTCAGGCCCATGAAATCATAGGGCATCAGAGACCATTTGTCCCCATTTTTATAGTCTACCTTCAGATGGTGGAAATTAAAGCACATGGAGAGTTCTTTTTCTTCCGGCGCGGAATACCGGATACAGTGTTCAACGGATGTTGAGGACATCTCGCCCACGGTCATGAAATCCTCAATCCCAGCATCCCTTACCATTTCTTTCAGATACCCATGGATATGGGGACCGTCACTGTAGAACCTGCGTCCGTCCCCTTCAAGATCATCTTCCATGTGCTCTGGTTTGGAAACCAGATTAATCACATCAAAGCGGAACGCCTGAATGCCTTTCTTTTTCCAGAACCTAAGGATTTCCTTTAATTCTTCCCGGACTTCTGGATTATCCCAGTTTAAATCCGCCTGGGTCACATCGTATAACCGGAGATACCATTTTTTAAGGGCGGGTACATATTCCCAAGCCGGGCCGCCGAATTTTGACTGCCAGTTCGTGGGCGGGCAATCCGGCGCCCCATCTTTGAAAATATAATACTTCTGATACCGTTCATCCCCTGCCAGGGCCTTCTGGAACCATGCGTGTTCCGTGGAAGTATGGTTGAATACCATGTCAAGCATCAGGCCGATTCCTCTGTCTTCCCCTTGCCTGATCAGCTCCTCCAAATCTTCCATGGTCCCAAACTTGGGGTCAACCGAACGGTAATCCGCCACATCATACCCGTTATCATGCTGGGGTGATGGAAAAAACGGTGTCAGCCACAGGTAATCCACCCCCAATTCCTGCAGATAATCCAATTTTTCAATCACTCCGGGGATGTCTCCAAAACCATCCCCGTTGGTATCCCGAAAGGATTTGGGATATATCTGATACACTACTTTATTACTGAAATCTGCCATTTTGAGCCTCCCTGTACATCTCCATCTGAATGTTGCCGCTGTATATCATTTATCTGAACGTTGCCACTGCGGTTTCATTTTCTTTTACACCCATTCCTGTATGGAACCGGATATCCTTGGCGTTTCCCATATTACTGATGATGCATACCGTAACATCCGGATGGCCGGCCGCCCTGATTTTTGCCCGGTCGAACTTTATCAGCGGCGTTCCCGCGCAGACCTTCTGTCCTTCCTGCACCAGATATTCAAATCCATCCCCATTCATGCCTACCGTGTCAATTCCAATATGCAGCAGGACTTCCATGCCGTTTTCCAGCTTTAATCCGCAGGCATGGCGTGAATCCGGCATCAAAGCCGCAACCTCTGCATCTGCCGGCGCATACAGTGTCCCGCTTTCCGGGATGATTGCCATGCCGTCACCCAGGATACCGGCTGAGAAAACGCCGTCTCCCACTTCGGCCAGGGGAATAGAGGTTCCGGATAAAAATGCGGTTAATTTTCCCGATGCATTGCCCTGTTCTTCCTGCGCTTCTTTTTCACGCAGCACCAAAGCCGCTGCACCTGCCGCTGCGCTTGTGCCTGGGGCCGCGGCAATTTCCGCCAGTTCTGCCGTCCCATTTACAGGGGCTTCCAGCAGGCGCTTCTTTCCCGTGGCCGCGGTCAATATGAATGGGACTGCAAATGCAATCACCATGCAGACTGCAAAGGATGCCATGAACTGAGGCTGGATGGACAGGATACCGGGAATCCCTCCTACGCCAATGGCATTGGCGGTTGTCCCTGTGGCCACGCAGACAACCGCCGCGATGCCGGAGCCGATCATTGCGCAGACAAACGGAAATCCCCGCTTTAAGTTCACACCGAAAATAGCCGGTTCCGTAACGCCAAGGTAGCAGGATATACATGCCGGAATATTGACCTCCTGTGCTTCGGGATCCTTTCTCTGCAGCCAGATCATTCCAAGCACCGCGGAACCCTGGGCAATATTGGAGAGCGCAATCATGGGCCACAGCATGGTTCCCCCCATAATCCGCAATCAGCTGCAGGTCAATGGCATTGGACATATGATGAAGTCCCGTGATTACCAGCGGCGCATAGATAACACCGAAAACAGCTGCAAATACAACCTTAAAGGTTCCTGTAATCCCGGCAAAAACAAGGGCGGAAACTGCCGCTCCAATCTTCCAGCCAATTGGGCCCAGTACAAAATGCGCCGCTATTACCGCCAATAACAAACTGCAGAACGGGACAACAATCATGGAGATTACCTGGGGCGTGATCTTCCGGAAGAATTTTTCCAGATATACCAGGGTAAATGCAGCCAGGATTGCAGGAATCACCTGTCCCTGATAACCAATCATATTTACCTGGAAGCCGCCAAAATCCCACCTTGGGATATCTGCTGCCGCTGTTCCCGCAACCGCATAGGCATTCAATAACTGACCGGATACCAGTGTAAGGCCAAGGACAATGCCAAGCATCTGCGTGGTACCCATCTTCCTTGTCACTGACCAGCAGATGCCGACCGGAAGCATATGGAATACCGCCTCGCCGATCAACCACAGAAAACTGTCAATGCCTGCCCAGAACTGGCTGATGTCGCACAAGGTTTTCGTCCCATTTTCAAACAGATACAGGCTGTCAATGCAGTTTCTAAAGCCAAGGATTAAACCGCCTGTAATGATTGCCGGAATCAGCGGCGCAAAAATCTCTGCCAGCGCAGTGACCATCCGCTGCAGCACGTTCTGGTTTTTCTTTGCCGCCTGATTGACCGCCTCTTTCGACACCCCTTCGATCCCCGCCTCTTTTACAAAGTCATTGTAAAAATCAGCGACCGTATTGCCGATAATCACCTGACACTGGTTGTCACTACGTACCACGCCGAGCACGCCGGGGATGGTTTTTAACGTCGGGCTGTCGATAAGCACATCATCTTTGATAACAAAGCGCAACCGCGTCATACAGTGCGTGACCGCCGAGATGTTATCAACGCCGCCCAGTGCCGCTATCACCGAGCGTGCCAGCGCCGCATAATTTTTGGCCATCGGATTTTATCCTGTTATCAGTAGGGTAGATGTAGTTGTTATCAGTCGACGTGACGGAAAAATGCCGATGCTGAAACGGAATTAAGAAACCGGTTTCACAAAATCATGAATAGTTGTCACTAAATAAGCAAGAGAGTGAATTGTTCATTTTTTATATTTGTGAAACCGGTCACCTGAATATTTTTCCCGCCGATTGCGCAAGGACAATCGGCAAACGGTGCAGTACACTGCGTTGATTGCGTGTAAAGGGATGAAAATGATGACGACGATGCTGGAAGTGGCGAAGCGCGCCGGGGTTTCAAAAGCGACCGTTTCCCGCGTGCTTTCAGGTAATGGCTACGTCAGCCAGGAGACTAAAGATCGCGTGTTTCAGGCGGTAGAAGAGAGCGGTTACCGCCCAAACTTGCTGGCGCGCAATCTGTCGGCGAAGAGTACTCAGACGCTGGGGCTGGTAGTGACCAACACGCTTTACCACGGCATTTATTTTAGTGAATTACTGTTTCATGCCGCGCGAATGGCGGAAGAGAAAGGGCGACAGTTGCTATTGGCAGATGGTAAACACAGCGCCGAAGAAGAGCGCCAGGCGATTCAGTATCTGCTGGATTTGCGCTGCGACGCCATTATGATTTACCCGCGTTTTTTAAGCGTGGATGAGATCGATGACATCATTGACGCGCACAGTCAGCCGATAATGGTGCTTAATCGCCGCCTGCGCAAAAATAGCAGCCATAGCGTCTGGTGCGATCATAAACAGACCAGCTTTAACGCCGTGGCAGAGTTGATAAACGCCCGGCATCAGGAGATTGCTTTCCTTACCGGCTCGATGGATTCCCCCACCAGCATTGAACGTCTTGCCGGGTATAAAGACGCGCTGGCGCAGCATGGTATTGCGCTCAATGAACAACTTATCGCTAACGGTAAATGGACGCCCGCCAGCGGGGCCGAAGGGGTAGAAACGTTGCTCGAACGTGGGGCTAAATTTAGCGCGTTAGTTGCCAGTAACGACGATATGGCGATAGGTGCGATGAAAGCGTTGCACGAGCGCGGCGTAGCGGTGCCAGAGCAGGTGTCAGTTATCGGATTCGATGATATCGCAATTGCCCCCTATATCGTTCCGGCGCTCTCCAGCGTAAAAATTCCGGTGACTGAGATGATTCAGGAAATTATTGGACGGCTGATTTTTATGCTCGATGGGGGTGCTTACACACCGCCGAAAACCTTCAGCGGAAAACTGATCCGCCGCGACTCACTCATTGCTCCTTCGCGATAAACATTGTCATCACATGTCATCGTCACTAGTGTCGATGACATCTTTTTTCCTGCATTACAGAAATTAATTTCCTTAAATAACAGTAAATTAAAAGCTGGCATGATTTGTGAATGTATCGGCGCATTAACTGTCATTGCTGGAGAATTTGATGAACCGTTTCATCATTGCTGACGCGAGTAAATGTATTGGTTGCCGTACCTGTGAAGTGGCGTGCGTGGTTTCTCATCAGGAAAATCAGGACTGTGCATCGCTGACCCCGGAAACATTTTTACCGCGTATCCATGTCATTAAAGGTGTGAACATTTCCACGGCGACAGTTTGCCGTCAGTGTGAAGATGCACCGTGCGCTAACGTCTGCCCGAATGGTGCTATCAGCCGTGATAAAGGGTTTGTTCATGTGATGCAGGAACGTTGCATTGGTTGCAAAACCTGCGTTGTGGCTTGCCCGTATGGCGCGATGGAAGTGGTGGTACGTCCGGTGATTCGCAACAGCGGCGCGGGGCTGAATGTACGGGCTGACAAAGCCGAAGCCAATAAATGCGACCTGTGCAACCATCGTGAAGACGGCCCGGCGTGTATGGCGGCTTGCCCGACCCATGCGCTAATTTGTGTCGATCGCAATAAACTTGAACAACTGAGCGCAGAAAAACGCCGCCGTACGGCGCTGATGTTCTAAAAATCTTACAGAACTGTTCTGGCATCAAAGGAATTCCCGGAAATATTCGTAGAATACGGAGCGGGCGGTATCGCCGACCTGTGACTGCCGGATGCGACGCTGTCGTGTCCGGCTGGGCGGGTTACGCAATTCATGATGGCGGGAATAACTCAATGGCAAAAAACACATCTTGCGGTGTCCAACTGCGTATTCGTGGCAAAGTGCAGGGCGTCGGTTTTCGTCCGTTTGTCTGGCAGTTGGCACAGCAATTAGATCTTCACGGCGATGTCTGTAATGACGGCGATGGCGTAGAAGTCCGGCTGCTGGAAGACCCGGAAACGTTTCTTGTTCAATTGCATCAGCACTGCCCGCCGCTGGCGCGTATTGATAGCGTCGAGCGTGAGCCGTTTATCTGGTCACAACTGCCCACCGAGTTCACTATACGCCAGAGCACAGGCGGCACCATGAATACGCAAATTGTTCCCGATGCCGCTACTTGTCCTGCCTGTCTTGCCGAAATGAATACCCCAGGCGAGCGGCGTTATCGTTATCCGTTTATCAACTGTACTCACTGTGGCCCGCGCTTCACCATTATTCGCGCCATGCCTTACGACCGCCCGTTTACCGTGATGGCGGCGTTTCCGCTGTGTCCGGCCTGTGATAAAGAGTACCGTGACCCGCTCGATCGTCGCTTCCACGCCCAGCCGGTGGCCTGCCCGGAGTGTGGCCCGCATCTTGAATGGGTAAGTCATGGTGAACATGCAGAACAAGAGGCGGCATTACAGGCAGCTATCGCACAGTTAAAAATGGGCAACATTGTCGCCATCAAAGGGATTGGCGGATTTCATCTTGCCTGCGATGCACGTAACAGTAACGCGGTGGCGACACTGCGGGCACGCAAACATCGCCCGGCGAAACCGCTGGCGGTTATGTTGCCAGTGGCAGAAGGTTTACCAGACGCTGCGCGCCAGTTGCTTACCACGCCCGCCGCGCCGATTGTGCTGGTGGATAAAAAATACGTTCCTGAGCTTTGTGATGATATCGCCCCTGACCTTAACGAAGTCGGGGTAATGTTGCCTGCGAACCCGCTCCAGCATTTGCTGTTACAGGAACTGCAATGCCCGCTGGTGATGACCTCCGGCAACCTGAGCGGTAAACCACCAGCTATCAGCAACGAACAGGCGCTGGCGGATTTGCAGGGCATTGCCGACGGATTCTTGATACATAACCGCGACATCGTGCAGCGGATGGATGATTCGGTGGTGCGCGAAAGCGGCGAAATGCTGCGCCGTTCGCGGGGGTATGTGCCGGATGCGCTGGCTTTGCCTCCGGGCTTTAAAAATGTTCCGCCTGTGCTGTGTCTCGGCGCGGATCTGAAAAATACCTTCTGCCTGGTGCGCGGTGAACAAGCGGTGTTGAGTCAGCATCTGGGCGATTTAAGTGACGATGGCATCCAGATGCAGTGGCGCGAAGCGTTACGCCTGATGCAAAACATCTACGATTTTACCCCGCAATACGTTGTGCATGACGCGCATCCGGGCTATGTCTCCAGCCAGTGGGCGCGTGAAATGAATCTGCCGACGCAAACGGTACTGCATCATCATGCCCACGCAGCGGCGTGTCTGGCAGAGCATCAGTGGCCGCTGGATGGCGGTGATGTCATTGCTTTGACGCTCGACGGTATCGGTATGGGGGAGAATGGCGCTTTGTGGGGCGGCGAGTGCCTGCGGGTGAACTATCGCGAATGTGAGCACCTGGGCGGCTTGCCTGCAGTGGCGCTTGCTGGTGGCGATTTGGCGGCGAAGCAGCCGTGGCGAAACCTGCTGGCGCAGTGCCTGCGCTTTGTGCCGGAGTGGCAGAATTATCCCGAAACAGCGAGTGTGCAACAGCAAAACTGGAGCGTGCTGGCGCGGGCCATTGAGCGTGGAATTAACGCGCCGCTGGCGTCATCGTGTGGGCGTTTTTTCGATGCAGTGGCGGCGGCACTGGGCTGTGCGCCAGCCACGTTAAGTTATGAAGGTGAAGCGGCTTGTGCTCTGGAGGCGCTCGCAGCCTCATGCCACGGAGTGACGCATCCGGTGACAATGCCGCGGGTGGACAATCAACTGGATCTCGCCACTTTCTGGCAGCAGTGGCTGAACTGGCAGGCACCGGTTAATCAACGCGCGTGGGCGTTTCATGATGCGCTGGCGCAGGGTTTTGCCGCGTTGATGCGTGAGCAGGCCACGATGCGTGGTATCACTACGCTGGTATTTAGCGGCGGGGTTATTCATAACCGTTTGCTGCGTGCACGTCTGGCGCATTATCTCGCTGATTTCACATTACTCTTTCCGCAGAGTTTACCGGCAGGTGATGGCGGTTTGTCTCTGGGGCAGGGGGTTATTGCTGCGGCGCGCATCCTGCATACTGCATAGTGGCGGATGTGGCGTAACTAAGCGTAAATAGAGCGCGGACAGTCCCCTCGCCCTTTGGGCGAGGGAGAAAAACATGCCTATACCGGCAACGTTTTCAACAATCCAAACGCCTCTTTCATCCGATCCTCACTGACCACAAAGGCGCGAAGCTGGTCAGCATCGTCAACGCCGCGCGCCACCATTCCCTGGCGTTCGGTATTAATTTGCCAGCGTAAATCCTGACGCTGGGTTTCGCCTGCCAGATGCAGCGGTAATTCCGGCGTTTTGATTTTCACCAGCATCGCCGGGAGTTTCAGCGGCGTGTTATTGCCGAGAAGATTTTTTGCCAGCACCATCGCGCTAAGTTGAATCGGCTGGAGGAACGGCAATACCTGACCGTTAATTTCCGCGCAATCGCCCAGCGCGTAAATATCGGTATTACTGGTTTGCAGATAACTATCGACGCAAACGCCGCGATTAATCGTCAGCCCGGCGCGTCGTGCCAGGGCGGTTTCCGGGCGCAGTCCGGTGGCGGCAATTACCGCATCCACTTCGATATTGCGCTGGCGGTCCAGCGTTGCCTGAATGCCAGAATCCGTTTTTTCCAGCCCCTGTAACTGAGATTTCAACAGCAGATGAACGCCCATCTCCGTCAACCGATGCTGCAAGCGGCTGCTTACTTCCGGTGGCATTAACGACGCCAGAATACTGGCAGCGTTGTCGATTAGCGTGACCGCTTTGCCTGCACGACAAAAATCCATCGCCAGTTCGCTACCAATCAAACCACCGCCAACAATCAACACGCGTCGGGCATCCCGCAGTTGCGTTTCACAGGCGCGATACTCTTGCTGACTATTTAACGTCAGCATTAACTCACGCCCAGGCACAGGCGGGACAAAGGCACTGGCACCGGTTGCCAGTACTAGCTTGTCGTATTGCCACTGATTATTCTGGCTTTTCACCACACGGGCTTCGGCATCGATATCCGTCACCCAGGTTTGTGGAAACAGGTGCAGATTAAACTGCTCGGCAAATTCACCCGCCGTCTGGCGGGTAAGGTCATCGGCACGTTGCCCCTGACTGATAACATGGCTGAGGTCAGGTTTGTTGTACTCATCCATGCTGTCGGCGGCAATCAGGGTTAATGGAATAGTGGCGTCCTGTTTGCGAATATTTTTCACCAGTTGGCGGGCGGCGAAGCCCGAACCGATGATCACAATGCCGTTACTCATTTTGCCTCCGATGCCAGTTCTTCAAAGACGTCTTTGCCGAGGGAGCATTCCGGGCAGAGGAAGTTATCCGGGACTTCACTCCACGGCGTTCCTGGCGCAACGTCCTGCATTGGCTCGCCTTTTGCCGGATCGTAAATCCACTGGCAGACGCTGCACTGCATCCGTGGGCCGAGGTCAGCCGTCGTGGTGGCAGAGGTTTCTTCTTTAACTACCGTATTCACCGTGCTCTGCGGCAGCGGCGCGAGCGCCCACTGACGGGCGATTTCGCGACCGTGTTCACGGCATAACTTCAGAGCGTCCTGGTCTGGTCGCCATTTCGCTTTCAGGCTAAGCGACATTTCGAACCCCGCATCCTGCAGGCGCGTGGAAAGACGATCCACCGCACCGCCGCTCCAGCCGTGAGAGCCGAAAGCACTGGCGCGTTTGTTACGGAAGCGTAAACCAGTCATCTCCTCCACCAGCCCGGCGATTTTCGGCATCATCACGTTATTCATCGTCGAAGTGCCGACCAGCACGCCTTTTGAGCGGAAGACATTGGTCAGGATTTCGTTTTTATCGCTGCGGGCGACGTTAAAAATTTTCACTGCCACGCGTGGGTCGGTTTCCGCAATCCCCTGGGCTATAGCGTCAGCCATCATGCGGGTGTTATTCGACATGGTGTCGTAGAAAATGGTGATTCTGTCTTCCTGATAATCAGCCGCCCATTTCAGGTACAGCTCGACAATTTGCGTCGGGTTATCGCGCCATACCACGCCGTGGGAAGTGGCTATCATATCGACTGGTAAGTTAAAGCCCAGGATCTCGGTAATTTTCGGTGTTACCAGGCGGCTGAACGGCGTCAGGATATTGGCGTAGTAACGTTGGCACTGCTCGAAAAGCTCCGTCTGATCCACTTCATCGTTGAACAGATGCTCGTCGCAGTAGTGCTGACCGAAAGCGTCGTTACTGAACAGGACGGCATCACCGGTCATGTAGGTCATCATGCTGTCCGGCCAGTGCAGCAT
>ERZ835762.1799-NODE-1799-length-9460-cov-3.250930_pt1 | contig 9460 bp, 9 predicted proteins | sample MGYA00519687_ERZ835762 | MGnify/ENA primary metagenome ERZ835762 (study PRJEB31850, sample SAMEA3708783) | human gut metagenome | biome: human gut; feature: human-associated habitat; material: faeces | place: China | collected 2014 ...
AAAACACTATCAATAAGTTGGAGTCATTACCCAAAAAAGAGTCTTACTCTTCGGGCGGCTTTACCACCAAAAAAGCGTCTACCGTTTCTCGCGGCGGCTATGGTCGTTCTTCCAGCGCCCGTGGGCATTGGGGAGGCTAATCATGCTGAGACACAACGTTCCTGTGCGACGGGATCTGGACCAGATCGCCGCTGACAACGGTTTCGACTTTCATATCATCGACAATGAAATCTATTGGGATGAGAGTCGGGCTTACCGTTTTACTCTGCGCCAGATTGAAGAGCAGATCGAAAAACCGACTGCGGAACTGCATCAGATGTGCCTTGAGGTGGTGGATCGCGCGGTAAAAGATGAAGAGATCCTGACGCAACTGGCGATCCCGCCGTTGTACTGGGATGTGATCGCTGAAAGCTGGCGCGCCCGCGATCCTTCGCTGTATGGACGGATGGATTTTGCCTGGTGTGGCAATGCGCCGGTGAAGCTGCTGGAGTACAACGCCGATACGCCAACTTCATTGTACGAGTCGGCTTATTTCCAGTGGCTGTGGCTGGAGGATGCCCGGCGCAGCGGCATTATTCCGCGTGATGCCGATCAGTACAATGCTATTCAGGAACGCCTGATTTCACGCTTTAGCGAGCTTTACAGTCGGGAACCGTTTTATTTTTGCTGCTGTCAGGACACCGATGAAGACAGGAGTACCGTGCTGTACTTGCAGGACTGCGCCCAGCAGGCAGGGCAGGAGTCGCGGTTTATCTACATTGAAGATCTCGGTTTGGGCGTCGGCGGCGTACTGACCGATCTTGATGATAATGTCATCCAGCGTGCATTTAAGCTGTATCCGCTGGAGTGGATGATGCGTGACGATAACGGTCCGCTGCTGCGCAAGCGTCGCGAGCAATGGGTGGAGCCGTTATGGAAAAGTATCTTGAGTAATAAAGGGCTAATGCCGCTGCTTTGGCGCTTCTTCCCTGGTCATCCTAACCTTCTTGCATCCTGGTTTGAGGGTGAAAAATCGCAGATTGCCGCTGGCGAAAGCTATGTGCGTAAACCGCTCTACTCGCGCGAAGGCGGAAATGTCACCATTTTCGACGGCCAGAATAACGTCGTTGACCACGCTGATGGTGATTACGCCGATGAACCGATGATCTACCAGGCGTTTCAACCTCTGCCGCGGTTTGGCGATAGCTACACACTCATCGGTAGCTGGATTGTCGATGATGAAGCGTGCGGAATGGGGATCCGTGAAGATAACACACTGATCACCAAAGACACCTCACGTTTCGTTCCGCATTACATTGCTGGATAAGAATGTTTTAGCAATCTCTTTCTGTCATGAATCCATGGCAGTGACCATACTAATGGTGACTGCCATTGATGGAGGGAGACACAGTGCACTGGCAAACTCACACCGTTTTTAATCAACCTATACCATTAAATAACAGCAACTTATACCTGTCTGATGGCGCGCTCTGCGAAGCGGTAACGCGTGAAGGTGCTGGCTGGGATAGCGATTTTCTAGCCAGTATTGGTCAGCAGTTAGGAACGGCTGAATCCCTTGAACTGGGGCGGCTGGCGAATGTGAATCCGCCTGAATTATTGCGCTACGATGCGCAAGGACGCCATCTGGACGATGTGCGTTTTCACCCCGCCTGGCACCTGCTGATGCAGGCGCTATGTACCAATCGGGTGCACAATCTTGCCTGGGAAGAAGACGCTCGCTCCGGCGCATTTGTGGCGCGCGCGGCGCGTTTTATGTTACATGCGCAGGTTGAGGCAGGGTCGTTATGTCCGATAACCATGACCTTTGCCGCCACGCCATTGTTGTTACAGATGTTACCCGCGCCGTTTCAGGACTGGACCACGCCGCTATTGAGCGATCGCTACGATTCTCACTTATTGCCAGGTGGGCAAAAACGCGGTTTGTTGATTGGCATGGGAATGACGGAAAAGCAGGGCGGTTCCGATGTTATGAGCAACACCACCCGTGCAGAGCGTCTGGAAGATGGCTCTTATCGGCTGGTGGGGCATAAATGGTTTTTCTCGGTTCCGCAAAGCGATGCGCATCTGGTGCTGGCGCAGACCGCGGGTGGTCTGTCCTGCTTTTTTGTGCCGCGCTTTTTGCCTGACGGGCAACGCAACGCGATTCGCCTCGAGCGGCTGAAAGATAAGCTGGGTAATCGCTCTAACGCCAGTTGCGAAGTGGAGTTTCAGGATGCCATTGGTTGGTTGTTGGGGCAGGAAGGGGAAGGAATTCGTCTGATCCTGAAAATGGGTGGGATGACGCGTTTTGATTGCGCCCTGGGTAGCCATGCCATGATGCGCCGTGCATTTTCGCTGGCGATTTATCATGCACATCAACGCCATGTTTTTGGTAATCCATTGATCCAACAGCCCCTTATGCGTCATGTCTTAAGTCGCATGGCACTTCAGCTTGAAGGGCAAACGGCGTTGCTGTTTCGTCTTGCGCGAGCGTGGGACCGGCGTGCCGATGCCAAAGAAGCCCTGTGGGCGCGTTTATTTACGCCTGCGGCAAAATTTGTGATCTGCAAAAGAGGTATGCCGTTTGTGGCCGAAGCGATGGAGGTGCTGGGCGGCATTGGTTATTGCGAGGAGAGCGAGCTGCCGCGGCTTTACCGGGAGATGCCGGTAAACAGTATTTGGGAAGGTTCCGGCAATATTATGTGCCTGGATGTGTTGCGCGTTCTCAATAAGCAAGCGGGCGTATACGACTTATTGTCGGAAGCATTTGTGGAAGTGAAAGGGCAGGATCGCTATTTTGATCGCGCGGTTCGTCGTTTACAGCAGCAGCTGCGTAAGCCAGCTGAAGAACTGGGGCGAGAGATTACTCATCAGCTATTCCTGCTGGGCTGCGGTGCGCAAATGTTGAAATATGCTTCTCCGCCAATGGCGCAGGCGTGGTGTCAGGTGATGTTAGATACGCGCGGCGGCGTACGGTTGTCAGAGCAGATCCAGAATGATTTATTGCTGCGGGCGACGGGGGGAGTGTGTGTGTAAGCGTATACGACTGATGCGACGCTGGTTTCGATTAACTAAATGAAATATGTGAAAATTGTAGGCCGGACAAGGCGCTCGCGCCGCATCCGGCATTGTTCATTTGCTGTAGATGACACTCATGCATACAGTATCGCCTGTACGCGCCAGTTATCAGGCTGCTGGTCTTCGTACATGGTAATAATGCGGTACCATGACGCACCTTGTTCATCGGCCTTTAACGCCACGATACGTTCCACGTCCTGCGGATCCCCTGAAATATTGCTAACTGAGATCTGACCTATTTCATTCAGGCCCGTCACGCAGTCAGCACTGGCGAATTCTGCAGACTGTGCCGTGGCGCTCGCAGGATAAGTCACTAATTGCAGCGAGGGTGAGGCAAGTAATTGTTTCATCGTCAGCTCCATTTTTCGTTTCCCCACATGTTGCAGGGCATTCCATCGCGGTAATAAACGCCCAGGCTTCCAGCCGGTAATTTATTGTGCACAGGTAAACGCATAGGGACGCAAAGCAATGTAAAGCTGACTATGTAAGTTGTCTGATTTATTTACGGTACAAAATGGCTTGTGAATACCACTGTCCTGTCACGATGGTTTCGTCCACCATGACGACAACGTAATAATCAGCTTTTGCAGCGACAGCTTTCGCTTTGATTTCTGCTAATGCGTCATCCGGAGAACCCCGAACCATCGTGCTTACGCTACCTATTCGCTGTAACCCTTGCGTCTGGTCGCGGCGAATCTCTTGCGGATGGTCCGTTACTGGCGGTGCTGGCTGTGGCGTACCTTGCAGTGCGCTACAGGCACTTAACATCAACACCAATAATAAACTGGCAAACCGGTAAATAACGCTATTACGTTTCCTGCTAACCATAGTGTAGTGCCTTATTAATTTAACTTTGGGGGAATGTTCCCGAATTGTTACCTGGTACGCGATTTTCGAATGAAAACGTGACGAAAGCGTAACCCACATCTCAACATTATGAACTAATACCGCCAGCAGAAACTTGTGCTAAGGATTTCTTCATGTCATACCAGACAAAAAGGAGAGACAGATGATTGAAATAGAATCACGCGAGCTGGCAGATATTCCCGTTCTTCATGCTTATCCTGTCGGACAAAAAGATACCCCGTTACCGTGCGCGATTTTTTATCACGGCTTTACTTCGTCCAGTCTGGTGTATAGCTATTTTGCCGTTGCGCTGGCGCAGGCTGGTTTGCGGGTGATCATGCCGGATGCGCCCGATCACGGTAGTCGTTTTAGTGGCGACGCAGCGCGGCGGTTAAATCAATTCTGGCAAATCTTGCTACAAAGTATGCAGGAATTCACTACTTTACGTGCGGCAATAGCCGAAGAAAAGTGGCTGCTTGATGACCGTCTGGCAGTCGGTGGTGCGTCGATGGGCGCGATGACGGCACTGGGGATTACCGCTCGCCACCCCACGGTGAGATGTACCGCCAGCATGATGGGATCGGGCTATTTTACATCACTCGCCCGTTCACTGTTTCCACCGCTGATACCTGAAACGACAGCACAGCAGAATGAATTCAATAACATTGTCGCGCCGCTGGCAGAGTGGGAAGCGACAAACCACCTGGAACAACTTAGTGACAGACCTCTACTGCTGTGGCATGGCCTCGACGATGACGTTGTGCCTGCCGACGAATCACTACGTTTGCAGCAGGCCTTAAGCGAGACGGGACGGGATAAACTGCTAACCTGTTCATGGCAGCCAGGCGTGCGTCACCGCATTACGCCTGAGGCGTTAGATGCTGCAGTGACATTTTTCCGCCAGCATCTTTAAACACGCAGAATGCTGACCCCTTGCGCTTCCAGTTGTTGCAGGATTTCCGGGTTAGCATTTTTGCCGGTGATCAGCATATCAATTTGATCGGCACGGCTAAAAAGCATTCCCGCGCGTTCGCCAATCTTACTGCTATCAACCAGTACCACCAGTTTCCCTACCACGCTCAGCATCTTCTGCTCTGCCATTGCCGTCAGCATATCGGTTTTATACAACCCTTCTGCTGTCAGTCCTTTGCCGCTGGTAAACATCCAGTGCCCGGCATAGAGACTGTTTTCGCTGCCCTGCGGGCTTAAAGTGATGGACTGACTTTTGTTGTACTGTCCGCCCATAATGATCACGCTGTCATGTTCTTGATCGATCAGGTAATTTGCCAGCGGTAGATAATTAGTGATGATTTGCACTGGCTTGCCACACATTTCCCGCCCAAGCAGAAACGCGGTGGAGCCGCAGTTGATGACTACGCTTTCGCCCGGATTAACCAGCTGCGAGGCCGCTTTAGCGATACGTACTTTTTCATCGTGATTCTGCGCCTGATGCAGATTCATCGGCGTCCAGCGCGGGCGCTGTTGGGTAATAGCTTCTGCGCCATTGCGCACTTTTTTCAGTTTGCCGCTTTCGTCAAGTTTATTGATATCGCGTCGCGCAGTGGCAGGCGAAATTCCCAGACGCTCAACGACTTTCTCAACGGTCACAAAGCCCAATTGTGCGAGCATTTCCAGGAGGATTTGATGTCTTTGTGCTTCAGTCATGAGCTATTCCGATAAAATTTGATTTTTTTAGATGATATTTGAAATAGCCAGGAAATACTACGCCGGATAGCGCGAACTACTCCACGCTATCCGGTATAAACGACAGATTACAGGAATGACTTGAACGGCAGATCCGGTTCAATAGTGAAGCAATCATCGAAACCACGCGGATAGTGGTACTCGAAGTTGTCTTTATCCAACGGCCAGGTAAATTTGCCGCCAACCTGCCAGATAAACGGCTTGAAGCCATACTTCAGGCGATCTTTTTTCATCTCCCACAGCACGCGGATCTCTTGCGGATCGGCCTGGAAGTTTGACCAGATATCGTGGTGGAACGGGATAACCACTTTCGCATTCAGGGCTTCACCCATACGCAGCATATCGGCGCTGGTCATTTTGTCGGTGATACCGCGCGGGTTTTCGCCGTATGAACCTAAAGCCACGTCGATCTGATGTTCGTTACCGTGCTTCGCATAATAGTTAGAGTAGTGGGAGTCGCCGCTGTGATACAGGGAGCCGCCAGGCGTTTTGAACAGATAGTTCACCGCGCGATCGTCCATGCCGTCCGGCAGTACGCCAGCCGCTTTTTGATCGGCAGGCAGGGTGATCAGTGCAGTACGGTCGAAAGCGTCAAGCGCATGAATTTCAATGTCTTTCACTTTTACAACATCGCCCGGTTTGACCACGATGCAACGCTCTTTCGGTACGCCCCAGCCAATCCACAAATCCACACAGGTTTTCGGTCCAATGAACGGTACGTCATCAGCACAGTTCTGCATCACAGCAGCAGCGACGTTGACGTCGATATGATCGTTGTGATCGTGAGTCGCCAGTACCGCGTCGACCTGGCGAATCGCAAACGGATCAAGAACAAACGGGGTGGTGCGCAGGTTTGGCTGCAGTTTTTTCACGCCAGCCATGCGCTGCATTTGGTGACCCTGTTTCATTAACGGGTTACCGTGACTTTGTTTGCCAGTGCCGCACCAGAAATCAACGCAAACGTTGGTGCCACCTTCCGATTTTAACCAGATCCCGGTGCAGCCAAGCCACCACATCGCAAATGTGCCAGGAGCGACCTGTTCTTGTTCAATTTCTTCATTCAACCAGCTACCCCACTCCGGGAAAGTGCTCAGGATCCAGGATTCACGGGTGATACTTTTCACTTTACTCATCGCCATTTACCTTCATGATAGTTCAATTCGAATCAATATGTGATTGGTTTTGATTAATCCTGACGCTATTTTTTCAGGAAGGCAATGACCATTTTTTGACTTTTTGCCAGGGAAGTTGTTGTTGATTTTGAGTGTGGAAAGATTTAATGGAATGTGTAGTTAAATTAACTAAATGAATTTAAATAAATAATTGTTTCGTTGTGTGAATCCCACTCTATCCGTGTGGAATTATTTACGGGTCGCGTCACATTTAATCATAAATAATCTTGTTGTGATTACTTTTGAAAATTAGAGTGAGTGCACAACATTCCGGGTGTGCGGAATACCCGGTTACCTCTTCTTCAGGAGATCGTTATGGAGATCCTCTACAACATCTTTACCGTGTTTTTTAACCAGGTCATGACCAATGCCCCGTTGTTGCTGGGTATTGTGACCTGTCTGGGCTACATCCTACTGCGCAAAAGTGTCAGCGTTATTATTAAAGGCACGATTAAAACCATAATTGGTTTCATGTTGTTGCAGGCAGGGTCCGGCATCCTCACCAGCACCTTCAAACCGGTGGTGGCGAAAATGTCCGAAGTCTACGGCATTAACGGCGCAATTTCCGATACTTACGCGTCGATGATGGCAACCATCGACCGCATGGGCGATGCCTATAGCTGGGTAGGTTACGCGGTGTTGTTAGCGCTGGCGCTGAACATCTGTTACGTGCTGCTGCGTCGCATTACCGGTATTCGTACCATCATGCTGACTGGTCATATCATGTTCCAGCAGGCGGGGCTGATTGCCGTTACGTTGTTTATTTTCGGCTACTCCATGTGGACAACCATTATCTGCACGGCGATTCTGGTTTCGCTCTACTGGGGCATTACCTCCAACATGATGTACAAGCCGACTCAGGAAGTGACGGACGGCTGCGGTTTCTCCATCGGTCACCAGCAGCAGTTTGCATCATGGATTGCCTATAAAGTTGCGCCGTTCCTCGGCAAAAAAGAGGAAAGCGTTGAAGACCTCAAACTGCCAGGCTGGCTGAATATTTTCCACGACAACATCGTCTCCACGGCGATTGTCATGACCATCTTCTTTGGTGCCATTCTGCTCTCCTTCGGTATCGACACCGTGCAGGCGATGGCAGGCAAAGTGAACTGGACGGTGTACATCCTGCAAACTGGTTTCTCCTTTGCGGTGGCGATCTTCATCATCACTCAGGGCGTGCGCATGTTTGTGGCGGAACTCTCTGAAGCATTTAACGGCATTTCCCAGCGCCTGATCCCAGGTGCGGTTCTGGCGATTGACTGTGCGGCTATTTATAGCTTCGCGCCGAACGCCGTGGTCTGGGGCTTTATGTGGGGCACTATCGGTCAGCTGATTGCGGTTGGCATCCTGGTCGCCTGCGGTTCCTCGATCCTGATTATTCCTGGCTTTATCCCGATGTTCTTCTCCAACGCCACCATCGGCGTGTTCGCTAACCACTTCGGCGGCTGGCGTGCGGCGCTGAAGATTTGTCTGGTGATGGGGATGATCGAAATCTTTGGTTGCGTCTGGGCGGTGAAACTTACCGGTATGAGTGCCTGGATGGGTATGGCGGACTGGTCGATTCTGGCACCGCCGATGATGCCGGGCTTCTTCTCCATCGGTATCGCCTTTATGGCCGTCATCATTGTAATTGCACTGGCTTATATGTTCTTCGCTGGCCGCGCACTGCGCGCAGAAGAAGATGCAGAAAAACAACTGGCAGAACAGTCTGCTTAATAAGGAGTTTTGATTATGACCGTACGTATTCTGGCTGTGTGTGGCAACGGACAAGGCAGTTCCATGATCATGAAGATGAAAGTGGACCAGTTTTTAACCCAATCAAACATTGACCACACGGTAAACAGCTGCGCGGTTGGCGAATACAAAAGCGAGTTGAGCGGCGCGGATATCATCATCGCTTCTACGCACATTGCGGGCGAAATCACCGTGACCGGCAACAAATACGTGGTTGGTGTGCGCAACATGCTCTCTCCTGCCGACTTTGGCCCGAAACTGCTGGAAGTGATCAAAGAGCATTTCCCGCAGGATGTGAAGTAAGGACGCGCCATGAAATTACGTGATTCGCTGGCGGAGAATAAATCCATCCGCCTGCAGGCTGAAGCTGAGACATGGCAGGACGCAGTAAAAATCGGCGTTGACCTGCTGGTGGCGGCGGATGTTGTCGAGCCGCGTTACTACCAGGCGATTCTGGATACGGTTGAACAGCACGGTCCGTACTTTGTGCTCGCACCAGGGCTGGCAATGCCGCACGGACGCCCGGAAGAGGGCGTTAAGAAAACCGGTTTTGCGCTGGTGACGCTGAAAAAGCCGCTGGAGTTCAACCACGAAGATAACGACCCGGTGGATATCCTCATCACTATGGCGGCGGTTGATGCCAACACTCACCAGGAAGTGGGCATCATGCAGATCGTCAACCTGTTTGAAGATGAAGAGAATTTCGACCGTTTACGTGCCTGCCGTACCGAGCAGGAAGTACTGGATTTAATTGACCGCACCAACGCGGCAGCTTAAGAAGGAATTGAACATGTCATTACCGATGTTGCAAGTCGCGCTGGACAACCAAACTATGGATAGCGCCTACGAAACCACTCGCCTGATTGCCGAAGAAGTCGACATTATCGAAGTGGGTACCATTCTGTGCGTGGGCGAAGGCGTTCGTGCGGTTCGTGACCTGAAAGCGCTCT
>ERZ835762.1800-NODE-1800-length-9460-cov-3.139819_pt1 | contig 9460 bp, 9 predicted proteins | sample MGYA00519687_ERZ835762 | MGnify/ENA primary metagenome ERZ835762 (study PRJEB31850, sample SAMEA3708783) | human gut metagenome | biome: human gut; feature: human-associated habitat; material: faeces | place: China | collected 2014 ...
GAGGGCAAACACGACCAGATAATTGCGGCAGTTTTTCCAAAGCCCCTCACGGCTGCCTCCCAGCGGAATGTACACATAATCCCGGAACCAGGTGGACAGCGAGATGTGCCGCATACCGATGTTCAGGCCGTCGGGGCTGTTGACCAGCTCCAGAAAGCGGAGCACCGTGTCGAAGTTGTCCAGCGGCTCCCCAATGCCCATGAGCACGATGTTGCTGACCGGGGCTCCGGAGTCCATCTGGGTGAAAAGCACCTGATCCAGCATCTCAGCGGGTGTTAAGTCCCGCACCTTGCCCCCTAGTGTGGAGGCGCAGAAAGCACAGCCCATGCGGCATCCCACCTGAGAGGAGATGCACACAGTATTCCCATGATGATAGCGCATCAAAACCGTTTCAATACAGTTTCCGTCTCCCAGCCGCCACAGGTACTTGATGGTGCCGTCCAGGGAGGAGACCTGCCTGCGCTCCACCTGGGGCGCGTAGAGGATACAGGAGGCGGCCAGCTTCTCCCGCAGAGGCTTGGAGAGGTTGGTCATCTCGTCAAAAGAGAATACGCCCCGGTGAAGCCACTGGAACACCTGCTTGGCTCGGAACGCCGGCTCCCCCAGCTCCTTGAAATAGGCGGCCATCTCGGTCAGATTCATGGATTTGATGTCGGTCATGCGTTCTCTCCCCCGCCGGGCCTCCCCGGCGGCTCCAGTCCGTATTTTTTTGCCACCGCTGCCAGACGCTCCGGTGGGATGGGCGCTGGCTCCTCCTGCCGCAAAAACCAGGAATCGTAATCCGGGGCAGGGCACTCCCTCAGAGGGAAATCAGCCCGGAACTGATCCGACTGCACCCAAACCTGAAGGAAATACCAACCGCGCTGATAATCTGTAAAGGGATCCCGGGTAATCATACGCTGAAAGCCGGGTTCTTTCAGCAGTTTAGGGTGATAAGGTTCCTCCCGCCACAGCTCCAGTCCCAGCACCGGAAAGTTGTAAGTATCCGCCAGGTCATGATCCACACAGTCGCACACAAAGCCGGACTCCTTTGACAGGACGGCAATCACATCCTCCACATGGGTGTGGATCAGATCCTGACCACGGTACAAAATCCGGATATTCTCCGACGTATTCAGTCCGATCCGGGACAAGCAGCCTTCTTCATACTCCAGGTAAAAGGAGTCAGGGGGCTTAGGCAGGCCCAGCCGGTTCCGGAGTTTCTCCGCCTCCTCCTGTGTCATGCCCAAGCGGAAAGGCCCCAGCCCAACACGGGGATACACCTCATAATCCATCTTAAATCCTCCTGAGCTTGGCAAAGAAAAAGCCGTCGGTGCCGTGGCGGTGGGGCCAGCAGGTGAGCATGCCGGTGTCTGTATCCAAGAAGGGGCCAGAAACTTGGAATCCCTCTAGTGTAAAGTCTCTCTGCTTGTCCAAAAACGCTCTCACGACCCCCTCATTCTCCCGCTCCAGCAGGGTGCAGGTGGCGTAGAGAAGCACGCCGCCCGGGCGCACATAATCCGCCACATTGTCCAGAATGGCGGCCTGCACACGGGGCAGGTTCTCCAGAGGCTCAGGATCCTTGTAGCGAATGTCCGGCTTCTTGCGGATGATACCCAAGCCGGAGCAGGGTACATCGGCGATTACCAGATCAAAGCTGTTAAGTAATTCGGCTTTTCGCTCCTTGCCGTCCAACAGGTTTGCATGGATGATATCCAGGCCCAGCCGCTGATAGCCCGCCTCGATCAGGCGCAGCTTGTGGGGGTGAATATCACAGGAGGTGACGCTCCCCCGGTTCTCCATGGCGATAGCGGCGGCGAAGGATTTGCCTCCAGGGGCTGCGCAGGCGTCCAGCACCCTCCACCCCGGCTGCGGCGCGGCGGCCAGCACCGCCAGATGGGCAGCGGCATCCTGGATGTAAAAGTACCCCTTCTGGAACGCCTCCAGGTGTTCCAGACTTCCGGTGCCATTCAGGAACAGGCAGTCCGGCAACCAGGGATGGGGTTCCACTGCCACCCCCTCGGCCGTCAGCATGGTAGCCAGCTCCTCTGCGGAGATTTTGAGGGTGTTTACCTGGGCACAGGTGGGCGGCTCGCCGTTGTCGGCGGCCAGCAGGGCCTCCGCCTCCTCTCTGCCCAGCCGGGCAACGAAGGAATCCACCAGCCACTGAGGATGGCTGTACCGGGTGAAGAGGTCGGCGGGCGGCTCCAGCGCCTCCCGCTGGCGAATCAGGCTGCGGAGCACCCCGTTGACCAGCCCTGCGGCCCTGGGATTTTTGGCCTTCTTTCGGGCCAAGGACACCGCCTCGCTGACGGCGGCGTGATCCGGCACCCGGTTCAGATACAAAAGCTGATAAGCCCCCAGGCGCAGCAGGTTGCGGATAGACGCCTCCAGCTTGTGCAGCGGGGTGGCACACAGCTTTGAAAGGTAAAAATCCAGCAGCATCCGGTTTTGGAGTACACCGAAGCACAGCCGGGTCGCCAGGGCGGCGTCACGACCGTCCAGCTTCGCTCCGCCGATGGCCTTTTTCAGATATCCGTCTGACCACGCCCCCTGCCTCTCGCAGGCGGTAAGGGCGTCCAGTGCAACTTCTCGGGCCTGCTTCATCTAATCCCTCCGTCGTCCTGCAAAGGCCAGCAGGAACCGCAGCAGTTGAGCCAGGGAGACCAGCAGGGCTGCCACATAAGTCATGGCGGCGGCCCCCAGCACCTTGCGGGCACCCCGCAGCTCATCGTCCTCCAGCAGATGGGTACCCTCCAGGCTGGCAATGGCCCGGCGGGAGGCGTTGAACTCCACCGGCAGCGTTACAAGCTGGAACACCACCGCCGTGGCAAACAGCAGCACGCCCACGCCGAACAGGGGCTGGGAGTAGAGCAGCAGGCCGATGACGATCAGGATCAGGGAGAGCTGGGAGCCGATATTGCAGATGGGCACCAGGGCGGAGCGCAGCTTGATGGGGCCGTACCCCACCGCGTACTGCACCGCATGGCCCGCCTCGTGGGCGGCCACTCCCACCGACGCGATGCTGTTGGAGCCGTACACCGCGTCGGACAGGCGGATCACATTGCTCCGGGGATCGTAGTGGTCGGTCAGCCGGCCGGAGACCCGCTCAATGCGCACATTTTGAATGCCGTGGGCCCGCAATACTGCTTCCGCCGCCTGGGCGCCGGTAAAGCCCCGGCGGCTGGCCATACGGGAGTAACGGTTGAAGGTGGAGGACACATTGAGCTGGGCCAGCAGGGCGATCAGCATGGCCGGTACCAGGATCATCCAGTAATAGGGATCATAATAGTAGAAAAACGGCATGGAAACCTCCGTTCACATAATCTGCCCGCCCAACAGGTAGCACCACAGGTTCACCAGGAACCCGACCCCCATCCCGCCCGCCAGCAGGGCGGTGAGCCGGGGCCGTTTTTCCGTCAGCGCAGCGGCGAACAGGAAGAACGGCAGGGCGCAGGACAGGTAGCGCCCGGCGCTGAGCAGCCAGGACAGGGAGTAGTTGAGCACCAGATAGGCGAAGGCATAGAGCGTATACATGCTCCGAAACCGCTTGTGGGCGTACCAGAGCAGTGGGAAAAAGGCGGCAAAAAGTAGAAGTGTCGGAATCCAGATCTGAACCCGTATCGCCTCGTCATAGTAGGACAGGGCGTTTTGCAGCACATACCACAGGGTGTCTGAGATCCAGCAGAAGCCCTGGCTCCAGTGTTCCTGCATTACCGTAAAAGCTAAGGGGTCTCCCGCCACGGCGGCGTTGAGGCCGAGATAGGCCAGGCTGCCCACAGCGGGCAGCAGCGCCGCCGGCAGGCGGCGGAGGATGGCCCTCCCGTCAAATTTCCCCAGACTCTCTACCAATTCCGCTCCCGCCGCCCCAATGAGTAACAGACCATGCATGCGGGTCATAGCGGCCAAAACACCCCACATACCCGCCCGCCACCAACGGTGGCGGCGGATGTGCCAGAGAGCGGCGGCCGTAGTCAGCAAGAACAGCCCCTCGGTCATCACCCCGCCGAAGAAAAAGGCATATGGAAAGAGAGACAAGAAGAGAACCGTCCGCCGGGCGGCACCTTTCCCCAACTCCCAGGCCGCCAGCCGGTACAGGTAGACGCACCCCGCGGAATAGCACAAAAAGGACACCATCAAGCCCGCCGCCATGGTATTATGCCCCGTCAAGGGGCAAACCAGCCGCACCAGCCAGGGATAGAGGGGGAAAAAGACCAGAAACAGGGGTCTGCCGTCCTCCCAATAGCCGGTGTAGCCCAGTTCGGCCAGGCCAACGTAGTGCCATGCATCCCATTTCTTCCAGATATCCGTGGTCCAGGACAGACCGGTATCCGGGTAGAGCACCAGGCAGGCCAGCGCGGCCACCGCCAGAAAGACGGTCAGGCGGAAGAGCAGGGCGGCGGAGAACACATGCAGAAGCTCCCGGCGGCTTACCTCACAGCCTCTGGGGGCAGATGCCGGTACGGCACAGGGCGCCGGAAGTCCGGCGGCCCCCAGCCACCGGAGCAGCAGAGACAGCCCCAGGGCCAGCACTACTCCAGAGACCGCCAGCGTCCAGAGCAGATGGATCATCCCACGGGGATGGGGTGCCCCCGCAGATAGTCGGCGGCCTTCATGCGCTTGCCGCCGTCGGCCTGAAGCTCGTCAATGCGCAGTACCGTGCCGCCGCCGCAGGCCACCTGAATTCCCTCCTTCCCGGCGGCCAGAATGGTGCCGGGGGCGGCGGAAGTCGTGGCGTCCAGTACAGAAGTGGAAAATACTTTACAGCGATTGCCGCCCAGCTCAGTGACAGCAGTCGGCCAGGGGATCAGCCCCCGCACCTGATTGTGGAGCGCCCGGGCGGGCCGGCTCCAGTCCATAGGGGACAGCTCCCGGCTCAGCATGGGGGCCAGGGTGGCCTTGCCGTGCTCCTGGGGGGTGCGTGTGGCCGTTCCGGCGGCGATGTCCGCCACCACGTTCACCAGCAGCTCCGCCCCCAGCACCGCCAGGCGGTCGTGAAGGGCCACCACGGTCTCGTCGGGATCAATGGGGGTGGCGGCCTGGGCGATGATGTCGCCGGCGTCCAGATCGTGGGCCATGTGCATGATGGTCACGCCGGTCTCGCGCTCCCCGTTGAGCACCGCCCAGTGGATGGGGGCCGCCCCCCGGTAGTTGGGCAGCAGGGACGAGTGGACGTTGATGCACCCCTTTGGGGGTGCGGCCAGGATCTCATCCGGCAGAATGCGGCCGTAGGCGGCCACCACGATCAGCTCGGGAGCCAGCTCCTGAATCAGCGCCAGAGCCGCGCCGTCCCGCAGCTTGACGGGCTGATAGACCGGGATATTGTGGGCCAAAGCGCACACCTTGACCGGCGGTGCCTGGAGCTTCATGCCACGGTTCCTGGGCTTGTCGGGCTGGGTGAATACCCCGCAGACCGTGTGCCCGGCGGCAACGAGCGATTCCAGGGAGGGCACAGCAAAATCGGGGGTGCCCATAAACAGAATTCTCATTCTCCCTGCTCCTCCATCATGCGGTCCAGCTCCTCAGTGGTGTAGAGCCGGTCGGCATGCTCGGTGAACAGGTGGCCGTCCAGATGCTCAATCTCGTGGCAGAAGCAGCGGGCCACAATCTCCTCCCCCTCGGCCTCAAAGAAATTGCCGTTGCGGTCCTGGGCGCGCACACGCACCTTGTAGGGGCGCTTGACCACGCCCCAGCGGCCGGGCACCGACAGGCAGCCCTCAAAGCCCTCCTGCTCCCCCTCCTGGGAGACAATTTCGGGGTTGACCAGCTCCAGCATGTTGTCCTCGGCGTCCACCACAATGACCACCCGGCGGAGAATCCCCACCTGGGGGGCGGCCAGGCCAGCCCCGTTGGCATCCGCCAGGGTCTCCTTCAGATCGTCCAGCAGCGTGTGCAGGCGGGCGTCAAAGCTGGTGACCGGGCGGCACATCTTGTGCAGGGCAGGGTCTCCATCCGTCAAAATCTTGCGCAGGGCCATGGTGTTTCCTCCTTAATCCAGTGGGTTCACGTCCGCCGAGACGGACACCCCCTTGTTTTCCTTGTCGGTTTGCGCACAGCGGACCAGATGGGCCACCATGGCGCGAATTTCCTTTGTATTTTGTGCCGCCAGAGTCAGGCGGTAGCGGTAGCGGTCGTTGATCTTGGCCACGCTGGCCGGGGCGGGGCCAAGGACGGTCAGCTCCCAGTCCCGAAACGGCGGCTGGGCCAGCCACCCCTCCAGGGAGCGCCGCAGGCGCATACAGGTGCGCAGCACCGCGCTCTCCAGCGGCCCCGAGGCCGTCAGGACAAACAGCTCCCGAAAGGGCGGGCACAGGCGCATCCGGCGCAGCTCGATCTCCTGCTCATAGAAGCTGTCGTAGTCCTGACGGGCGGCGCAGCGGATCACGTCATTCTCCGGGGTAAAGGTCTGGATGACCGCCCTCCCCTGTTTGGCCCCCCGCCCGGCCCGGCCCACCACCTGGGTGAGCAGGGAAAAGGTGCGCTCCCCCGCCCGGTAGTCGTCCACATACAGGGAGAGATCGGCGGAGATCACCCCCACCAGGGTGACATTCTCAAAATCCAGCCCCTTGGCCACCATCTGGGTGCCCACCAGCACGGGAATCCGCTCCTTCTCAAACCGGGAGAGCAGCTTCTCGTGGCTCTGGGTGGCGGAGACGGTGTCGGTGTCCATCCGCAGGATCTCCCGCCCCGGAAAGGCGGCGTGGAGCTCCTCCTCCACCTTCTGGGTGCCGTAGCCGAGGAAGTTCAACGCCCCGCCGCAGGAGGGGCAGGCGTCGGGCAGCGGCTCGGAGTGGCCGCAGTAGTGGCACATGAGCCGACCGTTGGCCGAGTGGTAGGTCAGGTGGACGGAGCAGCGGGGGCACGTGGGCACCTCGCCGCACTCGCCGCAGGTGACCATGCGGCTGGCCCCCCGGCGGTTGAGGAAGAGAATACTCTGCTCCCCCGCCTCCATGGCGGCGGCCAGCCCGGCCCTGAGGGGCCCGCTGAGTGAGGTGCCGTTGCCGACGCGGAGCTCCTGTTTCATGTCGGCGATAAGCACCTCCGGCAGGGCCTGCTCGTTGTACCGGCGGCGCAGGGTGAATAGGCGGTAGTCCCCCCGCCTGGCGTGGTACATGCTCTCCACCGACGGGGTGGCGGAGCCCAGTACCAGCAGGGCGTCATTCTGAGCACAGCGGTATTTTGCCACGTCGCGGGCGTGGTATTTCGGGACGTTCTCCGATTTGTAGGTGGACTCCTGCTCCTCGTCCAGAATCAGCAGCCCCAGATTCCGCAGGGGGGCGAACACGGCGGAGCGGGTACCGATGACCACCCGGGCCTGACCGCTCCGCACCCGCTTCCACTCGTCGTACCGCTCCCCCGCCCGCAGGGACGAGTGGAGCACAGCGATGTCGTCCCCGAAGTGGGAGGCGAAAATGCGCAGGAGCTGGGGGGTCAGGGCGATCTCGGGCACCAGCACCATGGCGGTACGGCCCCGGGCCAGTGCCTCATAGATCAACCGGAGATACACCTGGGTCTTGCCGCTGCCCGTCACCCCGTACAGCAGGGCGGCAGCGGGTCTTCCGACCGCCGCCAGGGCGTCCAGTCCCTCAAAGGCCGCCTGCTGCTCGGCGTTGAGCACCGGGGGAGCGGCCCGCTCCCCCGCCTCCACCGTCACCCGACGGAACACCTCACGGTGTTCCAGGCGCAGGATACCGCTCTTTTCCAAAGAGCGCAGGGTGGCGTTGGCGGCCCCGGTGAAGTAACACAGCTCCTTAGCCGAGGCGCTGCCGAGGGCGCACAGCAGCTCGGTCACGGCATACCGCAGGGGCGCGGAGCGGCGCCTTGGCGTGACCAGGGCCATGGCCTCCTCGGGCGGGATGGCCAGCGAGGCCACCAGCTCTTTCTTGTCCCCCACCCCCCGGGAGGCGCTGGTTTCCAAGGTGAGAATGCCCTTGTCCCGCAACAGCTTGAGGGCGGGATTGGGATCTTTTGTCCCGAACGCCTCCTTGATTTGGGCCACATCCGCCTCCCGCCCCGAGGCGAAGAGCAACTCCACGATGCGCCGGGCGTGCTCTGACCGGCCCGCCGCCGCATAGGCCGCCTCCCGGTCCACGCCGGGGGCCAGCTTCCAGCGATCCTGAAGGGAGAAGTACAGCCCCGCCGGGAGCATGGCCCGGGCCGCGTCGTACACGGTGCAGAACCAGCGTTCCCGCATCCACAGGGCCAGCCGGAGGGCCTCGCCGTCCAGCACCGGCTCTTCGTCTAGAACGGTGAGAATGCTCTTGCGCCTTGGGTCGTCCGGGTACCCGCCCTCCAGCGCCAGGACGATGCCCTCCGTCCGGCGGTTGCCCGCCCCGAAGGGGACGACCACCCGCATACCGGGGCGCAGGGTGTCCAGCAGCTCCGGCGGTACCTGGTAGTCGTAGGGCTTGTCGATGGCGTAGGTAGCGGCCTGCAACGCGATCTTGGCCACGGTATTCCCCTCCATCTCTCCGCCCCCTTTCCTCCAGAAAAGGCAAGCGCCGGGCGCTTCCCCGTCGCTTGCCTTATGCTCACTCCTCGTCGTTCAGCTCAACCTTGCCCTCGGCCACCTCACGGATAGCGATGGTCACGGGCTTGTCGTCCAGCGGAATCCCGGCATCCTCCGCCTCGCTGGCCACCTGGCGGGCCCGCTGGGCCACTACGTTCACCAGCATATAGCGGCTGGGTACCTGCTTGAGCAGTTGGTTCATCGGGGGTTCGAGCATCATATTGGATCAGACTCCTTCCACAAGATTGATTCGGTGCTTGGTACGGCAGCTCTCCGCCGTCAGGATGGCGATGATCTCGCCCGCGGCCTCGGATACCTTGTCGTTGACCACCAGATAGTCATAATTGGGGATCTGCTTGCACTCCTCACGGGCCTTCTGGAGGCGGCCCTGGATGACCTCCTCCGCGTCGGTGGCCCGGCGGTGCAGGCGGCGGGAGAGCTCCTCAAAGGAGGGGGGGATGATAAAGATAAAAACCGCGTCTGGGCACTTGGCCCGCACCTTGGCCGCGCCCTGCACCTCAATATCCAGCAGCACGTCGGTGCCGGCGGACAGCTTCTCCTCGATCAGGCGCAGCGAGGTGCCGTAGTAATTATGGACATATTCGGCGTATTCCAACAGCTCACCGCCGGAAATCATGGACTCAAACTGCTCCCGGCTGACAAAATTGTAGTTGACGCCATCCTCCTCTCCCACCCGCGGCTGGCGGGTGGTGAAAGAAACGGAGAAGTAGATGTTTTCCCGTTCGCTCAGGAGCTCGGAAATCACCGTGCTCTTGCCCACACCAGACGGGCCGGAGAGCACAATGAGCTGCCCCCTGGTTTTCTTTTTCAGGTTCATGCGTCCTCATCCTCCTCTGGGGCGGGCTCGTTCTCCCGGCCGCCCAGCCGCCCGGCCACTGTCTCTGGCTGTAGGGCCGAGAGAACGATGTGGTCGCTGTCCATGATGAGCACCGCCCGGGTGCGCCGCCCATA
>ERZ835762.1817-NODE-1817-length-9296-cov-3.484363_pt1 | contig 9296 bp, 6 predicted proteins | sample MGYA00519687_ERZ835762 | MGnify/ENA primary metagenome ERZ835762 (study PRJEB31850, sample SAMEA3708783) | human gut metagenome | biome: human gut; feature: human-associated habitat; material: faeces | place: China | collected 2014 ...
TGGTAGCACGTCCGGGCCTGTGCCGCGTCGGCCTCCACGCCCTGGCCCTCCCGGTAACAGTCACCCAGCAGGCACATGGCCCGGCCGGAGCCGCCTTCGGCGGCCTTTCGGAACCAATACACCGCCTGCGCCGGGTCAGGCCGTATGCCGATCCCCTTGAGCATGCAGTAGCCCAGGTTACACTGGCCCACGGAGCTGCCCTGTTCGGCGGCCTGGCGGTACAGCTTCACGGCCCGGGCCTTGTCCTCCTTCACGCCCTTGCCGCTCTCATAGCAGTAGCCCAGGTTGCACTGGGCGCGGGGATAGCCCTGCTCCGCCGCCCGCTCGTACCACTCCACGGCCTTGGCGGCGTCCTCCGCTACGCCCACGCCCCGGTCATAGAAGAAGCCCAGGTTGCACTGGGCCGGGGCATACCCCCGCCGGGCGGCCTTCTCATACCACTCCGCCGCCTTAGTCTTGTCCTCCGCCACACCCTCGCCGTACTCATAGCACAGGCCCAGGTTGCACATGGCCCTGGGGTGCTCCTGCTCGGCGGCCCTGGCATACCACTCCACGGCCTTGGTCTTGTCCTCCGCCACGCCGATGCCCTGCTCGTAGCAGTAGGCCAGATTACATTGAGCGGTGGCATGGCCCCGCTGCGCGGCCTTTTCGTACCACTCCACCGCCTTGGTCTTGTCCTCCGCCGTGCCGCTCCCCACCTCGTAGCAGTAGCCCAAGGCGCACTGGGCGGGGGGATAGCCCTGCTCCGCCGCCTGGGTATAGAGCTGGAAGGCCCGCGCCGCATCCACTTCGGTGCCCTCCCCGTCCCGGCACAGGTCGCCCAGGATGCTCTGTGCCCGGGCATTTCCCTGGGCCGCCGCCTTCTCCAGCCACCGCACGGCGGCGGCCGCGTCCCGCTCCACTCCGTTTCCGTTGAGGTAGCACACCGCCAGGTTGCATTGGCCCGGGGCATAGCCCTCCTCGGCGCTCTTGCGGTACCACAGCACCGCATGGCGCAGATCCTCCTCTACGCCGTCCCCGTTCTCATAGCACAGCCCCAGGTCGCACATGGCGGGCACATAGCCGCCCTTGGCGGCGGCCCGGTAGAGCTCCACGGCCCGGGCCTTGTCCTCGGGCACGCCGTTGCCGGTGAGCAGCAGATCCCCCAGAATCCCCTGGGCCCGCGGGAACTCCTGCTCTACCGCCTTTTCCAGCCAGCCTACGGCCTCCTCCGCGCTCCGTTCCGCGCCGGTCCCGTTGAGCAGGCATACGGCCAGATTGGTCTGGGCCGGGGCATAGCCCTCCCCGGCGGCCTTGGTGTACCAGTACACCGCCTTGGCCGGGTCTTCGGTCAGTCCCTCCCCTAGCTCGAAGGCCAGCCCCAGGCTGCACATAGCAGGGGGATAGTTCTGTTTGGCGGCCTTTCCATACCACTCCGCCGCCTGGGCCGCGTCGGCCTCCACGCCGTCGCCGTCCCGGTAGCAGCTTCCCAGCAGGCTCTGGGCCCGGGCCTGGCCCTGCTCCGCCGCCTTCTCCAGCCAGGGGATGGCCTTCTCCGGCGCCGCCTCCATGCCGATGCCGGTGAGAAAGCAGTAGGCCAGATTGGTCTGGGCCGGGGCATAGCCCCCCTCGGCGGCCCTGGTGTACCACTCCACCGCCTGGGCCTTGTCCTCCGCCACGCCGTCGCCGGTCTCATAGCACAGGCCCAGACTGCATATGGCGGGCAGGTAGCCGTCCGCCGCAGACTCCCGGTAGAGGGAGAGGGCCCTCTCCTTGTCCTGCTCCACCCCACGGCCATCCAGGTAGAAGTCCCCCAGGATGCTCTTGGCCCGGGCGGAGCCGCCCTCCACCGCCTTCTGGAACCACGCCACCGCCTGGGCCATGTCCTCCTCCACGCCGATGCCGTTGAGATAGCACACCGCCAGGTTGCACATGGCGGGAGCGTAGTCCTGCTCCGCCGCCTTCCGATAGCACTCCGCCGCCTGGACCTTGTCCTCCGCCACGCCGTTGGCGTTCTCGTAGCACAGGCCCAGGTCGCACAGCGCTGGGGCGTAGCCCTGGTCGGCGGCCTGCCGGTAGAGCTCCGCCGCCCGGGCCGGGTCGGCCTCCACGCCCTTGCCGTCCAGATAGCAGTCGCCCAGCAGATCCTGGGCACGTGCGAAGCTCTGCTCCGCTGCCCGGCGGAACCACTCCGCCGCCGCGGCCGGGTCGGCCTCGGTGCCCACGCCGTGGAGCGTGAGCACGCCCAGATTACACTGGGCCGGGGCGTAGTCCTGCTCCGCCGCCTTCCGGTAGCACTCCACCGCCTTGGCCTTGTCCTGCTCCACGCCGTCCCCGTGCTCATAGCACAGGCCCAGGTTGCACAGGGCGGGGGGATAGTCCTGCTCGGCGGCCTGCCGGTAGAGCCGGGCCGCCTCCCCCCGGTCCTGCTCCACGCCAGTGCCGTCCCAGTGGCAGTCGCCCAGAATGTTCAGCGCCCGGGGAAACTTCTGCTCCGCCGCCTTCTCCAGCCACTGGTGGGCGCACTCCACATCCTTGTCCACGCCGATTCCGTTGAAGTAGCACACCGCCAGATTGGTCTGGGCCGGGGCGTAATCCTGCTCCGCCGCCTGGAGGTAGCACTCCGCCGCCCGGGCCTCGTCCTTCTCCACGCCGGAGCCGTTCTCATAGCTCAGGCCCAGGTCGCACTGGGCGGGGGCGTAGTCCTGCTCCGCCGCCTGCTGAAAGAGCTCCGCCGCCCGGGCCTCGTCCTTCTCCACCCCTGCGCCGGACTGGTAACAGCGCCCCAGCAGGTCGGTGGCCCGGAGATCCCCGTCCTCCGAGGCCAGGGCAAACCAGCGGGCCGCCTGGGCCGGGTCCTTGTCGGTCCCGTCGCCCTCGGTATAGCGCACGCCAAGGTCGTAATAGACGGAGGCGTCTCCGCCCTCCGCCTGCTCCAGCAGGGTCTGGAACTCCTCGCGGGCGCGCTGGAGTCCCTCCACCGCCTTCTGAATCAGATGGGTATCCACAAAAATGACCTGCTGATCCTCGAAGGATTCACGGTTATTGTTGGCATTCGTGTCCATGACCGTTCCCCAATCTATGTAGTATGGGGATATTATACGCCGCCCATAGGATTTTGTCTATGGCGGAAAAGAGGAGAACCCCCCTGGCGGGTGAGTCTGCCGGTAAACGCTTTTGCCAAGCGTTTCGGAGGGAAAGCGCATGTGAAAGGCTGCTCCGCCCGGTGGGGCCGGAGCCCCGCCGGGCGGGTGTGTGATCTAGGGCAACTCGATCACCCAGTTCAGCGGGTTATAAGTGGATGTATACGACCGGGTCTCCACCTCCCGCGGCCGGTCGGTGCGCAGAATGTTGAAAACCAGCGCCTCCACCTCGATAGCCGTAATCTTCCCCTCTGGCTCCTCCAGCAGCCGGAACTCCGGCCAGTACTCCTCCGCCGGGCCGGGGAAGACCCGGTATCGCTCGTAGCGGTTGCCCGCCTCATCGGTGACCCACGCGGCGGGCATGTGCCAGATAGAACAGCCCCGATAGCGGTTGCCCGCCTCGTCGATGAACCATATCGCCGGCACAGGCTGGACACGGCCCGCCTCATCCTCAGAATAGAGCATGGGCACCCATAACTGTTGCAGCTTCTCCTCCCGGGCCGCCAGGGCGGGGCTCAGCTCCCCATAGAAAGCCACGCTGTGCCCGTCGTCCCCCACCAGGGCGGTGACGGTACCCTCCTGGAAGGTACGGCTGACGGAGACGGCGTCCAGAGTCTGGGGGGTATCCAGGGCCAGGACGCCCCCCTCCCACATGGGCTGGTAGCCCAGATGGGAGACGTCGTTGGAGTACACCTCCACGTCGAAGGTATAGGGCCCCTTCGCCCCGTCGGGCACCTCCATGTGATAGATCTCGGTTTCGCCCTCCGTGTAGCCCTGGGCCCAATAGGTGCGGCTCATCCAGTCGGCAAGGACATCCAGGCGGCTGGGGTGGTATGTCGTCCCCTCTGTTAAAAAAACGGGGGCCGACATCTCACCCTTGGCGTCGTCATAGTAAGAGGACACCCGCCGCAGCTTCTTCCCGTCGGCGTCGTATACCAGCAGGCGGTAGCGCAGCTCCTCCCCCTCGGCCAGCGCCCCCTCTCTGGTAAAAACACTCACCGGCACAGTGAGCATCCCATCCCGCTGATAGGCCCCGCCGATGCGGTAGAGGAACGCCCCGTCCTCCTTGTGGAGTGCCTCCCCCTGCACCAGCAGGGAGAGGTTCTCCTCCGCCGCCCCCACCCCCAGGAAGTAACGGATCACCCGCTCTGTCCCGGCGGCTACGGCCTGATAATTTACCAGTCCCAGCACCAGCCCCGCGCAGGCCGCCAGGGCCGCCACACGCCGCAGGGGTATTTGCCGTCTGGGAGCCGGCCGCCGGGCCTCCAGGGCCAGCAGCGCGCCGTCCTCCGGCTCCGGCACCTCCGCCGCCAGGTGCAGGCCCTCCTCCAGCGGCGCCCGGCGGCGGAACCAGGCGCTCTTTTTCCAGTTCTTGCAGGCGTTGACGCTCAGCCGCACCACCCACGCCCGCTCCTGGCCCAAATCGGGGAAGCGACGGCCCTCCTCTACCAGCTTGATGAGCACCGTCTGGCAGATGTCCTTGGCGTCGTCCATGTCCCCCAGCCAGGTGTAGCCGATGCGGAGGATGGCGTCGGCGTACCGCTCCACCAGCTCCTCCGCCCGCGTCCCGTCCATGGCCTCGCCCCCTTTCACCTCTATAACAACACAGGCGGGCCGGATCTGTCAATTCCGCGTAAAACTTCATGCGCCTGGGACGCGGCAGGGGGCACACGGCCAATTTTGCTCCGCCTTTGCACAGCAAAAAAGCGGCGCGGCAAGAGCCGCGCCGCAGCCTGCCGAACGCGTTTTTCGACGGCCTCAGCGGGAAATCGCAGGGGCGGGGCTCCTCCCCGTCCGCAGGCGGCCACAAGGGCCGCCCCTACAGGCGCGCGCCGCGTGCTGCCCGCGCGGCGATACGCCGGGCCCTGTCACTCCAGGGTCAGATCCCCCTCCTTGATCCACCCGATGCGCCGGAAGAAGAGGCCGAACAGCCAGCAGAGCACCGCAGGGAGGACAAAGCAGATGAGCGCCAGCCCAACCCAGTCCAGGGAGGTGATGGCCGCCTTGGCCCCGGTGGCCACATCGTTGACCCATCCGGCGTACACCCCGATGGGGCCCACCATGCCGCAGGTGCCCATGCCGGAGGCCACGGCGGAAGCCGGGTCGTTCATCTCCAGCCGGAACAGGCAGGTGGCCAGGGGGCCGGTGATGGCCGAGGTGAGGATCGCAGGCAGCCAGATGCGGGGATTGCGGACGATGTTGCCCATCTGGAGCATGGAGGTGCCCAGGCCCTGGCTGACCAGCCCGCCCCAGCGGTTCTCCCGGAAGGAGAGTACCGCAAAGCCCACCATATTGGCGCAGCAGCCCGCCACGGCAGCCCCGCCGGCCAGCCCCGTCAGGCCGATGGCGGCGCAGATGGCGGCCGACGAGATGGGCAGAGTAAGGGCCACGCCGATGACCACCGACACCAGAATCCCCATCCAGAAGGGCTGGAGCACGGTGGCCCACTTGACAACGTCCCCCACAGCGGAGGCCGCGGTGCCGATGGCCGGGGCCAGCAGGGCGGACAGTCCCACTCCGGCCAGGATGGTCACCAGGGGTGTGACCAGAATGTCGATTTTCGTCTCCTTGGACACCGCCTTGCCCAGCTCGGCGGCGATGACGGCGATGAAGAGCACCGCCAGCGGCCCGCCCGCCCCCTTGCCGCCGGACAGGGTGACGCTGCCCAGGGCGTTGGCGGCATAGCCCACCGTGGCCAGGGAAAACAGCACCAGGGGCGGCGCCTGGAGGGCGTAGCCGATGGCCACGGCCATGGCCGAGCCGCTCATGGCGGAGGCGTAGCCCCCCACCGTCACCAGGAAGGCAATGCCGAGCTGCTTACCCAGCGTGTCCAGAATGGTGCCGATGAGCAGGGAACAGAACAGCCCCTGGGCCATGGCTCCCAATGCGTCCACTCCATACCGCTTTGCCGAGAGGACAATATTTTTTCGCTTGAGAAATGCGCTGCATGCTCCCATATTTCCGTCTCTCCTTTACATGTGTCATGACACATAACTTGTCTTATTATAGCGGAACAGGCGGATTTGTCAAGCAAAAAGCGCGGGACACGTCCCGCGCTTTTGGAAATCACACATACCCCAGCAGCCCCCGGACGGACACCTCGCCGGAGGACACCGCCTCCCGGCTGCCGTCGGCGCGGCGCACCACCAGGGCGAAGGCATCGTCCACCGCCTCGGCAAAGGCCTCCTCCTCCTCGCCCGCCCGGAGCAGGCGCACCGTCCGGCCCAGGGTGAGACAGTCGGCCCGGTACCGCTCCAGCCAGGCCGCCCGCTCTGCCGGGAAGGCGGCGTACAGCTCGTCCAGGGCGGCCAGCACGGCCGCCGCCATCTCCGCCCGGCGGGGGGCCCGTCCCCGAGCCTGGGCCAGGGAGACGGCCACCGGGGCCACCTCCGGCCCGAAGTCGGCTGCGGTCTGGGTGAGGTTGATCCCCACCCCCACCACCACATGGCGCAGGGCGGCAGTCTCCGCCTCCAGCTCCAGCTCGGTGAGAATGCCGCACAGCTTCCGCCCGTCCAGGATCACGTCGTTGGGCCACTTGATCCCCGGCCGCACGCCGCACACCCGCTCCACCGCATTGCACACCGCCACCGCCGTCCACGCCGTCAGGGTCGACACCTCCTCCAGAGGGCACCGGGGGCGGAGGAGAACCGACAGATAAAGCCCCTGCCCCGCAGGGGAGACAAAGGAGCGGCCCCGGCGGCCCCGGCCGCCGGTCTGCTGCTCCGCCACCACCGCCAGGCCGTCGGCGGCCCCGGCCAGGGCCCGGCGCTTGACCTCGTTGTTGGTGGAGTCCACCGTCTCCAGGCACACCAGCGCGCGGCCCACCCGGCGGCCCGCCAGGGCTCCGGCCAGCTCCCCGGCGGACAGCCGGTCCGGCGAGCCCTCCAGGGCGTAGCCCCGGCGGGGGGCGGAGGAGATGACATACCCCTCGTCCCGCAGAGACTCCATGGCCTTCCACACCGCCGCCCGGCTCACCCCCAGGGCACGGCTCATCTCCTCCCCCGACAGGGGCTTCCCCTCCCGGGCCTTTAACAGCGCCAGCACCTCGTCCCGCAGCATTCGCTCCACTTCCTTTCGCCCTCTATTGTACCCGTCCCCTCCTAAATCGTCAACCTATATCTCTTTTTAGTTGACATTTTATTAAATGTAAACTATAATCATTTTTAAGTTTACAATCAGGAGGGAACACCTATCATGAAGACAAGAGAACTGGCCTACACCGGCATCCTGGCGGCTCTGATCGCCGTCTGCTCCTGGATCTCCATCCCCACCGCCGTTCCCTTCACCCTACAGACCTTTGCCGTCTTTCTCACACTGGGCCTGCTGGGGGGCAGGCTGGGCACCCTGGCGGTGACCGTCTATCTGCTGTTGGGGGCCGTGGGACTGCCCGTCTTTGCCGGCTTCCACGGCGGCCTGGGGGCCTTTCTGGGTGCCACGGGCGGCTATCTGGTGGGCTTCCTTTTTACCGCCCTCACCATGTGGGGCGCCGAGCGATGGCTGGGAAAATCCGCCCCCGTCTTTCTCGGTTCCGCCGTCGTGGGTCAGATCCTGTGCTACCTGTTCGGCTCCGTCTGGTACTACGCGGTATACACCAGCTCCGCCGGGCCGGTAGGAATGTTCACCGTGTTGGGCTGGTGTGTGTTCCCCTTCCTCCTGCCCGACGCAGTCAAGCTGGCGCTGGCCTGGCTGTTGAGCCGCCGCCTGGCCCCCGCCCTTCGGATCAGCCGCCGCTGAGGGCCCTGGCATAACCCGCCCACCTGTCCCATATATATGAGACAAGACTATGGAAAGGCGGGGGAGAGCCATGCCGTACGAAGAAAACCGTCCGCGGGCGGAGGCGGCCCATCACATCATTCTGGAGGAGCGCGAACAGCTCTCAGTCTCCGGCGTGGAGGAGGTGGAGAGCTTTGACGAGAACACCATTGTCATGCTCACCAACCGGGGCACCCTCATCGTGCGGGGGGAGGAGCTGCACATCGAGAAGCTGAGCCTGGACGGCGGGGATTTGAAGGTGGAGGGCACCATCGACTCCCTCACCTACGAGGACAGCGGGCGGGACAGGGCGGGCGGCCTGTTTGCCCGGCTCTTCCGCTGAAATGACCGTATCCGTCACCGACCAGGCCCTCTTCTTTGCCGGGGCGCTGGTGATGGGGGCGGCGGTGGGGCTGCTGTACGACGCGTTCCGCATCCTCCGTGTGCGCGTCCGCCTCCCCCTGCTGGGTGGAGTGCTGGACCTGCTGTTCTGGCTGGTGGTCACCGTCGCCCTGTTTGTCTACACCACCACCGCCGGCAGCGGCGAAGTGCGCCTTTACATTGTGGCGGCCGTCCTCCTGGGCGCGGCGGCTTATTTCTGGCTGCTGAGCCGCTGGTTCCTCAAACTGGGCTACCGTCTGGCCGATCTCGTTGGGGTTTTGTGGCGTGTGCTTACACTACCGGTAGTGTTTCTCCTGAGGCTGTGTAAAAAAATCGGAAAAACCGCAAAAAAGTCCTTCCATTATCGGCGAAAGTGGTATAGAATAAGGCTGATATCCAGGGAAATGGATGAGCTGCACCGCTCGGACCGCCGCGCGTCGGGAGGAGGTACCGCCTGTGAAAACCAAAAAAGCGTCCCTCCTGACCAAGCTGGTGGTACTGGCCCTGCTTATCGGCGCCGCCACCGGGCTGCTGAACCTGCGCCAGCAGATTCTGACCGCCCAGAGCGACCTGGCCGAGGCCGAGGCGCAGGTGGCAGCCCAGAAGCAGGTCAACGCCGACCTGTCCGACGCCGTGGAAAACAGCGATGATCCCGACCGGCAGGCCGACATCGCCCGCGGCAAGCTGGGCCTGGTAGAGCCGGGCGAGTATATCTTCCGTTTCACCGATTGAAAATTTATGAGAGAGGATTTAGCAGTCAGTATGGAGTTTGGTGTTGGTTCGGTTCTGGAAGGAAAGGTCACAGGCATCACAAAGTTCGGTGCGTTCGTCTCCTTGCCGGAGGGCAAGTCGGGTCTGGTGCATATCTCAGAGATCGCCTATTCCTATGTCAACGATGTGAAGGATCATCTCAAGGAAGGGCAGGAGGTCAAGGTCAAGGTCATCGGCATTGACGAGAACGGCCGCATCAACCTCTCCATCAAAAAGGCTATGGATCCCCCGCCCCGCCCCGCAGGCCAGGGCCGTCCTATGGGCCGCCCC
>ERZ835762.1819-NODE-1819-length-9295-cov-2.484199_pt1 | contig 9295 bp, 5 predicted proteins | sample MGYA00519687_ERZ835762 | MGnify/ENA primary metagenome ERZ835762 (study PRJEB31850, sample SAMEA3708783) | human gut metagenome | biome: human gut; feature: human-associated habitat; material: faeces | place: China | collected 2014 ...
GGGTAATATCCTCACCGGAGACGGCGCAGCTGCTCCCCGTTATATCGAAGCACGCCTGTCAAAGTTTGCACTCGATGTAGTGTTCAACCCTAAAACAACCGAATGGAAACTGTCGTATGACGGACGAAACAAAGAACCTATCACCTTGCCGGTGAAGTTTCCACTTTTGCTGGCACAAGGAGTGGAAGGTATCGCCGTAGGACTTTCATCCAAGATCTTACCACATAACTTCAACGAACTTTGCGACGCTTCCATCAGTTACCTGCGAAACGAAGAGTTCAAACTATATCCCGACTTCCAGACCGGAGGTTCTATTGACGTGTCGAAATACAACGACGGTGAACGCGGTGGAGCAGTAAAGATACGGTCTAAAATCAATAAAGTAGACAATAAAACACTCGCCATTACCGAAATTCCTTATGGCAGGACTACGACTTCGGTCATCGACTCCATCCTGAAAGCCGTAGACAAAGGAAAAATAAAGATACGCAAGGTAGACGACAACACAGCAGCCAACGTAGAGATCCTTGTCCATCTGGCTCCGGGCACTTCATCGGACAAAACAATCGATGCCCTCTATGCTTTTACGGATTGCGAAGTAAGCATCTCGCCCAACTGTTGTGTGATTGATGATCAGAAGCCTCACTTCCTCACCATCAGCCACGTCCTGAGAAAATCTGCCGACAACACGCTATCTCTGCTCCGCCAGGAACTGGAAATAAAAAAAGACGAACTACAGGAAAGCCTGCATTTCGCTTCTCTTGAAAAGATATTCATTGAAGAGCGCATTTATAAAGATAAAGAGTTCGAACAGTCTAAAGATATGGATGCCGCCTGCGCACACATCGACGAACGGTTGACTCCTTTCTATTCGCAATTCATACGTGAAGTGACGAAAGAAGACATCCTCCGCCTGATGGAAATCAAGATGGGACGTATCCTGAAGTTCAATTCCGACAAGGCGGAAGAGGCTATTGCCCGCATGAACGAAGACATTGCCGAGATCAACAATCATCTGGCCAACATCGTGGAGTACACCATCCAATGGTACCGGATGCTTAAAGATAAATATGGGAAAAACTTCCCCCGACGCACTGAGTTGCGCAACTTCGACACCATTGAAGCCGCCAAAGTGGTGGAAGCCAACGAAAAGCTCTATATCAACCGTGAAGAAGGTTTCATCGGAACGTCATTAAAGAAAGACGAATTCGTGGCATGCTGTTCGGACATCGATGATGTGATCATCTTCTACCGGGACGGGCGTTACATGGTCACTCCCGTAGCCGACAAAAAGTTTGTGGGCAAAAACGTAATCTACGTCAATGTATTTAAGAAGAATGACAAACGCACCATCTACAACGTAGCCTACCGCGACGGTGCAGAAGGAACACACTATATCAAACGGTTTGCAGTCACTTCCATCGTACGCGACCGTGAATACGACGTGACACAAGGTAAACCCGATTCACGCATTTCTTATTTCAGTGCCAATCCCAATGGTGAAGCTGAAATCATCAAGGTCACCTTGAAACCTAATCCACGTGTACGCCGCATCATCTTCGAGCGTGATTTCAGTGAAGTGACCATTCGCAGCCGACAAAGTCTGGGTGTCATTCTGACACGCCTGCCGGTACACAAAATTGTATTGAAACAACGGGGAGGCTCTACACTGGGCGGACGTAAAGTATGGTTCGACCGCGATGTGCTCCGCCTCAATTACGACGGCCGGGGTGAATACTTGGGTGAGTTCCAGAGCGACGACAGCATCCTTGTTGTGCTGAACACCGGAGAGTTCTATACCTCAAACTTCGATCTCAGCAATCACTACGAAGATAATGTGAGTATCGTCGAGAAGTTCGATGCCAACAAGATATGGACGGCTGCGCTTTATGATGCCGACCAACAGAACTATCCGTACCTGAAACGTTTCTGCTTCGAAGCCACTGCCCGCAAGCAGAACTATCTGGGTGAGAACAAACATAACCGCCTGATTTTACTGACGGATGAGTATTATCATCTTCGGAGGTCACGACAGTTTCCGCGAACCAGTTGTCATTGATGCCGAAGAGTTCATTGCCGTCAAAGGTTTTAAGGCCAAAGGGAAACGTCTCACTACTTATACAGTAGAGACCATCAACGAACTGGAACCAACCCGTTTCCCGGATCCGCCACAAACCACGGATGATGAAAACACAGATGAAGAACCGGAAAATCTGGACCCGGACAATGGTAAAACAGAAAACGACATACTCGATGAAATGACCGGACAGATGAAGCTGTTTTAGCACAAGTCCAAGATAAAACTGCGTATGAAAGTAAATACAAGTATATTGCTATTATTAATGATAGCAATCGCTCTCCCTTCTTTTGGAGGGAACGGAAATGGTAATGGCACAGACTCACTTCAAGCTACCCGCTATGTGACACGTGCCACCATGTACGGTGTGGGATACACCAATGTATTCGACACCTATCTTTCTCCGCAGGAATATAAAGGTATCGAATTTCGTATCTCACGCGAAACAATGCGTATGACCGCCTGGGGCGATGGCAATGTCTCGGTACAGAACTTTTTCCAGGCAAACCTGGCATATACTCACAACCGGGTAGATAACAACAATACATTTGCCGGATTAGTGAATTGGAACTATGGACTGCACTATCAGTTCCGCATAACAGACAACTTTAAGCTGCTTGCCGGAGGAATGGGAGATTTCAACGGCGGCTTTGTCTACAATCTGCGCAATACCAACAATCCGGCCTCAGCACGTGCTTACATCAACCTGGACGCTTCGGGCATGGCCATCTGGCATACAAAAATAAAAAATTATCCGTTGGCATTACGTTACCAGGTTAATCTTCCGGTAATAGGGGTCATGTTCTCTCCCCATTACGGGCAATCTTACTACGAAATATTCACACTCGGACACGCCAGTGGCGTAGTCCGTTTTACTTCTCTGCATAATCAGCCGGCGTTACGACAGATGATATCAGTCGACTTTCCAATCAGATATACCAAAATGCGCCTTAGCTATTTGTGTGATCTCCAACAATCCAAACTGAACGGAATCAAGACACATACTTATTCACAAGTTTTCATGGTGGGATTTGTACACGATCTGTTCCGTATCCGAAATAAGAACGGAACTCCCCTGCCACCTGCCGTCAGAGCCTATTAAAACAGAAGTGAATCATGAAGAATCCTCCTATCCATAGTATCCTGCAACAAAGCTTCTGCCTGATTTTCTTTCTGGCTCTCCTCTCTTCCTGTATCCGGGAAGAAGAGTATGCCAACGATCCACAAGGAAACTTTGAGCAGTTATGGAAAATCATCGACCGGCAATATTGCTTTCTCGATTACAAACAAATCGACTGGGATGATATCTATACCCAATATCAAAAACGTATTACCCCGAATATGAGCAACGAAGGGCTGTTCGAAGTTCTGAGTGAAATGCTTTATGAATTGCAGGACGGGCATGTCAATCTGGCTTCGGCTCACAACGTGTCTTATTACGACGCCTGGTATCAGGATTATCCCCGTAACTTCCGTGCAGACTTGGTTGAAGATTCCTATCTGGGCCGTGCCAGTACGGACTATCGTACGGCAGCAGGCATCAAATATAAGATACTGAAAGACAACATCGGCTATATGCGGTATGAAAGCTTTGCCGACCCGATTGGCAACGGCAACTTGGACGAAGTGCTCTCCTATCTGGCCATATGCAATGGGCTAATTATCGATGTGCGCGATAATGGTGGTGGAAACGCAACAAATTCCGCCCGCATCGCTTCCCGATTCACTAACGAAAAGGTTCTGACAGGATACATCTGCCATAAGACAGGAACCGGACACAACGACTTCTCTAAACCCTATGCCATCTATCTGGAACCAGCCAATGGGGTACGCTGGCAAAAGAAAGCAGTCGTGTTGACCAATCGCCGTTCTTTCAGCGCAACCAACGATTTTGTCAACCATATGCGTTGCCTGCCCAATGTCACCATCATCGGAGATAAAACCGGAGGAGGATCGGGTATGCCCTTTACCTCCGAATTGCCCAACGGGTGGAGCGTACGTTTCTCCGCCAGTCCCCACTTCGATGCACAGATGAAACATATTGAGTTCGGTATTGAACCGGACATTCAGGTAGATATGCTGCAAGAAGACGAAATGAGAGGAAAAGATACACTCATAGAGATCGCCCGCAGATTCCTCAGTAAATAACTGTCTGGTGTCTCATAACATGCCGGTTCGAGCCTTGTCATCCGGGAAACCGGTATATCTCACCTCCCAGAAAGCATTAACGCGGATTCTGCACCATATTCGGATTAGCATCTATCTCCGCCTGCGGAATAGGTAATGCTACCCGCGGATCAGACGGGGCAATAACCGCAGCAGCCGCTACAGAAGGCAAATGCCAACCACCGGTACGATTTACAGACAAACCATTTCGCATGGCATCAAAGAACGCATGTCCCTCTCCTACCAATTCCTTACGGCGCTCTTTCAAGATACGCTCCAGGCTCAACTCCGATTCTTTCACGCACTTCACCGGATTAGCACGGCTCACGATGGCATTAAGACAATCCAAAGAAAATTTCAGATTTTCTGCTCCCCCCAACTTAAAGGCAGCTTCGGCAGCATTCAGGTAAACTTCGGAGAGGCGGATTATACAAATGTCATTATCCTGCGGATTATCCCCCGTCTTACCCGGATATTTATTCAGATATTTAGGATAACCCTTGGAACCTTCGGGCAATAGGTCCTCTTCCGGTTTCTCCGGCAAACGATTCAATGAATGACGCACATCATCCGGATCTTCTCCCAACAGATCGAGGAATGCTTTGGTCAGTACAAGGTTGTTCCAATCCTTCACATTATCGGCATAAACCATCGGAGCACCTTCACCTCCCGTTCCGCCATCAGGCTCGGAAAGAGTGTAGTAAAACTCAAACAGTGACTCAGAATTGAAGTCTTTTCCCCATACTGTAGGATATTCATCGTGTGTGAACAACTGATACAATCCACCGTTATTCATCACTTCCTTGGCCAATGCGAGAGCCTTTTCATTATCATTCATATAAAGATATACCCGTGAAAGTAATGCTTTGACACTCCACACATTAAGATAACCGTTTTTCTTATCAGCGGAAAGTGCCGAGAGTTTCAGTGCACCTGTCATATCGTCTATCACCTGCTGATAGCATTCGGCCACCGTATTGCGGGCAGGCTGGTGAGTAGGCAAAGTTGTTTTAATCTCAATAGGTACTCCCAAAGAAGTACCATTGTTCAAGGTATAGGGCATAGCAAACAGACGGGTGAGATCAAACAAAGCCAATCCACGCAAAGCAAGCGCTTCAGCTTTGATACAGTTGAGAGCAACAGCATCATCGGTAACCACCGCACCGGATTCTATTCTTTCCAGCAGACTATTTGCCTGATGAATGACACTATAAGGCTGATTCCATACACGGGTAATATTCAAGGCATCATCTGCCGTGACATTGAACTCATAATAAGGTGATACACGTTTTCCGGCTCCCTTGCTGACACGTGCTTGAACATCTTCACCACGGCAATCGGCATAATAGAGATAATTATCACCATAATAACTATGTGAAGCGGCAATGCGATAAATGCCGTTCAAAGCTATTTGTGCTTCCTCAAGTGTACGGATGGCTTGCGGAGTAGTCACAGAGGTAGATGGATTCAAATTCAGCCAGTCGCCAGAACAAGAAGAACCCACAAGCGACATAGCGGCAAACATGTATAGTGTACGTTTCATATATCTGAATATTAATAATGATGAATGATTTAGAAAGTTATCTCAACCCCAAAATTGAAGGTACGCATGGGAGGAGCCTCACAGAACACCTCACCATTAACCGGTACTTCAGGATCATACTGTTTCCATTTGGCCCATGTCAGCAGATTACTTCCTGAGAAGTAGACACGTGCATTCTCTATCAGTGCCTTTTGTACCCATCTGCCAGGAAGTGTGAAACCGAGTGTCAGGTTCTTGAGGCGGATGTGGTCGGTACTGTGAATATAGCGGGATGAATTTTGTGGACCGGCTCCCTGTTCCAATACAAACCGAGGCACATCAGTTCTATCTCCCGGCTTCTGCCAACGGTCCAAAGCATATACAGGCAGGTTGTATGACTTTTCTTTGCTGCCGTCGGTTTCTATCAGAGTTCCTGCCTTGTCAAAAGAATATCCTCCCAACGAATAGGTAAAGGTAAGTCCCAGATCAAACCACTTATAAGAAATGATGTTAGTGAACCCTCCCGATATCTTAGGATCAGCAGATTTATACGGAATAGCCTGCGCTTTAGAAGCATCGTCAGTCATCTCTCTATTATAATTCCCCTGTTCATCTTGTGTATTGAGATAATAAAGAGCTTTCCCGGTCGACGGGTCTACTCCGGCAAACTCTTTCACGTAGAAACTATTGTAAGGAAGACCTATTTTATGAATAAACCAGGAGCCCTCGACAGATTGCTTTATATCTCCGTCCAGTGCCACGATTTTATTACGGTTATGTGTTAAATTCAGCACCGATGTCCAGTTGAAGTCAGGACCGGCAAAGTTAATCGTGCGCAGTTCGAACTCCACCCCTTTGTTGTTAAGCTGACCGATGTTTGCAAGATAATTCAGAAAACCGGTAGTGGAACTGATAGGGCGATTATAAAGCAAGTCCTTTGTATCGCGGTTGTAGTATTCGAGATTCACAAAGATACGGTCAATAAAAGTCAGGCTAAGCCCAATATTCAGATTATAGTTCTTTTCCCATTTCAGTTTGGGATTGGCTTGGGCAGACTCGTATGAACCTGCTGCCCCCATATAGTTCTGCCCATAACTGTATAGCCCCATATATCCATAAAAAGCTCCCGGCTGATTACCATTGACACCATAAGAAGCACGGATTTTTACATCATTCAATACCGGCTTCACAGCCTCCATAAAAGGTTCACTGCTCAGATGCCACATACCGGAAACAGACCAGAAGTCTCCCCACCGGCTTTCCGGAGCAAGACGTGAACTGCCATCGCGGCGATAACTACCTGCAATGTAATAACGATTATCGTAATCATAGTTCAAACGGGACAGGTAAGAAATCATTCTGTATGCCTGTGTAGAAGAAACAAAGCTCTTCAGCACAGCGGCATTATCCGGCTCAAGCAACACATCCGAGGGGAGTTTAGCCTTCTCTCCCATAGCTTTATCACTCTGATAGCTTTCCAATTCATAGGCAGCCAAAATGTCAAGGTGATGTTTAGCGGCAAATGTATGGGTATAGTTGAGTGAAGTAGACGACAATAGCTTACCATATTCGGTAAATCCCTTTGAGGTCTGAGCATCACTTCCGCTCTTGGGACCTGCCCCGCTAAGCGGATTCAAATAGCGGGAATCTTTCTGTACAGTATAGTCATAGCTCAGGGTCTCTTTCAGTTTCAATCCTTTGATAATATCTACCGAAGCATAACCGGTGGAGAACATACGTGTCATACGACTGCGGTTATAGTCAGTACGGATGTCACGAAGCGGATTCACATTGGTGCCTATATAAGACCCCACATAGTTGCCCGAAGCGTCACGCACAGGCATGGAAGGTGTGGCAGACACAGCAACACAAAGGAAGGGATTGATATTGGAACCGCGCTCCTCGTTCATCTCCTGACTTATCTGGGTAAACATCATGTTACCTCCTACCTCGACACGGCTACCTATTTTATGTGTCATGTTCAGGCGGGCAGAGTAACGGTCCAGATTAGAATTCTCGACCAGACCTTCCTGACGGTTAAAGCCGAGAGAAGCATAAAAAGTAGTGCGCTCGTTACCTCCGGAAGCAGTCACCTCGTAGTTTTGATTATGAGCGGTTCGGATCAGTTCTTTCCTCCAGTCAGTATATCCCAGTTCCGGTATCCCTGCATATGTATCAATATTTGCGTTTGCATATGCTTCGGGAGATTGGAGTCCCTTGTCTACTGCAGAGTTGTAAAGACCTTCATAAATCATTTCACGGCGTTGTTCACCGTTCAATGTGGGACGGAAGTTGACAGCTGCATTAGAAAAGCCTCCGCTCGCGCTCAAAGTAACTTTAGTCCGCCCTACGGCCCCTTTTTTGGTAGTGATCAGAATCACCCCATTCGCAGCACGCGAACCGTAAAGAGAAGCGGCGGCGGCATCCTTTATCACTGTAATATTCTCAATATCGGCAGGATTAAGGGTACTCATCACATTTGTTTTGGCATTATTCATATAGGCGGCATCGGCCCCCGTACCGGCTCCCATACTGCCGGATGTGACCGGTATACCGTCAATCACAAAAAGAGGTTCATTGGATGCATTGAATGAACCCATACCACGGATACGGATACTCTGGTTAGCTCCCGGCTGTCCGGAACCGGAAGTTATATTTACCCCCGTGGTCATACCTTGCAACTTCTGTTCTACAGAAAGTACCGGTACGTTTTTCAGCATGTCGGCCCGTAAGGTGTTAGCTGATCCGGTAAAGGATGACTTTGAAAAATTTCCGTATCCGGTCACCACAACTTCATCCAGATTAAGTGATTCGGGCTGCAACACCACATTCAAGACTCCATTCTTCGGCACTTTGACCTCAGACGATTTCATTCCTATATAGGATATGACAAGGATTTTATCTGATGGTTCTATTTTCAGAGTGTAACGACCGTCCATGTCCGTTACCACTCCCCTTCCCGGTACCCCTTTTACGGCAACCGTAGCTCCGATAAGCGGCTGTTTATCCTCCGATGACGTCACTAAACCTTTTATTTCCAACTGTTGTGCTTGCACATGTATACCACAGATACACAACAATATAATCAACACTGTTTTCAAACTTCTCATTGGCTAATCATTTTAAATCTACAAATACCTATTTGCACTTGTACTCCAATAATTGTACCTCAAAAGTATTGATGAAATCAATAAAGTCTAAACATCAGTAAATAAGAGTATTAAATATTCAAGAAAAGCTAAAAATGAAAAGACGGGTTGTAGAACTGCTCCACAAAGATGTGGAACTATTCTACAACCCGCTTAACAAGAGCCCCTGAGAAGAAAAGCTACACTGATAGAGATCGCCCGCAGATTCCCCGGTAAATAACTTTATTGCTTATAAATTTGTAAAATCAGAAAAAGTATCTATCTTTGCAGCGCAAAACTCCAAACGAGTGAGCATTTAGTGAGCGGATGTGGCGTAATTGGTAGCCGCGCCAGACTTAGGATCTGGTGTCTCGCGACGTGTAGGTTCGAGTCCTATCATCC
>ERZ835762.1827-NODE-1827-length-9249-cov-2.818360_pt1 | contig 9249 bp, 4 predicted proteins | sample MGYA00519687_ERZ835762 | MGnify/ENA primary metagenome ERZ835762 (study PRJEB31850, sample SAMEA3708783) | human gut metagenome | biome: human gut; feature: human-associated habitat; material: faeces | place: China | collected 2014 ...
ACTGGAAAAACTCTAACGCGGTGGCCAGTTTTTGTTGACCACTTCATACCGCAGGAGGCATGATGGAGAGCATTAATAATCAAGTGCAGTCGGTACGCCAGTTGCTGGCCATTCCCCAACTGGCCATCCCAAGCTATCAGCGACCTTACCGCTGGGGCTCCAAGAATATCTCGGATCTCTTTACCGATTTGGCAACCCATCAGGACAAGAGCGCCTACCGGCTGGGCTCGGTGGTGTTTCATCAGATAGTGAGCGGGGCGAGATGCTTGATATCGTCGATGGTCAGCAACGCACCCTGACCCTGATGTTGACCGTCAAGGCGCTGATCGAGGTGCTGGATAACGAAAATCGCAGTGGCAAAGAGAAGAGTATCCGGTTTCAACGTCAGGATCTGCGTGAGCAATTGCAGGTCTTGCGTGGACCTATCGATGCGTTTATGCAGCGCCAGCGCTTCCCCAGCCGGGATTCGGAGTTCAACCTCAGACGCAACTATCTGGAGTTGCGTCGGCTGGTGGCCCGCCCTGAGTTTGACGAGCAGCAAATTGACTTTCTGCTCAACCGCTGTCAGGTGGTCTGCTTTGTACTGCAGGATATCTCGGAGGCGTTCCAGTTCTTCGATTCGCAAAATGCCCGGGGGCGCGATCTGGCTCCTCACGATCTGCTCAAGGCATTTCACCTGCGCGAGTTTGCCGGTCATGAGGCCAATCTCAAGGCCGAGGCGGTCGCCCATTGGGAGCGCCTGCCAAGCGACGAGCTGGCCAATCTGTTCGCCCTCTATCTCTATCGGGTACGCCAGTGGGCCGAGGGCAAGTCGGCCCGCTACTTTGGCAAGGGGGAGGTGGATCTCTTCAAGGGGGTCAACCTAGATCGGGTAGGGCATTATCCTTACGTGGAGTCGCTGCGCATCGCCCACCACTTTGTCGATGAGTACAACCGCCAGTACCAGCGCAAGATTGACGGCCAGTACATGACGTTTCCCTTTCATCTCGACCAGATGATCATCAATGGTCGGCGCTTTTTCGAGATGGCCGAGTACTACCAGACGCGGGTGGCCGCCATCGTGGCCGAGGAGTCTGATTCCGGCAAGGCGCAATCTGCCACCCTGCTCGGCGAAACGCTGACACCGATGGCCAGCAAGGTGCTATCGACCCTGGGCAGCTACGAGCGTCGCCACCGCACCGGGGATCGTTATGTGCGGGCCATGTTCGACTGCGCACTGATCTTCTATATCGACAAGTTCGGCAGCCAAGGGCTGTCACTGGCCATCGAGAAGTGCTTTATCTGGGCCTATCGCTGCCGCATCCGCCAGCAGGTAGTGCAGTTGGCAACCATGGATAACTATGTGCTGGAGCACAATCTGATCCGTGCCATTCGTGATGCTCGTCTGCCGGGAGATCTGCACGGCTTCCCTTTGCCTAGCATGAGCAGTCGAGAGAACAAGAACAATCGCAATGGTGCCGAAGATGAGCTGGTCGGGCTGTTTCGGGAGATGAAATATTATGAATGATGCAGGCGTTCGCCCCTTTTCCATTCGTGCACTGCTTGAAGATCGCGCCCGCTATCTGGTGCCCATGTACCAGCGCAACTATGCCTGGGGTGAGGGAGAGATCACCCAGCTGCTGCAGGATGTGCTGGATTATCAGCAAAAATTGGTCAGTGGTAAGGGGCCGCAAACCTACTATATCGGCACCCTGGTGGTGTTTGCCCGGGACGATGGCAGTTTCGAGGTAATCGATGGCCAGCAGCGCTTTACTACCCTCTCTCTGCTTGCCAATTGGCTCAAACATCACGCGATAGATTCGGTGGATATGAGCTGGTATCAGACCATCAACCTCGCTTTTGAGAGTCGCCCGATATCGAGCCATACCTTCGAGCGCTTATGGCAGGGTGTTGCCCCCTACGATTTGCGGGGGAGTACCTTCAATGAAGGTTTGGTGAACGGTTTTGAGCTGATTGGCAAGGCAATGGCGGATCTTGGTTTGGTAGGGGCTAAACTGACGGCCTTTTGCGACTACCTCTTCAAGCATGTGCAGATCTCTCGTATCGAAGTACCCAAGGATACCGATCTCAATCACTTCTTCGAGGCGATGAACAATCGCGGCGAGCAGTTGGAAAAGCATGAAGTGATCAAGGCGCGGCTGATGGAGACGCTGAACCAGATACCCGAGGAAGAGCATCGTCGCCAAAGTATTCATATCCTGACCCGGGTATGGGATGCCTGCGCCAATATGGAGCGCTATATCCAGTACGGCTTTACCCCGCAAGAGCGCCACCGTCTGTTTGGTGAGAGCGACTGGGGTCAGTTTGTGCCCCGTGATTTTGCCCATCTGCTTGAACTGCTAGGATCCCCAAACACGGCCGACGCTGCCGATAAAAGCCGTGCAGCTGCCGGTAGCCAAGGGCGCACCTTGTTGGCCATTTTGCAGGATGACAAGCTTGATGGTGAGCAGACGGTGGAGGAGGAGAGCGCAGGCTCCGAGCGCTTTAACAGCGTCATCAACTTCTCCAACTTCTTGCTCCATGTGCTGCGACTCGTGAGCCGCGACCCGGGTGATACGGAGGGGGTGCCGCTTGATGATAAACAACTGGTCGATCAGTTTGAGCTGCGAGTGATAAGGCAACCGGATCCAGTAGCGGCAGTTCAGCGTTTTATCTATGGCCTGTTAAAGAGCAAGTATCTGTTTGATCAGTTCATCATCAAGCGCGAGTTTGCCGATGGCAAGGATAGTTGGAGTCTGAAGCGGCTGCACTGGTATTCGGAAAAGAGCGTCAGTTACATCAATACCTTTGACAAGGATGAAAATGAGAATGGTTTCTCTGGTGTTAACCGGCGGGTCCTGATGTTGCTGTCGGCGTTTCATGTGTCGACCCCGACCCTGGTTTACAAACATTGGCTGAATGGTGCACTGAGATATCTGTTCGACAATTGTCACCCTGATCAACCGGTGGATGCCGGGGCTTATCTGTCCTATCTGGAGAGTCAGGCTCGCCGCTTTGTCTTCCAGCGCTTTTTGGCGCCTGGTGAAGGGACTTCCTATTACCAGATGCTCTACCTTGATAACGCCCTGTTGCCCGCCATCAATGTGGATGAGAGTTGGCACAAGGTGATTACATCCAAACTTCGCTTCGGTCATATCGAGAACAACTTTGTCTTCAACTTCCTCGACTATCTGCTGTGGGTACGAGATCGGAATAGCGACAAAGTTGCTGGCTCCTTTGAGTTCACTTTCCGCAGCTCGGTGGAGCACTTCTCACCCCAGCATCCGATGGATGGCTATAAACCGGTTGAGCAGAGTGCACTCCATTCGTTTGGCAACCTTTGCCTTATCAGCCACAGCAAGAACTCGCGCTTGAGTAACTTCCAGCCGCAACAGAAGCAGGAGCACTTTGAAGCAAGCCTTGCCAATAACCAGACTGATAGTCTTAAATTGCTTGCTATGATTCGGCTGATGAAAGATAAAGGTCGTTGGCTGGAAGATGAGATAGCTGAGCATCAACAAGATATGTTGCAGGTCTTACTATCCAATCAAATTCAGCAATAACGGATTGAATCTGTTTATGAAATTTGGCTGCTATCAACTAATGGGCGTTAAGTTGATTGTATGATCTGATTGATAAAGAAGGGGAGACTAAAAATCTCCTCTTCTTTGCAGCAGTTTACTGCGGTCTTTTTGTGATGCATCAGCATAAAACGTTTTACTTGTGGACCCTAAGAAATGGAGAACATTATGTCGACTGTAGATACCTCTACAGCAGAGGAACTCAATCAAGGAGGCTCAGATTTTATTCTGACTTCCCTCGAGGCTATGCGTAAGAAGTTATTGGACCTTACGTCTCGAAATCGACTTTTGAATTTCCCTATCACTCAAAAAGGGTCTTCACTACGTATTGTTGATGAATTACCAGAACAGCTTTATGAAACCCTTTGCTCGGAAATCCCGATGGAATTTGCTCCTGTGCCCGATCCAACTAGAGCGCAGCTGTTAGAGCATGGCTATCTCAAAGTTGGGCCAGATGGTAAAGATATACAGTTAAGAGCTCATCCTAGCGCTAAGGATTGGGCGCACGTCTTAGGAATCCGTACAGATTTTGATTTACCAGATAGCCATAAAACGGTTGTTTCTGATTCAGATAGAGAGTTGCTGGAAAAAGCCCATCAGTTTATCTTGCAATATGCCCAAGGCCAGAATGGAAAATTAACAGGGATTCGTTCTGAATACGTTAATCAAGGTATAGCTTTGTCAGCGTTGAAGGAGGCGTGCTGCTTAGCAGGCTATGAAGGGCTTGAGGATTTTGAACGACAGGCAAAGGCTGGGAATGAGATTAGTATATCTTCTTCCAATTCCTCTCATGACGATAATCGGATACAGGCTCTGCTTTATCCAAATGAACTGGAAGCTTGTTTGCGCGCCATCTATGGTAAGGCTCAAACTGCTTTGGAGGAGAGTGGCGCCAACATCTTGTATTTGGCGTTAGGGTTCCTTGAGTGGTATGAAAGCGATTCCTCTGAAAAGACACGTTATGCACCGTTATTTACAATTCCGGTGAGATGTGAACGAGGAAAATTAGATCCGAAGGATGGTCTTTACAAGTTTCAACTTTATTACACGGGTGAAGATATTTTGCCCAATCTCTCTTTGAAGGAAAAACTTCAGGCTGACTTTGGCCTCGCTCTTCCTTTGTTCAATGAAGAGGAAACTCCAGAGTCTTATTTTGCTTCGGTGAAGAAGGTTGTAGAGCAGCACAAACCTAAATGGTCTGTGAAACGTTATGGTGCACTTAGCTTGCTCAATTTTGGCAAGATGATGATGTATCTTGACCTCGATCCTGCCCGCTGGCCTTGTGACAAGCGCAATATATTGTCTCATGAAGTAATTCGTCGCTTTTTCACCAGTCAGAGCTGTGGTCAAGAGAATTCCGGCTTACCTGGTGGCTTCGGTCAGCATGAGTACTGCATCGATAGTTACCCTGATATTCATGACAAGGTTCCACTAATCGATGATGCGGATAGCTCGCAGCACAGTGCGTTGATCGATGCTATCCGTGGTCAAAACTTAGTCATTGAGGGCCCTCCTGGTAGTGGCAAATCACAAACGATCACCAACTTGATTGCAGCAGCTCTGCTCAACGGTAAGAAAGTCCTGTTTGTGGCAGAGAAGATGGCTGCACTGGAGGTCGTCAAAAGTCGCTTGGATCGTGCGGGGCTAGGTCAATTTTGCTTAGAGTTGCACAGTCATAAAACTCATAAGCGCAAGGTGCTGGATGATATTAATGCTCGCTTGGTGAGTCAGGCGACCATGCCTACTATGGAAGAGATTGATGCTCAGATTTTGCGTTATGAAGATCTTAAGCAGCAGCTCAATGAATATGCCGCATTGATCAATAACCAATGGGCGCAAACAGGCAAAACGATCCATCAGATTTTGAGTGGTGCAACCCGTTATCGTCACAAATTAGATATTGATGCAACAGCACTTCATATCGAAAACCTTTCCGGGAAGCAGTTGGATAAAGTGACCCAATTACGGCTGCGTGACCAAATAGTAGAGTTTAGCCGCATCTACAAAGAGGTTCGTGAGCAGGTGGGGGCTAATGCAGAAATATATGAGCACCCTTGGAGCGGTGTGAATAACACACAAATTCAATTGTTTGACAGCGCTCGTATAGTCGATTTGCTACAAACTTGGCAGACATCAATTATCGACTTTCAACATAGCTATCAAGAATATGTAGATAAGTGGGCGTTAGAAGGCGAAAGCCTTAATACGCTTCAATATATTGAGCAATTGGTAGAAGATCAGTCGAATCTTCCAGTGTTGTGTGGTTCAGAGCATTTCCCAGCACTTAGTGAGCTAGATTCACTCGATGCCATTGCACGGGTGCGTCACTATTTAGATAGGTTCGAGTTGCTACAAGGTCATTATGTGGCCTTGAGCCAGGTTATCGAGCCTCAAAAGCTACGACTTTTAGAACAAGGACAATCGTGTGACTTTCCTCGTGAAGAGCTGGAAAAATATGGTGCAGCAGAGGATTTCACTTTACGTGATTTGGTCAGGTGGCTTGAATCCATCCAATCAATTCATGATGAGTTATCATCTATTTATGCGCAATTAAACGATTTCAAAAATGCTTTGCCAGATGGTATTGCTTCGTATATCGATGATTCGCAAGCTGGATTGCTATTCTGCTCTGAGTTGTTGTCGATTCTGGGTGCTTTACCGACTGAGCTTATTAGAGTTCGAGATCCTCTTTTTGATGATGATGATATCGATGCAGTATTGCGCGACTTAATGTGTCAAATCGAAACATTGCGTCCTTTAAGAGATGGTCTATCTACTTTGTATCAATTGGACCAGTTGCCTTCCCAAGAGATGCTCGCGCATGCCGTTGCTGTTATCCAGCAAGGGGGATTATTTGCATGGTTTAAGAGTGATTGGCGTAGTGCCAAGGCACTGCTCATGGCGCAATCTCGTAAGCCTGACACTAAGTTTGCTGAGTTAAAACGCTGCTCAGCTGATTTGCTCAAGTATTCGGAGCTGTTACAACGGTTTGAACAAAGTGACTTTGGTAATCAACTTGGTAATGCATTCCGAGGGTTGGACACCGACTGTGAACAACTCATGTTATTGCGTGATTGGTACAAGAAGGTCCGAGCTTGTTACGGGATAGGTTTTGGAAAGCGAGTTACGATAGGCTCTGGATTATTTAACCTAGATGGTGAGATTATCAAAGGTGTGCATTTAATCGAGAAATCGCAGATTAGCTCAAGATTAATGACTTTGGTTAAACGGGTCGAGCACGAGGCTAAGTTATTACCGCGTATTTCTAGCTTGTTGGAAGAACATGCATCTTGGTTAGGTGAGCAAGGTGTATTGATGCAATCTTACCGACAGGTGCGGAATACTCTCATTGCCTTGCAGGGATGGTTTATCAATCCAGATATATCATTAGAGCAGATGACTCATTCCTCCGAGATTTTGCAAAACATAAACGATCTTCAGATATCCCTTGAAAATGACTCGTTACAGTTAGGGGCGTTTTTACAATTAACCCCATTGGCTTGCGGTGCGTATAAAAATAATCAACTGACGTTAGACACTATTAACGACACGCTGAATTTTGCCGAGCAACTGGTTGATAAGATAAATTGCGTATCCTTGGCTACCCAGATCAGACATTTGGCTAGTGGTAGTGATTACGATTTACTATGTCGTGATGGTGGGGAAATAGTTTCGAAATGGAATGAACAGATTAAAAATGCTGAGTTATATGCGCTAGAAACAAAGTTAGAGCGGAGTCAGTGGCTCAAGTCGACTGATGGTTCTCTTAATACATTAATCGAGCGCAACGAAAGAGCAATACAGCAACCCCGTTGGTTGAACGGGTGGGTTAACTTTATTCGTTGTTACGAGCAGATGCATGAAAATGGATTGCAGCGAATCTGGAGTGCTGTACTTGCGGGCTCGCTCCCGATTGAAAAAGTTGAATTGGGTTTAGCATTAGCAATTCATGACCAGCTGGCGCGGGAGGTTATTCACATCCACCCTGAATTGATGAGAGTTTCCGGCTCACAGCGCAATGCTTTGCAGAAGTCATTTAAAGATTACGACAAAAACTGATTGAATTACAACGTCAGCGGATTGCAGCAAAAATTGCTTGCCGAAATATACCAGAAGGGAATTCTGGTGGTAAGAAAAGTGAATATACAGAACTAGCTTTGATCAAAAATGAGTTGGGTAAAAAAACCAGACATATTCCAATTAGGCAATTGGTTAACCGTGCATGTAATGCGCTGGTTGCAATTAAACCTTGTTTCATGATGGGGCCAATGTCAGCAGCTCATTACCTAGAACCTGGACGAATGGAATTTGATCTGGTGGTGATGGACGAAGCGTCTCAGGTGAAGCCAGAGGATGCATTGGGTGTCATCGCGAGGGGCAAGCAACTAGTGGTCGTTGGTGACCCGAAACAGCTACCACCAACCAGTTTCTTTGATCGAAGTGCCGACGGAGAAGATGACGATGATGCCGCGGCTTTAAGTGATACTGACAGCATTTTGGATGCTGCTTTGCCACTGTTTCCTATGAGACGTTTGCGTTGGCACTATCGTTCACGACATGAAAAGTTGATTGCATACTCTAACCGCCATTTTTATAACAGTGATTTGGTGATATTCCCTTCCCCAAATGCTGAGTCTCCAGAGTATGGGATTAAATTTACCTATGTGTCAAAAGGTCGGTTCTCCAATCAACACAATATTGAAGAAGCCCAAGCAGTTGCTGAGGCCGTACTTCATCATGCGCAACACCGGCCGGGTGAGTCACTCGGGGTAGTGGCCATGAGTTCCAAGCAACGCGATCAAATTGAGCGCGCTATCGATGAATTGCGCCGAAATCGCCCTGAATTTAACGATGCAATCGATGGCTTATATGCCATGGAAGAGCCACTTTTTGTGAAAAACCTTGAGAACGTTCAAGGGGATGAGCGTGATGTAATCTTTATTTCCTTTACCTATGGACCTTCTGAGCATGGTGGAAAGGTTTATCAACGCTTTGGACCTATCAATTCCGATGTTGGCTGGCGTCGCTTGAATGTGCTTTTCACTCGATCAAAAAAACGGATGCATGTGTTTAGTTCAATGCGTTCTGAAGATGTATTGACGAGTGAAACCAGTAAACTTGGTGTTATTTCGTTGAAAGGTTTTTTACAGTTTGCCGAAAGTGGCAAACTAGATTCCCTCACAACGCATACCGGCAGGGCTCCAGATAGTGACTTTGAGGTTGCTGTAATGGAAGCACTCAATCACGCTGGGTTTGAGTGTGAACCTCAGGTAGGGGTTGCAGGATTCTTTATTGATCTAGCTGTGAAAGATCCAGGTTGTCCTGGCCGTTACTTAATGGGCATAGAGTGTGATGGTGCGGCTTATCACTCAGCTAAATCTGCTCGTGATCGTGACCGTTTGCGTCAAGAGGTTCTGGAGCGTTTGGGTTGGAGAATTAGCCGCATTTGGTCCACTGATTGGTTCAGTAATCCTGATGAGGTTCTATCTCCGATTATCCGTAAACTCCATGAGCTTAAAACATTGGCTCCAGACGTTGTTGTACCTTCCTATGAATATGTCGAAACGATTGAGTCAAGCGCTGAAGTGGCGTCTGACTCAATTGATTCTCTTATGCCCAATTTGGGGCTTAAGGAGCAACTTAAGTATTTTGCCACACATGTCATTGAGGTTGAGCTTCCTAATGTTGA
>ERZ835762.1835-NODE-1835-length-9200-cov-2.621761_pt1 | contig 9200 bp, 10 predicted proteins | sample MGYA00519687_ERZ835762 | MGnify/ENA primary metagenome ERZ835762 (study PRJEB31850, sample SAMEA3708783) | human gut metagenome | biome: human gut; feature: human-associated habitat; material: faeces | place: China | collected 2014 ...
AAAACGACCCGCCTATTTGAGCATTGTTAAGAGGCTTGGCAGGTTCTATTGGTTGTAAATATAGAACTTTTCTTTCAAACTACAAAATACATTCCTTTCGTATCGCCCGTACACTTCTGTGAGAATCTGTGTAATCTGTGGTGAGTTATCCTCCTATCACCCACTCCCCAATATTCCGTTCTTCCTTCTCGAAGGCTACACCCACCTTCACTACTTTCCGCCCGTCCGCCTGATAGGGCAGCAGATATCCCTTTTCATCAATCTGCCTCAAGGCAGCCTCGGCGCTGTCGTTCAGCTTGAACTCAAACACGTAGATGTAGTCCGGTGTCTTCACCACCGCATCGGCACGCCCCCGGGCACTCCGGACCTCCGTCTCCGTAAACTGCCCCATAAGCTGGAAGACGAGGTAGAACACCGTCTGATAATGCCGCTCCGTGCGGTCGTTCAGGTCGTAGGGGATACCGGCAAAGAAGCAGCGCAGGCGCGTGAGGAAAGCGTCCACATCGCCGCTCTCCAACTCGCGGATGAACTTGCCGATATAGAACGAGGTGTCTGTCTGGGCTATAGGAGTGTAGAAGGGACTGACGAAGTTGAGGAAACCATATTTCACCTCCTCGTTGGGGAACCCCAGCGTGTACATCCGGAAGCGCTCGTCGTAGTCCTTAATCGTCAGATATCCGCTCTGATAAATCATGGGTATCGGATTGTTTATATCCGCGCGGTCGTCGCTCAGCGAAGCCTCATTCACCTCAATGCCCTCCATCTCCCTCAGGTCGAAATCGGTCTTCTGCAGCATCTCCACCAGGAAGGTGGGCGTGCCGCTCGCAAACCAGTAATTGCCATACGAACGCTTCTGCAAGGCACTCAACACGCTGAAGGGATTGTACATGGAGGTGAATTCCTCGTCTTTGGTGAACCGGTATCCGTCATATTGGCGAGTCAGCCGGTCCATCACCTGCCGGCAGGTCGCATTACTTTTCACTGCCAGGGCTTCCAATTCGGGAGGGAAGGTAGCTTCTATCTCCGCACGGGTCATGCCGCAGAGGGTGTTATAGTCGAGGTCGAAACTGATATCGTTCAGTTGGTTCAGATTACTGAAAATGCCCATTTGCGCGAACTTGGTCACTCCGGTGATGAAGACGAACTGCAACCAGGGGTCAGCACTTTTAAGCACGGTATAGAAAGCGGTCAGCGTCTCCCTGAAATCGTGTTGCAACTCCTGATTGTCGAACGAACGTAGCAAGGGTTTGTCATATTCGTCGATAAGCACCACCACGCGGCGCCCCGTCTGTTCGCAGGCGCGCCGGATGACGGTCATGAAACGTCCGGAGTGCGTAATGCCTTCCCCTCCCGTCCGGTATAACTCTTCCCACTGCCGCAACTGCCGCTCAAGTATATCGACCAGCCCCTCACGACTGTCATACTTCTCCGCATTGAGATCAAGATGCAGCACGGGATATTGCAGCCACTCTTTTTCCAATTTCTCGATAGCCAATCCGCGGAAGAGTTCCTTCTTACCTTGAAAGTACGCCTCGAAAGAAGAAAGCAACAGGCTCTTGCCAAAGCGGCGGGGACGGTTCAGGAAACAGGGATTGCCCGCTTGAGCCAGTCGGTAAATCAATGCGGTCTTATCTACATAAAGGAAATTTTCGGAGCGCAGTTTCTCAAAACTCTGTATCCCTATCGGGAGTTTTCTAAGCGGGGCATTGATCAGTGTATCATGGGGCATTGAAGTTAGTCTTTTGCAAATGTACACAATTATTTTTTAGATTCTCACACTTGGTTACAAGAATGTAAGGGATGCAACAATTGTCCCTTCTTTATTATCCTTATACCCATGAATACAAAGATAACATTTTCTTTTGTATTTTACGTGTTGTGTCTTAAAAGATACTACCCGGCTCTAAAATAAGACAGGAAGATAACTTATTTACTGTTTTTATAAAGCAGAAAAGAGCATGCAGCCGCCGAAAACACACTGTAATCGAACGGAGCCTTTATGCTTGAAAAAAACAGCATTGAGAAAGCAAAGGCCAACAACAGAAGTCCGCTGAGAAGAGATACGATCCGTTTCTGATAACCTATTATCAGCAGGAGTCCAAGTATCACTTCTGCAACGGTGACGGGCCAGGCTACAAACGGCAGCATGGGCTTCGTAACCCACGGCACCAAGACTCCTGTATACGCAATGAAGTTTCCCATATTGCCCCAAACCACATTTTCCTGTCCCAAAACGGGGGTCCACCATCCTATGCGGTCGGCAACTGCCGACAGGAAACTCAGCCCGACAGCTATACGCGCAAACAAAGAGAAATAATCTGTTTTTTTATCCATATCGATAATGGTTTTGAGTTCACCACAGATTCTCACAGATTAATAATTTATTTTACTGAGAGTTAAATTAAAATATCTGTGTTAATCTGTGTAATCTGTGGTGAGTTATATTCATTTCTGTTCCGTAAAATAACCCAAATACAATCAAGTCAGTGCTGCAATACCGGTTCCTATCAGGTTGGCATTGCTCATGTTATTGATATGAACTTCCACATCTTCCAGTTGGAGTTCGCGAAGAAGTTCCTGCAATTTCTCCATCACAAGAATGTTGTAACTTTTATCTTTCCGGCTCTCACTCCAGAAGAGGCTTCCTTCGGCTATCAGACAAATCCGATGAATATCTTTGTTGTATGATTTCAGCAATACGATCAGTCCGGCAAGGGACGCGGCAACCAGTTGGGCCGATCTGCTATAGATCCAACGGGCCACCTGCACATAGATATCTTTGTGGATATCCGGATAGTTCATGATGGCAGTCAGCTTCCGGGCATCGAACTTTTCTTCAAATTCATCCAACGGAAAGGCCGCTTTCAAGATATCCCCTAAATACATGCCGGACACCGCTTTCTCAAAACGCTGTTTGCCCATGCTGTCGGACATTGCATCCACCGTATCATCCACCGCTGTCAAGAATGGCGGATGAAAGTTGCCCGACTCCAGATTGACAGGAATCAAACCCTCTACGCTGTATGCCGGGTCCAATTTCTTTATCTTGTCAGCGGGAATAAAAGTGGCCATATTCGTACCGGTCCCGACAATCAGGCCGATATAGGCGTCGTAACTCTTGTCGGTAAGCCCGGCAAACAAACTGGCGATCGTGTCATTCAGAACTTTGATGCCTGTAAACTTTATTTTATTCTTTTCATTCAGATAGTCGAGTAAAGGTTTCCCCACAAACTGCCCGACCATTTTCCGGATATCCACTCCTTTGGTCCAACGAAGCAGCTTTGCATCTCCTCCGGGCACTGATTCGGCGGGATAAGAAAAACAATAGCCAATAGGCATTTCCTCTTCCCGTTTTATCTCCACAATCAGATCGGCCAATTCTTTGAACAGTTCTTCGCGCGTATAGCCGGGCGACTTCATGACGGACATGTCTTTCTTCCAGCCATTGTTCGGGTAGATGACCGGCTTTTCTCGCGTGAAATCGACAATCGCCACCCGGTAGTTGGTACCTCCCAGATCGAGGACTAAGGCCTTCCCTTTGACATCGGCCGCCTTGGGCAGAATAAAGGTAGGAATACATTGTATCTCTGCATTTTTTTTACTTAATCCTTCTTCCACTTTCTCCCGGAATGCATAGGCAATCCCTTTGAGTTGTTCGTTGTCCAGTTTGAAAATATTCTTTTCCATGGTGTTGGTTTTATGTATGGATGATTTTTATTTCTGTAAATAACAACTGAGAAGGGTTTTTGCTCAAAACTGGGATAAAAACGATTTCACCACAGAGGACACAGAGGACACAGAGATTAATTGGCTGCGCTCTATTTGTTTTCAGACGAAAGAACAGATGAACCAATAAAGAATTATCTGTTCTTTTGTTCTTCTGTCTAAAAAAACTCTGTGTCCTCTGTGGTGAAAGAACAGAACAAAATCCATGCAAGCATTCAGTTCCATTACATAGTAAAAAAGTCTTTCTCGATAAGCAGAGAATATGCTACTTTGCCACGTAAACAAAAACAACAAGAATGAAAGACTTAAATTTTGACTGGCTGCTGAGTGGAAGCTGCCTGCTGTCGGACGTGGCGATGGCGTATTTTACAACTTGTGTTTATCCCCGCTCGGCGGGCAGACAGATGCGTGAGCAGATAGAACGATATCCGGACTTGCATGCCGAACTACTGGAAGCAGGATACAAACGCTCCAATACACTGCTGACACCCCGGCAAATCTGTATCGTGATACAGCATTGGGGAATGCCCGACACGGTGTACCAATGGCTACGCGAACATCCGGAGGATCGGGTCCAAAAACTGTTCGCCGATCGCAAATTCGACTGATATATGTTAATATATCTTTTTGCTTATTATTTATGTGCAGGTCTGCCTGTTGGCGGCTTCCGGAACAGCCTCCGTAAACAACTGACGGACAACGGACTACAAACCTAAAAGCATGTTGGTGTCCGTGTTGGTGATTTGGAGGCTCTGAATGACGGCAACAGAGGGTCTGAAAGGGTGAAAACAAGGCTCGGTTTCACCCCGGCAGAGTGTGCGTAGGACGGCAATAGGGATCACCGTACACTTTTGCACCAATCTGCACCAATCTGCACCAATCTGCACCAATCTTTTGCATCCTTGCCCTTCTATGCGTAGCTTTGTCATGCCGTTCGGGAAAGGACGGCACATTCAATAACCTTTAAAACGAAATTCCATGAACGCACCGACCGAGACAATTCTGAAAAAAGGATATATCCTGATTCCCAAATCCATGATCGAAGATTTCTTCAAAACCGGATCGCAAACCGAGGGCTACCTGGAAGCATGGATACAGGTATTGACGCGGGTCAACTACTCCGATACGGAGGTTTGTGTACAAGGCAACCGGATCGTTTGCCGGCGGGGTGAAACCGTATATACCTACAAACAGTGGGAAAAGACACTGGGATGGAGCCGATACCGCACCCGCCGCTTCTTCGAAACGTTGTTCAAATCCGGAATCATGGAGGTGGTCCCGCCGGAATCACCCTGCTCCGGGTAACAGACTATGACCTCTGGACCGGACATAAAAAAGCCGCCACCACCCGGGACAGCCATGCGACGGAAGGCTTTGCCGGCTTCTGGGATCTTTATCACCGGATCACCCAGAAAGATAAGATAAACATAGCCCGTGCCCGGAAAGAATGGAAAAAACTGACGGTAACGGAAAAGAAACTGGCACTGGAAAACATCGAGGAGTATTACACCCACCAAAAGGACATACGCTTCTGTAAACAGGCAGCCACATATCTGGAAGATAAGGCGTTTCTGAACGAATACGAATTTTAGAAGTCACCACGGATTACACGGATTAACACAGATTACAAAGTTATTCTGTTGATATTTAAAATTAAAAATCTGTGAAAATCCGTGTAATCTGTGGTGAACTATACCCCAAACCATATACCATCCAAACATTATGTTACAACCCCAAGCACCCGAACTCGAGGAAACCATCCTCGGAGCCTGCCTGATTGAAAAAGAAGGCATGGCACTGATTGACGAACTGCTGAAACCGGAAATGTTCTATGTCACCCGTCATCAACTGATTTACGCCGCATTGCAGGCGATGTTCCACGCCGGTACGAACATCGACATCCTCACCGCCACCGAGGAACTTCGCAAACGTGGAAAGCTGGACGATGCCGGAGGGCCGTTCTACATCACCCAACTGAGCAGCCGGGTGGCAAGTTCGGCACACCTGGAATATCACGCACGCATCGTTCACCAAAAGTACATCCGAAGGGAAATGATCGTGGGATTCAGCAAACTGCTGACACTCTCCGGCGACGAAACCATCGACCTGACAGACACGTTAGTGGATGGACACAACCTGCTGGACAGGCTGGAAGGGGCATGTGGGCACAACAGGCAGTTGCGCGATATGGACACGCTGATGCAGGCAACCCTGACCGAAGCGGAAGGACGCATGCAGAAAAATAAGGACGGAGTGACCGGAATCCCCACCGGACTGACCGAACTGGACAAGATGATAGGAGGATGGCAAAACAGCGATCTGATCACCATCGCTGCCCGTCCGGCAGTGGGAAAAACCGCCTTTGCACTCCATCTGGCAAAAGCTGCGGCAGCGGCCGGACACCACACGGTGGTGTACAGCCTCGAGATGCAAGCCGAGCGGTTGGGCGACCGCTGGCTCCTGTCGGCAGGAGAAATGGACCCATACCTCTGGCGAAGCGGAAAGCTATCACAGGAAACATGGCTACAGGCCAGGCAAACGGCCGGAGAACTGGCAAGGCTCCCCATCTGCGTAGACGATAACCCGGATATGAGCATGGACCGCGTACGCTCGAGCGCCCGGTTGCTGCAAAGCAAAGGGAAGTGTGACTTTATCATTATCGACTACCTGCAACTGTGTGACATGCGCACCGAACAAACCAACCGGAACCGGGAACAAGAGGTGGCACAGGCAAGCCGTAAAGCAAAATTGCTGGCCAAAGAGCTGCACATCCCGGTCATCTTGCTAAGCCAACTCAACCGTGGCTCCGAAAACAGGGCGTACGGACGTCTGGAATTAGCCGACCTGCGTGAGAGTGGAGCCATCGAACAGGATTCCGACCTGGTGCTCCTCCTCTATCGTCCGGCACTGGCACATCTGGCAACAGACAAACAAAGCGGATATCCGACGGAGGGACTGGGAGTAGCCATCATCGCCAAACACCGCAACGGGGAAACGGGAAACGTATACTTCGGACACAACAAGAGCATGACAAAAATCGGCGACTACGTTCCGCCCATGGAATGGATAAAAAAGAATGCCAGATAGAGGCTCCGTTTTCTTAACCTACACATCGTTATTTTCATCATTTTACTTGACTTTACCTGTTTGATTTCGTATCTTTACGTAGTGATTGAGACAAGAAATTTATTAACCTAAACCTTAACTTTTTATTGTATGGAAGTATCAGTGGAGCGCTATCAGCGCAAGAAGTATGTCAATCAGGAGAACTCTCCCATGTTGTATTACATCCGCCAGAAAGCGGGAACAGCCAAAGTTATGGATATCGACGCACTGGCGGAAGATATCCAGACCAATTGCGCCCTGACAACGGGCGATGTGAAACACACCATAGAGGCGCTGGTGGAACAGCTGCGAAAGGTGCTGACGCAGGGAAACAAAGTGAAAATAGAAGGACTGGGAACCTTCCACATGACGCTGACCTGCCTGCCAGGCGAAACCGAGAAGGAGTGCACGGTGAAGAATATCAAGCGGGTGAACGTGCGGTTCATACCCGATAAGGCAATGAAGCTGGTGAACGCCAGCCGGAGCATGACCCGAAGCCCGAACAACGTGACGTTTGCCATGGCTTCGGCAGGCGCTCCGGAAGGCGGAGGAAGCGGAGACGGGGGCATTGTGGACGACCCGACGGCATGATTGCTCACCACAGAGGACACTGAGTTCACAGAGGAAGAATTTTTAAGGTCTTTACATAAAACGGAGAATTAAAACTCTGCGCCTACAGCCATGACAGAGTGACATTTTACCCCTCAATGTAGAATGAAAGCTCTGTGGCCTCTGTGGCCTCTGTGGTGAAACCGTGAAACAACGAAACTTAATACAGCAAAAACAATGAAGAAAATACAAAAAATACTGGAATGTTTACTGGCATTCCTGATGTTTCTCCGCGGGGGGAACACCGAAAAATAGAACCGGAACTATGAGAGAAATCAATCTGATTGTTATTCACTGCTCCGCAACCAGAGAAGACCGCTGCTTCACGGAGCATGACCTGGAGGAGTGTCACCGAAGACGGGGATTCGAAGGAGCGGGCTATCACTTCTACATACGCAAGGACGGGAAGATCATCACTACCCGACCGGTGGAACGGGCCGGGGCACATGCCAAGGGATTCAACGCACACTCCATAGGCATCTGCTACGAAGGAGGGCTGGACTGCAACGGACGACCCAAAGACACCCGGACAGAATGGCAAAAACATTCGATGCGGGTACTGGTGAGAGTATTGCTGAAGGAGTATCCCGGAAGCAGGGTATGCGGACACAGGGATCTGAGTCCGGACCTGAACGGAAACGGAGAGATAGAACCCGAAGAGTGGATCAAGGCATGCCCGTGCTTTGAGGTGAAAGAGGAAAGCTTTTAAATTCACCACAGAGATTCACAGAGTCTCACGGAGTTTTTAATGCTAATGACGAGGGCTCACCACAGATTACACGGATTAACACAGATTGAGAAATAGATAAATCCGTGATAATCTGAGTAATCTGTGGTGAAAAACATTAAAACTCTGTGTGACTCTGTACCCTCTGTGGTGAGCTCCCAATCATAAAAACGTAGGAGTAAACTCTATTCCAAGAGCACGAGCTATGCGGAAAAAACTTGAAATTTGAATATCCGTCTCTCCTTTTTCCACACGGGCAATATAACTTCTTGCAGTACCAACCTTTTCAGCCAGTTCCTGTTGAGTTATCTTTAATTGCTTTCGGCGATCACGTAATATCTCGCCGTAGTACCATGCTATTGACTTCTCATGAAAAGTTGTGCGAGACTCAGTTCCGACCTCCCCATATTTGTTGTCCAGTAGTTCACCTGCCGTATGCAATCTGGCTAATTTATTTTCATCTAACTTTCTCATAGCTCAAAGTCTTTTAATATTCGTTCTGCAATCTTTATTTGTTTACTATAATCCTTTGTGGACTTCTTTAAGAAACCATTCAGAAGTAGTACTTTTTTTGAAAGAATGATATTATCATTATCAACAGCAAAAAGAATAGTTCTGTATTCATTGGTATTTACAGACACCCGCATCTCGTATAAATTTTTATTTTCCAAGTGCTTCACAAACTTCGTGCTAAGTACATACTCAGTTCTAATAATATCCATCGTATGCTCAAATTTAACCTTTACTTTATCCTGTAACATACTATAGAATTCAACAAATTCATCCGAGAAATAAAGTTCACGTATATCGTTACCTTTCTTATCTGTTGCTTTCATACCACAAATGTAACCAATTAGATACAATTAAACAAGCAAAATATAAACTCTTGCGAATATTTAACGCTGACTGTTATCTTAAAGCAACGGTAAACGGTAAACAAAAAAAGGAAGCTGAATCAAATGATTCAACTTCCTTTTTCTTTGAGCGGAAAACGAGACTCGAACTCGCGACCCTAACCTTGGCAAGGTTATGC